>ENA-OVGE01000874-OVGE01000874.1-human-gut-metagenome-genome-assembly--contig:-NODE-874-length-26306-cov-25.023237_pt1 | contig 26306 bp, 28 predicted proteins | sample MGYA00237769_ERZ505417 | MGnify/ENA primary metagenome ERZ505417 (study PRJEB26158, sample SAMN06016403) | human gut metagenome | biome: human gut; feature: ankylosing spondylitis patient; material... | reverse complement strand
GATGCCGGCACCTGCGCAAAATACGCTTTTCATGTTGGTTTTCTCCATGAATTTTGTAACGCGGCCCAAGGTGGTGCCCCCGGTTTGCCGCGGGATGACAGATTATTTTACGATCTGCTCCGCCAGTGCCTTCAGCTCCCTGCACTCGGCCTCGATGTCCTCCGCACCGAAGATCGCGCTGACAAGGGCCACACCGTTCACGCCGGTGCCCTTGAGCCGGAGCAGGTTCTCCTTGTGGATGCCGCCGATGGCCACAACGGGGATGTCCACGGCATCGCAGATGGCTTTCATCATGCCCTCGGGCAGAACGTCCACGTCTGCCTTGGTGTGGGTAGAGAAAGCTGCACCCACGCCCAGACAGTCGGCACCGTGCCGGACGGCCTCCAGGGCCTCCTCCACGCTGTGGACGGATACGCCGATCATCATCTCATCGCCCACGCGCTGGCGCACCTGAGCAGCGGCCATATCCTCCTGCCCCACATGGATGCCCTCGGCGTGGCAGCGGATGGCAATGTCCACGTTATCGTTGATGAAAAAGGGCACATTGTATTTTTTGCACAGGTCGTGGAGCTCAAACGCCTCCTTCAGGAAGGCTTCCTCGTCCAGCTCCTTTTCCCGCAGCTGAACGCAGGTCACGCCGCCCTTCAGGGCGCTCTCCACCTGCTGATAGAGGGTCTGACCGCCCACCCAGGCACGGTCGGTGACGGCGTAGAGCCGCATATATTCTTCAGCGCACTTCATACTTGGCACCCTCTTCCAGCTGAGCCGGAGTCATATTGTAAATGGCATCAATGATGTAATTGCGGTAGGTGGCGTTGCCGTCCAGCGGGGTCAGCCGTGCATGGGCGATCTCGCCCGCAAGGCCCATGGCGCAGACGGCGGCAGCCGCAGCCTCCAGCGGCTGGCTGGGGTTGGCGGTGAGAAAGGCCGCCGTCAGGGCAGAGAGCTGGCAGCCCGTGCCGGTGATGGCGCTCATCATTGGGTGGCCGTTGCGGATGCAGTAGGCTTTTGCCCCATCGGCCACGATGTCAATGGCACCGGTAATGGCCACAACGGCACCGGTCTTTGCGGCAAAAGCCTTGGCAAAGGCCACCGCGCCGTCCAGATTTTCCTCGGTGACCCTGTCGGCCACATCGGCATCCACGCCCTTGGTGGTGCCCGCGCCGGAAGCCAGCGTCTTTACCTCGGAGATGTTGCCCCGGATGACCGTGAACCGCACCTCGTCCAGCAGGCGGTAGGCCGTCCCGGTGCGCAGGGCGGAAGCGCCTGCGCCCACAGGGTCCAGCACCACGGGGTGGCCCAGTGCATTGGCCTTTTTGCCTGCCTTGAGCATGGATTCAATGGTGCGGCTGTTCAGAGTGCCAATGTTGATGTTCAGCCCGCCGCAGATGGTGGTGATATCCTCCACCTCGGCGGCATCGTCGGCCATAATGGGCGAAGCACCGCAGGCCAGCACCATGTTGGCGCAGTCGTTCACGGTGACGTAGTTGGTAATGTTATGGATGAGCGGGCAGGTGCGGCGCAGGTTCTCGAATTCTGTTTTGAACATTCGGGTGCCCCTCCGTCAGGAAAGACTGTTCTGCATGCTGTGCAGAGCGCCGGAGCGCTGCAGGCTGTACACCAGCACGCCCGCAATGATGGAACCCACTGCAGTGGAGATGAGGAACGGCACGATGTAGGCATAGAACGCGATGTCGCCGGCGCTCTTGCCCATGAGGAAGATGGCCACCGGGTAAGCGCACAGGCCGCCCAGAATGCTGGTGCCGAACACCTCGCCCACCATGGTGGCAAGGATGTTTTTGGTCTTATGGTACACAAGGCCGCACAGCAGTGCGCCGAACATGCTGCCGGGGAAGGCCATCAGGCTGCCCAGACCCAGCAGATTGCGCAGCAGCGAGGCCACAAAGGCCACGCCCACGCCCCACCACGGGCCAAGCAGCACCGCGCAGGTCACATTGACCATGTGCTGGATGGGTGCACATTTGCTGCCGAACATGGGGAAGCTGAATACGCTGCCCACCACGCACAGAGCGCACAGCATGCCGGCCAACGCCAGCTTTTTCACAGAGATTTTTTTCATAAGGCAAGGCTCCTTTCCAAACCTGCGGAAGCAGCAAAAACCATACAGCGCCTCCGCAAACAGCCCGCACCCGGTGCCAGACCCGGCGCAGGAACTATAAGAAGCGGTCGAGACTTTCTGGTCTCCTCTCACGCCGGAACACGGCTTCCCATCGCTGACGGTCACAAAGCTCAGGGCGCTCCCCCTCAGCCCGCTGCGGCACTTCCGCAGAAAAGTACAAGGCATCCTCCTTAATGGTAATAGGTACACAACAAAAAAAACAGGAGACACCTTCCGCGGTGCCTCCTGCAAAAAATCATCCATTCTGACTTCCTACGGCGGCATTATCCGCATCAGGTAAAAGGGTCGAAGTTTAGGTACTTCCTCTCAGCCTGCTTCACAAGCTCCCCTGTATTTGATTGTGACTGTATTTTACACCCTTTGCGCACAAATTGCAAGAGGGGGCAAAGGCGCGCACAGCGGTGCAAAACGTTTTTCACGCAGTTTTTGGGGCGTTTCACGCAGGTTTTATTGAAAAAGAAGGTGAAATATGGTATTTTCAAGATGGACACATACCCCCCCCCGTAAGCAAAAAGGAGGAATTCCATATGAAGCAGACGACCCTGACCCAAAGGCTGCTCTCAGCCCTCGTGGCGCTGTGCATGGTGCTGAGCGTGTGCGCACCCGCCTTTGCGGATGTGACCGACCCTGATATGGCCAAGGCCGCACAGTGGTGCACCGAGCAGGGCACCATGGCTGCCAAGGGCGACCGCTTTGAGCCCGAAGGCTGGACCCCGAAGTTCAAGGTGATCGAAGTGTGGAACAAGGCGTTCCCCGCAGCCTGATGCCGGCAGTGTGGATGCCGTGCTCAGTTCGGACCTTTTCCGTGAAAATGGGGCTGTTGCAAAATAGCTCTCTGAAAAAATCATGAACAAAACCCGGAACCTTTTCTCGGCCAAAACGGCTCAAAAAGGGTTCCGGGTTTTTGATGTTATGCTGTTTCCGCCTTATCCGTTCCACCCTCTGGCAGAGGGGTCCAGCATTTCGGTGGCAGAGTAAATGAGGGCGTTGCAGATGGCTGCAGCCACATTGCTGCCGCCCTTGCGGCCCATGGCGGCGATGGCAGGCACGCCGTATCGCTCGCAGGCGGCAAACAGCACTTTCTTGCTTTCCACCACATTCACAAACCCCACCGGCACGCCAATGACCAGTGCAGGCCGCAGACCGGCTTCCATTTCCTCTGCAATGGTCAAAAGGGCCGTGGGCGCATTGCCAATGGCCAGAATGGCCCCCGGGTGCTCCCGGGCAGCGCGGTGCATGGCGGCAACGGCACGGGTGGTGCCCGCCTGCTTTGCGGCTTCGGCCACAGCGGGGTCTGCCATGTAGCAGATGGCTTCACCGTTCAGTTTTTTCAGGCCCGGCTTTGTGATGCCCGCCAGCGCCATATTGGTGTCGGTAACGATGAAAGCACCCGCGTGCAGGGCCTTGACTGCGGCTTCCACCGCGCCGGGTGTAAAGCGCAGATTTTTGGCATAGTCGAAATCCGCGGTGGTGTGGATGACCCGCTTGACCACCGCAGCCGTCTCCGGCGGCGGGGTCAGGCCCAGCTCGTCCAGTTCCCTTGTGATAATGGAGATGCTCGTCCGTTCAATGTCGGCGGGCAGATGATGCTGCGGTGTCATGTGTTGTCTCCTTTTTGCATTCCCATAGCGGCATAGATGGCGGGCATATCCAGTGCCGCGCGCACACCATCGGCAAGCAGATCAAACTGCTGCTGACGGTACTGCTCCATGGGGATAAGCTCGGCCCCGGCCGGATCGATGCCCTTCCGTTTGCACAAAAATGCGGTCAGTTTTTCGGTCAGTTCGCCGGTGTCGAACAGGCCGTGCAGGTAGGTACCGAATACACCGTCCTGCACACAGCCCTCCGGCGTGCCGTCTGCAAGGGTGCAGAACGCACTGCCCCGCACCTCGGTGCGGCCTGCGTGGATCTCGTAGCCCGTCAGCTTTGCGCCTGCAAAGGGTTCTGTGGTCACACAGGCTGCGGTCTGGGTCAGGTGCTTTTCGGTGCCGAACACCGTCGTGGTGGGCAGCAGGCCAAGGCCCCGCAGGGTGCAGGGGGTGCCGCTCTCCTCCCCTGCCGGGTCGCAGAGCTGTTCGCCCAGCATCTGATAGCCGCCGCACACGCCCAGCACCGGCGTACCGGCTGCCGAAAGCCTGAGCACCGCCGCTTCCAGTCCGCTTTCCCGCAGCCAGTGCAGGTCGTCCATGGTGTTTTTGGTGCCGGGCAGGATGACGAGATCCGGTGCACCCAGCTGGCGGGTGCGCTGCACATACCGCACGCCCAGCAGCGGGTGCTGTTCCAGCGGGATAAAGTCGGTGAAGTTGGACACATGCGGCAGGCGCAGGATGGCGATATCCAGCGGCTTGACCGCAGCTTTTGTATCCAGCCGGTCGGAGAGGGAGTCCTCGTCCTCGATCTCCACCCGCAGATACGGCACTACGCCCAGCACGGGCAACTGCGTTTTTTCTTCCAGCATGGCAAGGCCGGGCCGCAGGATCTCCACATCGCCCCGGAACTTGTTGATGATCAGGCCCCTGATGCGGGCACGCTCGTCGGCTTCCAGCAGCTCCACAGTGCCGTACAGCTGGGCGAATACGCCGCCGCGGTCGATATCGCCCGCCAGCAGCACCGGCGCATCCACCAGCTTTGCAAGGCCCATGTTCACGATATCGTCGGCTTTCAGGTTGATCTCCGCCGGGCTGCCCGCGCCTTCGATCACGATAATGTCGTTCTCGGCGGCAAGGCTGTTGTAGGCTTCCAGAATGTCCGGGATAAGGCTGCGCTTCATTTTAAAGTAGGCGGCGGCAGGCATCTGGCCCCGGGCCTTACCGTTCACGATCACCTGACTGCCCACATCGCTGCTGGGCTTGAGCAGGATGGGGTTCATGCGCACATCCGGCTCCACGCCTGCAGCCTGTGCCTGCACCACCTGCGCACGGCCCATCTCTGCACCGTTGCGGGTGACAAAGCTGTTCAGGGCCATGTTCTGGCTTTTGAAAGGGGCCACGCGGTAGCCATCCTGCGCAAAGATGCGGCACAGCGCCGCGCACAGCAGGCTTTTGCCCGCACCGCTCATGGTGCCCTGCACCATAATGCATTTTGCCTTGCTCATTGTGCCACCTCCGGCAGGGTTTCGGCCAGCAGTGCAAGCAGCTGCCGGTTCTCGTTTTCTGTGCGCACGGCGGTGCGGTACCAGCTGGCATCAAGGCCCGGATAATTGCCGCAGCTGCGCAGTACCGCACCCTTGCGGCGCAGCGCTTCGCCCAGCGCTTCCGGCGCTCGGAACAGCAGATAGTTAGCCCGGCCCTCGATCACCCGCAGGCCCAGCGCCCGCAGGCCGTCTGCCAGCACAGGCCGCTGTGCTTCGATCAATGCACGCACCTTCGCCACATATTCCGTCTCGTCCAGCGCAGCGATGCCCGCCGCCTGTGCCAGACTGGAAACCGCCCACGGCTGGCCCGCTGCCCGCATCCGGGCAAGCAGCTCTGTATCAGAGCACAGGCAATAGCCCAGACGCACGCCTGCCATGCCGTAAAGCTTGGTGAAGGCTTTTAAAATAATCAGTTTTTTGCTGTTTTTCAGCAGATGCTTTGCCGAAAGGCCTTCGCCCTCCGGCAGAAAATCCAGAAAGCATTCGTCCACGGCCAGCACCGCACCCACGGCTTCGCATCTGCGCAGCAGCGCTTCCACAAGGGCAGGCTCTGCCAGCTGGCCGGTGGGGTTGTTGGGCTGACAGAGGAACACCATATTTGTACCCGGGTGCACCGCGTTCAGGAGATCTTTCGTCACCGCAAAATCGTTTTCTTCCCGCAAAAAATGCCGTTCCACCCTGCAGCCTGCCGTTTCAAGGGCGGTGGCATACTCGGCAAAAGTGGGGGCCGTTACCAGTGCAGTGCGGGGCTTTGCAGCCAGCGCCAGCCGGAAGATGAGGTCTGCCGCGCCGTTGCCGCACAGCAGCCATTCGGCGGGCACTCCCTCAGCCACCGCCAGTTTTTCACGCAGGGCCCGGCACAGCGGGTCGGGGTAGCGGTCGGCCGTGGCAAGCGCTGCCGTAATGGCCTTTGCCACCCCTTCCGGCAGCCCCAGCGGACTGACATTGGCCGAAAAATCCAGCGGGTCGCGGCCAAACTCGGCGCGGTAGCCCGCCCAGTCGCCGCCATGGGTCAATTGTTTCATGCAAGGAACCCCCGTATTGCTGCACCCCATGCCAGCGCAAAGCCGCTTGCCACATACATCATGCGGTTGGCGCGCAGGATGTCCTGCGGCTCAATGGGGCGCAGGGCATCACCGATGGTAGGCTTGGGGTAATATTCGCCAAAATAGTAAGCCGGGCCGGCCAGCTGCACGCCCAGTGCACCGGCGCAGGCGCTTTCGGTCTGGGCGCTGTTGGGGCTGGCGTGGTTGCGCCGGTCCCGCCGCCAGATGCGCCATGCGCCCTTGGCATCGTTGCCGGTAAAGGCCGCTGCGGCCACCCACAAAAGGGCGGCAATGCGGCTGGGGATGTAGTTGGCCACATCGTCCAGCTTCGCGGCTGCACGGCCAAAATAAAGGTACTTCTCGTTCTTGTAGCCCAGCATGCTGTCCATGGTATTGATAGCCTTGTAGGTCAGCGCCAGCGGTGCCCCGCCGATGAGCATATACAGCAGCGGCGCAATGACACCGTCGCTGGCATTTTCGGCCACCGTTTCCACCGCGGCCTTGGTCACGCCCTCGGCGGTCAGGTCCTGGGTGTCGCGGCCCACGATGCGGCTCACGGCTTTGCGAGCGGCGGGCAAGTCGTTTTTAATAAGCTGAGCGTACACATTTGTGCTCTCCTGCGCAAGGCCCCTTGCCGCCAGCGCCTGCCCGCACCAGAACATCTGCACCGCAAGGCCCAGCCACGGGCTGAGCTTTGCCGCCGCCAGACACACAAGGCTCGTGACCAGAAAGGTGCCCACCGGCAGGCAGAACGCCGTCACGGCACCGCCCAGCAGCTCGCCCTGCGGGGTGCCGGGCAGGCGGGCACGCAGGAATTTTTCCAGCCGGGAGATGCATCTTCCCATAAGCACCACCGGGTGCGGCAGCCACGCCGGGTCGCCGAAGAGCGCGTCCAGCACAAAACCGCCGACAACTGCCTGAAGGATCATGCCCTGCTCTCCTTTGTGTACTGGACGGTCTTCACGAGATACAGCAGATGCTTTTCCGTCCAGTCCTTTGCATCCAGCACAAAGCCGCCCGCGTTAGGTCCGCACCATGCGTAATAGTCCCTGTGGGGGACGGCAAACCGCTCCATGGCGGCCATCTGGGTGCCGCCGTGGGCCAGAATGACCAGCCGTTCTTCGCCTGCGGCAAGAGCTTTATCGATCAGCTCTGCCACGGTGCGGCAGATGCGGTCTGAAAAATCCGTCTTGCGCTCTCCGTCCGGGCAGGGGCTTTCGCAGTTGGCCTTCACCCATGCCTGATACTCGGGGTCCTTTTCCATCTCGATGAAATTGCGGCCCTCAAAGCTGCCAAAGCACATCTCTTTCAGGCCGTCCACCGGCACAAGCTTTGCCTCCGGGAACAGGATGCGCGCCGTCTGGCTGGTGCGCTGCAGGGTGGAAACATAGACCACATCGGGGTCAAAATCTGCCCGGCGCAGCTGAGCAGCGCCTTCGGGTGAGAGCGGGATGTCGCGCTGGCCCTGATAACGCTTCTGGGCGTTGTATTCCGTCTGGCCATGACGCAGAAGATAGATCAGCATTGAGACAATTCTCCTTTCAAAACCGTGGGGATGCCGCAGAACATCTGCACCACGCACTCTGCCCGTGCGGCCAGCAGGCAGGCAAGCCTGCCCGCCGCCTCGCGGTCTGCGCGCTGTTTGACATCCATCGGCACAACACCGCCGCCTACCTCGGTGGCGATGAGGATATCGTATTCATGGGCAAGCTTGTCTGCCAAGGCAGGCAGGTCGACGGCATCGGCAGCCAATACCTGCACGTCCGAAAGACGCTTGCCGGGAAGTGTTTGCGCAAAGGTGCGCTTGCCGCTGTAGAGCGGCCCGGTAATAAAGATCATAGCAGCCCTCCCCACTGGCAGGCACACAGCGCCGCCAGCATCCAGAGCTCGGCCTTTTGCAAAAACCACCCGGCAAGGTCGCCGGTGATGCCGCCGAACTGCTTCCGGCTCACAGCATGGTAGCGCCAGAGCACCGCCAGCGCTGCCAGCACCAGCGCCCAGCCGCCCAGCGCCGCCATGCCCACGCACAGCACTGCGGCCAGCACCGCTAGCACCCGGCGCACCACAGTTTTGTCTGCTGCAGTGGAAAAGGTGTGTGCAAGACCGGTGTTTTTTGCCATGGGGAACGATGCCACCGCAAGGCCCGAAAGCGCCCGTTCCAGCACCAGTGCCAGAACCCACAGCACACCCACGCTGGGTGTAAAACTCACACAGGTGCACAGGGCAAAATAGGCCAGAAAATAGCTGCACAGTCGGATGACCGCAAAGGCACCGCAATGGGGGTCTTTTAATATTTCCAGCTTCTTTTCTCGGTCGCCGTAGCTGGAAAGGGCATCGCAGGTGTCGGCATAGCCGTCCAGATGGATGCCGCCGGTGATCCATACCGGGATCAGCGCAAAGCCCGCCGCCTTGGCAAAGCCTGGCAGGGGCAGCGCGCCACACACACACCACGCCGCACCAATAACGACACCAATGAGCGGGAAGGCGCACATGGCGTAGCGCATATTTTTTTCGTTCCAGTCGAACTGCGGCACCGGGATGGCCGAAAACATGGCAAAAGCCACCGCGATGGTCTGCAAAACGATCATTTTTCCACTCCTTTATAGTACACAGGGATGCCGCATACCACCCGCACCACCGCATCTGCCCGGGCGGCAAAGGCATTGTTTACCTGCGCCAGTGCCAGCAGATAGCGGCCTGTGTCACCGGCATAGTCGGCCCCGCCGCTGAACACCTCGTTGGAAACAACGATGAGGTTTTTGCACTGGGCTGCAAGGCTTTCCAGCCCGTGCAGGATGGCTTTGGCCGCGTTTTCCCCTGCTCCCGCCGGGTCGTACAGCTCGTTGGCGGCAAGGTTGCCAAGGTCTTCCAGCAAGGCGGTGCCCCGCGCAGGCAGGCGCACATTGTCCAGATGCAAGGGACACTCCACCGTTTCAAACTGCTTTGCGGCCCGCATTTTGCGGTGCTTTTCTACCCGGGCGGCACACTCGGCATCCCACACCTGCATGGTGGCAAGATAGTAGCGGGGGCCGGTGGTTTTCAGCACAAGGCTCTCGGCGTATTCACTTTTGCCGCTGGCCGCGCCGCCCAGAACCAGCGTCAACATTGGGGCGTATACGGCGCAATGCCGCCCTCCGCAAAGGAGTAGCACCCGCCGTATACGGCCAGCGCCATATCCCACAGCGGGATGCTGGCCACCGCGCCGGTGCCCTCGCCCAGATGCAGCCCCGCCGTAATGATGGGTGCCTTGCCCAGTGCTTCCAGCACGATGCGCGCGGCAGGCTCTGCCGAGCAGTGGCTTGCAAACACAGCCTTTACCGCCGCCGGGCACAGCCGCACGGCGCACAGCGCGGCCACTCCGCTGATAAAGCCATCTGCCAGCACCGGCACACCGGCCAGTGCACCGCCCAAAAACACACCGCACAGGCCCGCGATATCAAAGCCGCCAAGCTTGGAAAGCACATCCAGCGGGTCCTCCGGGTCCGGCTCGTTCTTCAGGATGCCGCGGCAGATGGCATCCACCTTGCGGGCAAGCCCTTCGTCCGAGAGGCCCGCACCGCGCCCGGTCATAAGCTCCACGGGCTGGCCCAGCAGCACCGCCGCCACCGCGCTGGAGGTGGTGGTATTGCCAATGCCCATTTCACCGGTGGCGATGAGCCTGTAGCCATCCTCTGCCAGTTCCCGGGCAAGGGCAATGCCCTCCCCAACGGCCTGCACGGCCTCGGCCCGGCTCATGGCAGGGCCTTGGGTAAAATCCGCCGTGCCTGCGGCAATGCGGCAGCTGCGCACGCCGGGCACCGGTTCGCCTGCCATGCCCATATCCACGGGCAGAACATCGCAGTGGGCCGTGCGGGCCATCTGGCACACACTGGTGCGCCGCATAGCAAGGTTTTCGGCCACGGCACGGGTCACTTCCTGCCCGGTCTGGCTCACGCCCTGCGCCACCACGCCGTTATCCGCGCAGAGCACCACCACCACCCGGCGGGAAAGATCAAGCTCCGCACTGCCGGTAAGGGCAGCGGCATCCTCCAGCATGGTCTCCAGCCGGCCCAACCCGCCCAGAGGCTTTGCAAGGCTGGCCCAGTGGGCGTGTGCCGCCGCGCGGGCAGCTTCGTTGGCAGGGGTGATACCCGCCAAAAGTGCATTCAGTTCAGTTTCGGTCATTTAGGTCATCCTTTTGTTTTGCTGTATCGTTCTGCCGCGCGCACAAAGCGGCCCGGCAGGGGCGTGCCCGCCCAGTATAAATGCGGGAACCCCGCATAGAAATTCTCGTTTGCATAGCCGCATTCCCACTGCATTTTTTCGTTTTTGCAGGCAGTAAATGCAGTGCCGTTTGCGGTGGAATCCCAGTGGTGGAATTCGTGGATGGGCAGCGTTTCTCCGGCGCAGAAGAGCATACTATCCGCCTTGGCGGTCATTTCGGCATAGCCAAAGCGCACCAGCCTTCCCACCCGGATGCCATCGCCCGGCAGAACGTCTGCCATGGGCCACGCCTTACCGTCGGCATCCTCAAGGCTCCGGCCCAGATACAAAAAGCCGCCGCATTCGGCCGCTGTGGGCAGGCCCGCCTGCACGGCCTGCCGGATGGAAGCCAGCATGGTTTTGTTTTCACTCAGAGTTTTGGCGTACAGCTCCGGGTAGCCGCCGGGCAGATACAGCCCGCCTATATTTTCCGGCAAAACCGCATCCTGCACCGGGCTGAAAAGCACAAGCTCCGCCCCGGCATCCCGCAGTGCGTCCAGCGTTTCGGCATAGGTAAAGCAGAACGCCTCGTCCTTTGCCACCGCAATGCGGACGGATGTGGGTGCAGCTGCTCCCGGCAAAGCTTCCGGCGCAGGCTTTTCGGTCAGCACGGCAAGGCGCTGCCAATCCAGCACCAGTGCATCGGCCAGCAGAGCGATCTTTTCCTGCAGGTCGGCAATTTCATCTGCAGTCTTCAGGCCGAGGTGTCGGCTTTCTACCGCTGCCTGCGGCAAATGGGGCAGATAGCCCAGCACCGGCAGGCCGGTCTCCCTTTCCAGCAGGGCCTTGAGCATTTTATACAGCTTTTCGGAACAATCATTGAGCAGGATGCCCGAAACATGGCTGTTTTTGCGGAAGTTCACAAGGCCCTGAATTTGCGCGGCCAGCGTCACGCTGGCACCCTTGGGCTGTACCACCAGCAGCACCGGCAGGCCCAGCATATCCGCCAGTTCCCAAGCGCTGGCACGGGTGGTCAGGCCCTGACCATCATAAAAGCCCATAGCGCCCTCGCACACGGCGGCACCATGCCCGGCGGCATAGCGGGCAAAAATGGCCCGCACCATCTCCCTGTTGGAAAGAAACAGATCCAGATTGTGGCTGTCCACCTGCAGAGCCGAGCGGTGGAACATGGGGTCGATGTAGTCCGGCCCGCTTTTGAACGCACAGGGGTCGGCCCCGCGCTTTTTCAGCGCCGCCAGCACTGCACAGGCAACAGTGGTCTTGCCGCTGCCGGAAGAAGGCGCTGCGATGAGGAATTGCATCATTTGCGTGTACCCGTAATGAGGAAGATGGGGTTATTGGCCATGAGCAGGTGCAGTCGGCCCGCCGGTTTTGTGCGGCTGACAGCGATCTGCGTTACCTCTGCGGTCAGGCCCCGGGCCGTGAGGGCGGCAATGGCAGCGCCCAGCGTTTCCAGCGCAATGGCCGAAATGCAGATGCGTGCGTTCGGATTCTTGCCGAGCACTTCATCCAGCACGGCTTCCATGCCGCCTTTGGTGCCGCCGATGAACACGGCATCCGGCGCAGGCAGGTCTGCCAGCACATCCGGTGCGCGGCCCTCGATGAGGATGAGGTTGCAAGCATGGAACTTTGCCCGGTTTTTACGGATCAGTTCACAGGCATCCGGTTCACACTCCACGGCGTAAACGCGGCCTTTGGGTGCCGCCAGCGCAAGCTCCACGCTCACACTGCCGGTGCCTGCGCCCACATCCCACAGAGTGTCGGTGGGCATTACCGCCAGCTTTGCCAGCGCAGCAGCGCGCACCTCCTGCTTGGTCATGGGCACCTCGCTCCGGATGAAGCTTTCGTCCGGGAAGCCCGGCGCACGCAGCTGCGGCAGATCAAAGTTTTCCACCAGAAGCACGCTGAGTGGTGCAAAGCTCTGCCCCGCCAGCTCTGCAGCAGAGCCGTAGCGGATGGCTTCCGCCTCGGTGCCAAGGTTTTCGCCCACCACGCCGTGGGCTTCGCCCATACCGGCATCGGTCAGCTTCTGGCACAGAGAGGCGGGCGTTTCAGTGCCGCCGGTGAGGAAGAACACCGAACGGTTCATCATGCACTCGGCCACCGGGTCGCAGGCACAGCCATGGGCCGAGACCAGCCTCCAGTCCTGCCACGGTCGGCCCAGCGCCGCTGAAAGCAGCTGGATGCTGGAAACGCCCGGATACACCCGCGCGGGGATGCCCAGCGCCCGCAGCGGCGTGAGCAGACCGGACGCACCGGAGTAAAATCCGGTATCGCCGCTGTAAAGCACGGCAGCATCCTGCCCGGGGTTTTGTGCCAGTGTTTCCAGAATGTCAGCGGGCTGGTAGAGCGCGAACTGCCGGGCCGTGCAGTCTGCAGGCAGGCCCGCCAGCAGCCGCTTTGCACCGAACACAAGGCCCGCGCTGCGCACAGCCTGCTGCGCCTGCGCCGAAAGGGCTTCCCATTTTCCGCTGCCCATGCCGATCAGTGTGACCATTGCAAAATCTCCTTGCAATACGCTAAAATTTGTGTTTCCGTCTCGCCAGTTTCCGGCGGGCGGCGCAGCACCACCAGCTGTGCGCCGGTATCGGCAGCGGCCTGCACCTTCTCGGCAAAGCCGCCCGCTGCGCCGCCGTCCTTGGTGACGAGGTACCGGATCTGGAACTGTGTTATCAACGCCTTATTCAGCGCCAGACTGAACGGCCCCTGCATGGCAATGATGTTCCGGTGCGGGACATTGGCCGCTTCACAGGCGGCAATGCCCTCCGGCGTGGGCAGGACGCGCGGGTAAAGCCGCGCCGGTTCCATCCCGGCAAACACAGCCAGCTCCTTGGCACCGGTGGCAAGCAGGATATTGCCCTCTGTCCCGGCCAGATATTCTGCAGTCTGCGCTGCTGTTTCAAACACCGCACAGCCGGGCGGCAAGGGGCTTTGCGCACGCAGCAGGCGGCGGTATTCCACGCCCGCCTGCACCGCTGCAGCGCGGATGTTCCTGGTGGCATCCACTGCATAAGGGTGGGTGGCATCCACGCAGAGATCAGCTCCCGCCAGCAATGCCGCCATGGCATCCGGCTGCAGCCGCCCGGCGTGCACCGTGATGCCCGCCATTTCGCCCTGCTCCTCGGCACCCAGCGGCGTTGCCACGCACACCGTTACCGCAACGCCAAGCTCTGCCAGCTTTTTGGAAAAGCGACGGCCCTCGGTGGTGCCGCTGAACACGACCACCTTCACTTACGGTACCCCCGCGGTGTGACCATCCGGCCCGAAAGGGCGCGGGTATTGCTGTTGCCGATATACACGGTGGTGAACATATCCACCGGCGTGTTTTCCAGCTCGGCCAGCGTCAGCACCCGGGCACTCTGGCCCTCGCGGCCAATGTTGCGCACAAGGCCGCAGACGGTATCATCCGCCTTGCCGTTTGCGCGCAGGATGCGCACTGCCTTTTGCAGGTAGTCCGGTCTGCCCTTGGAGGAAGGATTATAGAGTGCAGCGCAGAAATCGCCCTGCGCTGCGCAGGCCAGCCGCTTTTCGATGACCTCCCACGGGGTAAGCCGGTCGGAAAGGGAGATCACGCAGAAATCATGGGCCAGCGGCGCGCCCAGCACAGCCCCGCCGCTGAGGGCGGCCGTAAGGCCGGGCACCACTTCTACGGCAACGTCCGGGTAATCCTGCGCCAGTTCCAGCACAGGGCTGGCCATGCCGTAAACGCCTGCGTCGCCGCTGCACACCATCACCACGCGCCTGCCGGTATCCGCCTTTTCCAGCGCCCAGCGGCAGCGGTCGATCTCCTTGGTCATGCCGGTGGAATAATATTCCTCACATGGGAACTCCGGCTCGATCAGGTCAAGATAAAGTTTATAGCCGCAGATGGCATCTGCGTGTTCCAGAACGTTCTGGGCTTCCTGCGTCAGGTAGTAAACATCTCCGGGGCCAATGCCCACCACGTAGACTACCTTTTCCGGTTCGTCGATCTCAAATTTCATCGGGTCAAACATTCTGCCACCTCCAGTCCGGGGCATAGGGCCGCACGGCCAGCGCAAAGGTCACGCCGGTATGGGCATATTTGTGAAAAACGAGTGTCCCGCCTGCGGCCAGCACTGCCGACCGTTCACAGACATTGTCCACGCCGGTAACGCTCTGCACAAAGGCCGAAGGCGTAAAGCTGCCGGGGGCGGCACGCAGCTGTTCCGCTGTGAAAAACTGCACCGGCCAGCTGTGGCTCTTACAGAAGGTCAGCAGGCCCGCCTCGTTTTGTTTTAAGTCGATGCTTGCCGCCGCCGTGATGCATTGCGGCGCAAGGCGGTTCTGGGCACAGAAAGCTGCAAAGGCTTCGGCCAGCGTTTCGGTGCTGGTGCCGCGTTTGCAGCCCACGCCCAGCACGCCGATGCGCGGCACCAGATGCAGCGCATCCCCCGTCGGGCAGAGGGTGAGAGCAAAGTCCGGGGCATCTCCCGCCGTGATCCCATCAGGCGGTGCACCCGCAATGGGCCAGTCGGATGCAAACTGCACCGTTTTGCCCGCCAGCAGTGCACCGCTGACAAGCTTGATGCGCTCCGGCTCCAGCACAGTGCAGTTCTGGTGCTTTGCCCACTCGTCCACCGCAAACACACCGTTTGCGTCGGTGGCTGTGGTGATCACCGGCACCGCACCGCACACAGCGGCAAGCGCCCGGGCAAGGTCGTTGGCACCGCCCAGGTGGCCTGAGAGGATGGGCACGGCAAAGCGGCCGCACTCGTCCAGCACCACAACGGCAGGGTCCTGCGCCTTGCTTTGGCTGTGGGGCGCAATGGCCCGCACCGCAATGCCCACAGCACCTACAAAAACAAGGGCATCGCTCCCGGCAAACTGGCGAGCCGTCCAATCGGCAAGGTGCACCTGCCCGGCTTCATGGCCGCAGCGGGTCACGCTGCCGGGATATGCCGCCGCCAGTTTTTGGGCCAGTGCAAGGCCCTTTGCCGTAAAGGCCAGATAGGCGCGGGTCACTGGTCTGTCCCCTTGCGGAACTCGGTGGTAAAGGCCGGGTCGTAGAGCTTGCTGCGCTCATAATTTCGACCCAGAAAGCCGCCTGCCACAATGAGCGCCGTTTTGGTGATGCCCGCTGCATGAACGCTTTCCGCCAGCGTACCTACGGTGCAGCGCACCGTTTTTTCCTCCGGCCATGTGGCCTTATACACCACCGCTGCCGGGGTATCCGGCGTATAGGCACCGCCTGCCAGAAGCGCCTGCTGTACTTTGTCCACAAGGCCGATGGATAGGAAAATGACCATCGTTGCCCCGTGGGCGGCAAGGCTTGCCAGCTTTTCTTTTTCCGGCACCGGGGTGCGGCCCTCCATGCGGGTAATGATGACGGTCTGGCTGACGGTGGGCAGCGTGTACTCTGCATTCAGTGCCGCCGCTGCGCCGCAGAAGCTGGACACACCGGGGGTATCATCGTAGGGAATGCCCTCGGCATCCAGCACATCCATCTGCTCCCGGATGGCACCGTAAAGGCAGGGGTCGCCGGTGTGCAGGCGCACGGTGATCTTACCCGCAGCTTCCATCTGCCGCATCACATCCAGCACCTGCTCCAGCGTCATTTCAGCGCTGTTATAAATGGCGCAGTCTGCCTTTGCAAGGCCCAGCAGGGCCGGGTTCACCAGACTGCCCGCATAGATGATGCAGTCGGCCTTCTGAAGCAGGGCCGCGCCCCGCCGGGTGATGAGGTCCGGTGCGCCGGGGCCTGCACCAACAAAATGTACCATAACGTTACTCCTTTACCAAAACGGTGGCAAAATAACCGGCCTGTTCCTGCGGCCGCTCAAGGGAAAGATCCGGGTAGACCCGCTCGTCCGGCAGACCGCAGTTGCACACAAGTGCGCTTTTTTTCAGCTTATCTGCCTGCTGCAGGGTATCCAATAAGACAGGCAATTGCCTGCCGGCTTTCATCAATACCTTGGTGCCGGGCATTTCCAGCACGCGGTCTGTCCAGCCGCCGGGCGCAATGGTAAGCGGCGTATCCATGCCGCCGGTCAGCGGCACATTCAGCCGCGCCGCCGCTGCACAAAAGCTGGGCACGCCTGCCGCCATGGCGGTGGCATAACCCCCGGCCTGCAAGATCTCCTGCAGGTAACCAAAGGTGGCATAGATGGAAACATCACCGATGTTCAGCATGGCAACGTCCTGCCCGGCATCCAGATACTGCTGCACCGCGGCGGCTGCTTTTTCGTGCGAAGCCGCCAGCGCAGCCGGGTCACGGCTCATGGCAAAGTACAGCGGGACGATGGTCTTGCCGTCCAGCGCTTCTCCCAGCGCACTGCGGGCGATGTCCAGCGCCAGCATCTGGCCGGAAGCAGTCTGCGGCGCGGCCAGCACCGGGCACTGCCGGATGAGCCGCACAGCCTGCAGCGTCATCAGCTCCGGGTCGCCGGGGCCGACGCTGACACCGTAAAATGTACCTTTCAGTTCTGCCATTCCTGCATCAGCTCCTTTGCCGTTTTTGTCTCGCCCAGCGGGCCGTGCTGGTTGGAGAACAGCACCGCGCCCACCCGGAACGCCCCGCCTGCCCGTCGGTCCAGATGCATCTGGATGGCGGAAAGGATGCTTTCCAGCACCGGTGCACGCAGCTGTGCGCCGTCCAGAATGTCAAGGCAGGCATCCGTGGTGGCGGCATCCATCAGGGCAGCGCACACTTCGCGCCGGGCCCCGCACAGCGCCGCATGGGCACAGAACACCTCGGCACGGCCATCCGCCGTGTGGGAATGGGTGTTCATGACCCCTGCCGCCAGCTTGCAGAGCTTGCCCACATGGCCTACCAGAAGCACTTCCTCAAATTTGGCCGTGGCAGCCATATCCAGCGTATCCCCGATGAAGTTGGAAGTTTTGACCACCGGGAACCGCTCGAACTGCGGCAGAGCGCTGGCCAGATAATCCAGCCCGTAGTTGCCGGGGGCCAACACCAGCCGCCGGGGGCCGGGGGCATTTTTTGTGCACAGTGCGGCCTGATTCATTTCCAGCTGGATGGTATCCAGAATGGCCTGCTGGCTCATGGGTTCCACGATGCCGCTGGTGCCCAGAATGGAAAGCCCGCCCTCCACCCCGATGTGCGGGTTGAAGGTGCGCTTTGCCGTCTCGGCACCGCCTTCCACAGAGATGGTCACCGCAAAGCCGCCGGTGTAGGCAGCATTTTCAGCTTCCCGTTCCAGCGCCTCGGCGATCATCCGGCGGGGCACATGGTTGATGGCGGCTTCGCCTACGGGCTGGTCAAGGCCGGGCTTCGTCACCCGGCCCACCCCCTCGCCGCCAAAGATGCGCACGCCGGGGGCATCCGGTTCCAGTACCACTGATGCAATCACCGGCAGACCCGTGGTCACGTCCACATCGTCGCCGCCGTCCTTGCGGATGGCACATGCGGCACCTGTGTCCGTGCTGCGGCAGTAAATGGGAGCCACCTCCACCACAATGCCCTTGGGCGTGCGCAGAGCCACCGTTTCCGGTTCGCGGCCGGTCAGCAGCAGACGCGCCGCCCCGGCAGCCCCCAGCGCGGCACAAGTGCCGGTGGTATAGCCGCAGCGCAGCAGCTTCTGCCCGCTGCGGACGTAATGCTCAAACTGCGGCTTTCCGGCGGGTGCCTTTTCGGCTTCCGGCTCCGGTGTGCCGAACAGAGCCGTGTACTGCTGTTCGGTCAGGCCGTACAGGGTGCGGATGTTCTCCGGCTGAAACGCCTGTTCCGGGGTCAGCACGCCGGAAACACCGCCGGGCGAAACGCACACCACCGTGTCCGCTATTTTTTCGGCCAATTCCAGCTCGTGCAGGCTCAGGATCACCGCCAGCTGACCGGTATGGGCCAGCTCCTTTAAAATGGTGAGCAGCTCGATCTTGCCCTTGATATCCAGAAAAGAGGTCGGCTCGTCCAGCAGGATCACTTCCGGCTGCTGGCACAGTGCCCGGGCCAGCAGGATGCGCTGGCGCTGGCCGTCACTGATGCGGTTAAAATCCCGGTCTGCCAGCTGCGCCGCACCCACCAGCTCCAAAGCTCTGTGCACCTGCTGCCTGTCCTCGGCAGACAAAATGCCCAGCCGTCCGGTGTAGGGATAGCGCCCAGCCGAAACAAAGTCAAAGCAGGTGGTCAGCTCCATCCGGCGGCTATGCGGGGCCATGAGGGCCAGCTTCTGCGCCCGCTGGGTACCGGTGTAATCGGCAAGGTTTCTGCCTTCCAGCAGCACTGTGCCGCCCATGGGGGCCAGCTGGCCCGCCAGTGTGCGCAGTAAGGTGGATTTGCCTGCGCCGTTGGGGCCAATCAAGGTCAGGATCTGGCCCGGCTGCACCCCGAGGCAAATATCCGAGAGCAGCGGTGTCTTGCCATAGCCGATGGCAAGCTCCCGCGCAGTGCAAAGTGCTTTTTCGTTCATCATGCGCCCTCCCGCTCTGAATTGCGCCGCACCAGCAGCCAGATGACCACCGGTGCGCCGAACACGGCCGTGACCGAGCTGATGGACAGCTCCGTGGGCGCGAACAGACTGCGGGCCAGCAGGTCGCAGAACAGGCAGAAAGCCGCACCGCCCAGACAGCACCCGGGCAACACATGCAGCGGCTTTGCGCTGCCCAGCAGCTGCTTGACAAGGTGCGGCACCGCGATGCCTACAAAGGAGATCGGCCCCGCAAAGGCGGTGACGCAGGCCGCCAGCAGGCTGGATAGCAGCACCAGCGCTGCCGAGAAAGGCTTGACATTCACGCCCACGCTGCGGGCGTACTCCTCGCCCATCTGGTAGGCGGCCATGGGCTTGGAAAGCAGAAAGGATGCCGCCAGTGCAGGCAGCACCACCAGTGCCGCAGCCTGCACATTGGCCCATGTCACGCCGGAAAAGCTGCCCTGCGACCAGTTGTGCAGATTGACGATGTTAGAATCCTGCGCAAAGGCCACCACGATATCGGTGATGGCGGAGCAGATATAGCCGATCATCACACCGCAGATGACCAGAATGCTCATGCGCTGCACCCGCCGGGCCACCGCCAGCACAAAGGCCATGGCAGCCATGGCACCCGCAAAGGCAGCCGCGATCATGGTGGCCGAGCTGGTCAGCATCCCGCGGTCCAGAAACACCACCATGGTCAGGGCCACCGCCAGCTTTGCGCCGCTGGAAACGCCCATAACAAATGGCCCGGCAATGGGGTTTGCAAAAAAAGTCTGCAGCAGGTAGCCTGCCGCGCTGAGGGCTGCCCCCAACAGCGCCGCCATGACCGCGCGGGGCAGGCGCAGCTGCAGGATGATGTTCCCCGCAAGCGCATCGCCGCCCTTGCCCAGCAGTGCCGTCAGCACCGCTCCCGGTGCAAGGGATACGCTGCCCCAGAACAGGTTCAGCGCAAAAAGCACCGCCACGGCTGCTGCAAGGGCAATATAGGCGGCTGCAAGGCGTCTGGTACGGGTCATAGGCTTTCCTTTCTGTAAAATTTTCCTTCTTTAGTCCACATGGGTTAGGAATTTCAGGGTACTGGCGGCAGGTGTGCCCTTGGTAAACACCCGGTTCATGTCCACGATCAGGTCTGCCAGCTCCATGCTCTGCTGGAACAGGCTCTGGGTGGTGCACCACACCTGACCGTTCTGCACCGCTTTGAACTCGTTCAACAGTGGGAAACGCTCGGTCAGCTGGTTCACCGATGCGATCATGCCCTCGATGGCGCTGTTGTAGATGAGCACATCGGCATCCTTTGCACCTGCATAGAAGTCCTCAAGCGGCAGGTTCATAGTAGCAAGGCTGTTGCCATTGTCCGTCAGGTCCGCAAAGACATAGCTGCCGCCCGCCATCTCGATCATGCGGGCCACATAGTCACTGCCTTTGCGCACAGTGGCAAGGTTGTTGGTGGTCAGCGAGAAGAAGGCGCAGCTTTTTCCCGTGGGTTTCTGCGAGAGGATGGGCTGAACGGCTGTCTCCTGCGCGGAAAACACCTGCTCGGCCTGTTCTTCCCTGCCCAGCAGGATGCCGTAAAGCTTGATCCACTCCATGCGGGCCAGCGGGTCGCTCTCGTAGCTGGAACGCTCCACCAGCACCGGGATGCCAAAGTGTTCCAGCTGCTCCTTTACCTCCGGCGTGTGCAGGATCATGGTATTCTCAATGGCAAGGCGGCAGCCCGCTGCCAGGATCTGCTCGTAATCCGGGGCGCTGTACTTGCCGGCGTAGGCAATTTTTCCCTCTTCCATGGCCTGCTGCACCGCGGGCAGATACCAGCCCTCGGCCTTGGTGCCGGAAAAGGCCACGCTGTCCAGTGCGTCCAGATGCAAAAGCAGATCCATCACCGAGGTGGAGACCAGATAAATATTCTCCACCGGCTGGCGCATCACAGTCACATCAGCGGGCAGACCGTCCACCTCCGCAGCATCTTCCGGCACAACAAGGAACCGTGCATCCGACTCCGCGATGGTCAGCATGGTATAGCCGCCCTCATAGCAGTCCGCTGTGAACTGCTGTGCATAGTCCAGCTTGTAATGATGGGAGAAAACAAGACTTTCCGTATTGGCAGGCTGAGCCTTGCTGCCGCAGCCGGTCAGCGTCAGCGCCGCAGCGGAGATCAGTTTCAGAAATTGGTTGCGAGTGATTTTCATTCAAATATCCGGACGTTTGTCGTTCCGACCCCTCTTGTGAAAAGGCGTTTGGAGCGGCCCTGCGGTTGCGCAGCAATGAAAGCCCCAGTGGGTCTTTCAAGCAGGCGAGCGATCTGCGATAGCAGATGGAAGGGCTTTGCCCTGACAAGCGTCGGGGCCGCGACAAACGCGAAATAAAAAATTGATTTTCCGCTGAGTATGCCCAGAGCGTAAGCGGAGGGCATTCTCAATCGTTAGCCTTCAGACTTGCGGAATCAAAGGTCAGCGTATACTCGATCTCGTGGGGGGTGCTCATGGCAACGGTATCGGCGGTGACATCCAGTGCGGTATCCAGCGCCGATACCGGAATTTCAAAGGTGGAATTGCCCTCGGTGTTGGTGGGCAGATACTTCTCGCCGTCCACGAGCATATAGTCGTAGTTGGGGCTGCTCCACACGATGGTAGCGGTCATTTTGCCGTCTGCCACGGTCAGGGCGGCGGGGCTCTCCACGGTGGCACGGCCGGAGCCGCCTTCCAGCGTCACCTCACAGGTGTAGGTGCCGTCTGCCGGGGTCTCGGCTTCCGCAGCCTTTTCCACGGCATCACGCACGCTGACGACATGATCGTACCACTTGCCCTTGGTGCCCAGAATGGCAAGGTCAAAGTCCGTATCCACAGCAGTGACCGGAATGTCAAAGCCGTACACCTCCTCCGAGGTGCCGTCGGAATAGGTGACGGTATCTGTGGTGGGCTGCAGCCAGTCGGCCTCGTGGTCGGCGGCATCGGAAGCCTTGCCCAGATACAGGTTGACGATATGGGTGGAAGCAAGGCTGACATGGAAGGTCATCTGGCCGTTCTCCACGGTCAGGGTGCCCTTGCCGTCGCAGGCTTCGTTGGCGTGGAACATGCTGCTGTCGGTGTCAAACTCGGCGGTATACACACCATCCGGCAAAGCGGCGGTCTCAGCGGCAGAAGAAGCCACAGAGGATGCCGCCTCGGAAGAAGCAGCACTGGAAGCTGCAGAAGATGCCGTGGAAGAAGCGCCGCAGCCCACCAGCAGACTCAGTGCCAGAGAAGCAGCGACAACACAGGAAAAAACGCGTTTCATAGGAAATACCTCTACATTATAAGAAATCAGCTTTTATTATACCATTGTTCAGATAAAAAATGAACCCTCTCCACCGGATGCCGCAAAGCGGCCGCGAGACGGAGAGGGTTCGTTTGATCAACCGTTCAGAGAATCGATCGCCGCCTTGGTGTGGGCGACATACAGCTTCTGGACATCCTCGATCTCACCCAGACCAGCGATCTGGCAGTCGATGCTGTCGAAAGCACCAGAAGCCTTGAACTGGCTCAGCCAGGAGTCGGCATCCTCACCGGCCATATCGTTGTTGGCGTGATCGCCGGCGACCACCATCAGCGGGCGCAGGATGACCTTGGTGTAGCCCGCAGCCTTAACAGCCTCGATCACGTTCTCGCAGGCAGTCTCTTCCGGCTTGCCCTCAACGGTGCCAATGAACACATTGTCGTAGCCCAGAGTCTGCATAGTGGTCTGCATCTGGCTGTAGCTCACCTTTGCGGTGTGCGAGGTGCCGTGGCCCATAAAGACAAAGGCGACCTTGTCCGCAGCAGCGGCATCCAGACTGTCATAGCCGGCTTCCTTCACGGCAGCAGCGGTGACAGCCTTGGCAACGTCTTCCTTATCCTGATTGATGATGGTGGCATCGGAACCGACCTCGCCCAGCAGGGGCTCAGCCACAGCGACAGATTCAAACTTGTCGCGGTAGGTGTCGATCATTTCCATCATCTCGTCGTACTCAGCACCGTGCATCAGGTGGGTGGGCTGGACGACCAGATTCTTCACGCCGTTTTCCACAGCGCGGTCCATGGCCTGCTGCATGTTGTCGATCTTTTCGCCGTCACGAGCCTGCACATGGTTGATGATGATCTGTGCGGTGAATGCGCGGCGCACAGACCAATCCGGGTATGCGGCCTGCAGAGCATCCTCGATGCCCTTGATGTCCTTCACGCGGCTGTCGTTGAAGGAGGTGCCGAAGGAGACCACCAGCAGCTCGTTGTCGCCAATGTCGTCCTGATTGCGGGCATCGTCCTTGGACGCATCGCCGGTGTCACGGCCAAAGTAGTCGGGGTCGGCGTTCTCACCTTCCACCAGTTCCTTCTGGGTGTCGGTCAGGGCATCCCATGCAGCCTTGGCGGCTTCGCACTGGGCATCGGTATCCTCATTGCGCTCCTGCACATAGATGGCATCGATCAGGTCTGCCACGTTCTTTGCTGCCATTTCGTCAGCCTCCTCGCTGCTCGCTTCGCTGGAAGCGGAAGACGCAGCGGTGCTGGATGCAGTGCCGGAAGCAGCACCGCCGCAGCCGGTGAGCACGCCGGCGCACAGAGCCAGAGCCGTAACAGCTGCGGCCAGCTTTTTGGTTTCGATCTTTCTCATTGTCTTGTCCTTTCCTGCTGGATAAATTGCGGTTTGAACCAAACAAAGGGTACAGGAAAGAAAGATGAAAGAAGAGGCCCTTCTGTCCTGCGGATGGCATGACAAAAAGACCTCTGTTGTTTCAGGGCTTTTTGGTACAACCAATTCCTCGTGATCTGGGGTTTGCACCCCCGTACCAACAGCAGGCAGGTTTCCTGACTGAAAGATCGCCGCCCGTCATCTCCTTCCCAGAGCAAAAGCTCCAGTGGCTGGTGCAAAGCACCCTGATGCGGACTCCCTTATCACAGTGACGAGATCGTGCGGGATCTGCACCCGCTTCCCTTTTACCCTTTCCGCCGTGCAGTGCATCGGCAAAAGGCACCTGCTGTTTTTCTGTTCAGTTCGTCCGGCATTATATCATAAAACTGCGCAGAATGCAATAAAAAACGGCATCCTGCCTTTTTATAAGGAAGGATGCCGTTTGGAGATCGAGCCAAATGCGGAGCTTACTGGAGCGCACGGATCGCATTGATGGTGATTTTGTACTGGCAGGTCACGCTGTCAAACAGCTCCTTGGTACCTTCCAGTGTGCCTGTGCGCAGCACCTCGGTCAAATCGTAGGTGGGCTGATACAGGTTGGTAAAGCCCAGGTTCTGGCACACGCCCTTGAGCGTGTGTGCCGCACGGAATGCTTCCTTCACATTTCCTTCCTTCAATGCCTGCTCCAGTTTCGGATAGCTGTCGTCGTTCAAAAACATCAGCGTAAATCTGCAGATCATGCCTTCGTTGTAAAGCCGCTTGAGCACATCCTCATAATTTGCGCCCATCTGTCTATAACATTCCTGAATCGTCATGGTTTGTCGCTATGCCTTTCTTTTTCTACTTATCCCGCCTGATTTGCCACAGAGTGACAAAAGCGCCATCCATTTTGTTGCACTTTGTTGCGTTTTTAATATATCACGCCTTACTGCGTTTTTCAATGCAGAGACAAAAAGTCTTGCACTTTTCACATATTGTCCCGAGTTTTTCTTGCAATTTGCCTATCAATTTCTTCCGGCTGGCTTTTTTCTCCGACTTTGCCGTGCCTGCATGGCTGCAGGGCTTTTCCCGCCTTTGCTCTGCCGTTTCTCTGCACGGAAAACGCATTTGAAGAAAAAGGTAAAAAAACAGTTGACAAAAGCCTTTCTGCATGATAGAATAAACGAGTCGTCCGGCGAAGGACACAAAAAGTGAATATGGGCGTGTTCCCGAGTGGCCAATGGGGACAGACTGTAAATCTGCTGCTTTCAGCTTCGGTGGTTCGAATCCACCCGCGCCCACCAAACAAGAAAAATCCGAACCTGTTTCCGATTGGAGAAGGGTTCGGATTTTTCGTTTTCTTCGGGTACAACAATGAAGGCTCCCGTGGACGGCGCAAAACTCTGATGCCTTGTCATAGACCGTAAGCCGATAACGAGAATTGGAGGATGCGATTATGAAGTACGATGAAAGAGCCTGCAAGTTTAACATGGATACCGGGTGTGTGGAGTTGACTCTCCAAGATGGGAGAAAAATTTCCATTGACTGCACCGGGGTTGAGGATGCTCTGGATGTTACCATGGAGCAGAGGTCAGAACTGGACTACCTCATCTACAATGACCCGCTGGGCTATGCGGACTTGATTTTGAATGGCGACCCAGAGGAATATTTGAAGAATGTAGCAGGGAGCCATGGGTTAGAAGATTAAGGACAAAAAATAAGAGTTGTGTCCAACTGGACACAACTCGGTGAGATACATCTATATAAGGCAGGGCGTTCCCTCTTTACTGGGAGCGTCCTGCTGTTTTTATGCGGCAACAGGCAAGGCTTGCAGAGCTTCCTGCTCTTTCAGCCATTCCTCATATTCACGCTGGCCTTCCTCACTGTTGAAAAACTCAACCATGGAGGGATAAAAGCAACGCGCAAGGGTCTTGATTGCTTCATCCGGGTAGCCGGATTTGTTCGACTTCTTCTTTTTGTTCAAATGGTATCCTCCGAAAATCAAAGTTCCATATCCTGCCCACGCTTGCGGTTTCGCTGCGGCACATTCATGGTGCGCTCCTGCTTGGGGGCAAGAATCTTTTCCAGAAAGCCGCGCACCAGTTCGGGCGCACGGTGGAGAGCATCCAGATAGGGTTTCACGTCGTACCACAGGTCGTGGTACTTGTTGCTCCAACGAACGGCCTCTTTCTTGGCGGTGGAAAGTTCTTCTTTCAAGCGGCGGTTCTCCACGTCCATCATATAGCCGTGGTCGGCTTGCTTTTTCAGTTTGGAGAATTCTTCTTCGGTCAGCGAGTAGTTACCGAGAAAGGTGCGCTTGCCGATATAATCCAGATCGCGCGCATGAATGAGGGCTTCTTTCGTGAGCGTGGTCTTTTTCTGCACAGCGGCAAGTTCCTTCTCCTTTTTGGAGAGGGTCTGACTGGTTTTGGCAAGCGACTGCGCCTTTTGGTCGGCTTGGGCGGTCAGGCTGTCCAGACGTTCCTGCTCCCGCTGGACTTTGAACTGGGTGACGGTCAGGTGTTCTTCGGTGCTGCCGCGCTCACCGCGCTCTACATCCGTGTACCCGGCATTGCGCATATAGTTGAAGAAATCGTCTTGCAGGACACTGTACGACTTCTTCAGGACTGGCTTGCCGCTCTTTTGCAGGACAGGCTTTCCAGCATCGTCCAGCAGGGGCTTGGAAGCCCACTTCTTGCTTCGGCTGACCTGCATGACGGTCTCCTTGACGGTGCCGACCAGTGCCTTGTCCTTGCAGCGTTTCGACCAGAGGA
>ENA-OVGE01000873-OVGE01000873.1-human-gut-metagenome-genome-assembly--contig:-NODE-873-length-26332-cov-8.755642_pt1 | contig 26332 bp, 17 predicted proteins | sample MGYA00237769_ERZ505417 | MGnify/ENA primary metagenome ERZ505417 (study PRJEB26158, sample SAMN06016403) | human gut metagenome | biome: human gut; feature: ankylosing spondylitis patient; material... | reverse complement strand
CGGTGCTTATGAAATTTAATTTTCACTAACCTGTGGTTTGTGGGTATTCAAAAGAATTATTAGAAAGTACTAATGTATTATCAGATTCTATCTACTCGTTACAGCCCCTATTTCAATACTTCAGTTCTTTCTATTATTATTTGTCTTAATCTTTCTTTTAGATCATCTGGAAGAATAGAATCATCACACATCTTTAACCATTTTGGTGTATAACTAACAAGATTCTGTATAAGTTTAATAGCTGTTTTGCGAGGGATATCACAAGTACTCGCAAACTTAAGAAAATCTCCTTTAAGTATATGCATTTTTTTACCGTTCATAGTAAGTGCAAATTGTTCTTTATCTTCCGGTAAATTTGCATTAACAGGTAATAAATCATAAGCAGGTGAAAGTACATATTCTTTTGAACCTTCAGCAGTTTCTATAAGCGAAAAATTCTTTAAATGCATATCTGAATTTCCTACAATAAAACAAAACACAAGTCTAATATAAAATTCTGTAATATCTATACCTATTCTTGATGAATACTTTTTAATTATTTTAGCACAACGTTCATAAGATCCTCTGTATTTATCTTCAGTTAATCTTAAATCAAGCTGACAAAAATCTTCCATAGCAAGCATTTCGATATTATCTTTAGTAAGATTTCGATCAACTCTTTTTGTGATATAAGCCAGTCCACCACTACCTTTGATCAATGCGTGAGGAACTGTTGAAATACCAGCCATATCAGCCATTTCCATAATAAGCTGTTCAGATTCAGGTAAAGCTTCAAATTCTGCCACCTGTGGTTTAAGGATATATCCTGTAGGATAGTTAACTAATGTTAATCTTGGTTTACTACCATCGCTTACAAGGTGTAAAGACAATTTTTTTTGAACACCAGGAACAGTAAAACCTTTATTTGTTGTTTCGGTAGCTAAAAGGTTCAATGTCTCATTGTTAATATCAATTTCAGGTAATTCAGTTGTTCCAAAGAAACGCTTAATACATGCTTTATGCCAACCAGACTCATTAGGAGTACTTAAAGTTTTACCACAACATAAACATCTCATTGTTTTGACCCCCTTATTGAAACATTACCAATTCCATCTTTGCAAGCCACAAGAAGAACACCGAAACGATCATGATTATCTATTTTCCAATTATGCGTAACAATTTTTAAAAGCCAGCCTTCAGGGATAAGACCATCAAAAAAAGGAAATAAGATTTTTGATGTGTATTCTTCATCTCTTAATGGCAAAGTAAGTGAAACAGCAGAAGCACTTTCATTTTTCAAATATTCATTATCATATTTAAATGAATAACCTTCATCTGTTTCTTTTAAAATACCAGCAAAAGTATGACGCACATAAACATAAGCTGTTCTGAATGTATTCATCTATTTTCCTTCTTTCCAGGTACTGCCTGTGCATTAAACATCGCAAGTGCTACATTCACTTTATCCATACGCACAGTCTCTTTACCTTGTTCTAATTCACGCACAAATCGTAACCCTAAACCAGAACGTAACGCAAACTGTTCCTGTGTAAGTCCTGCTGCTTTTCTATTCTTTTTCACAAATTCAGCAATTGGATTCATATAATCAACTCCTATAACTTATTTCTATCTATATACTACACCCTATCGGGTATGAATTCAATGATATTGCATACATTATATACCTTATCGGGTATAAAATATAGTACACACAAACTAAATATACCCTAACGGGTATAAAAAACTTATTATAATCATATATTATACCCTTAAAGGTATAATAATTATAAAAAATTAGTTATATAGCTACTATGTATGATGATTTGAGTGTAATTAAGAAGATATTAAGAAAAATAAATATTACGACACCAAAGAAAATTAAACAGGAAGAAATTTCTGATATTTTAATTAAGAATAAAAATAAGGTTATTGAGTTGTTTGATGAAAAAGAGATTGATGATCTCGCAGATGAACAATTAAAGATTCACTCATAATGGAATTTCACCATATGTCTTGCGGTAATAGTTGATATATGTATAATCTGTGGTCGTTGTGGCACGTTTAAAGGGCGCTATCAACTTTGCGATTGTTGCATGATTTCTTTTTGTATTATTATAATTATTAGCATCCAGGTACTGCTTCTGTTCTGCTCCATACATTTCAGTAAAATAGTATGACATCAAAGAACGCATGTGTCGCTCAATCTGCAGTAAATATTTAAAGAACAACTCTCTAAGCTCTGCATCAAACTTATACAGACTGACTATTTCTTCAAAACTTGTTCCTGCTTTATATTTCTTTGTATTCGATATTCTAAAAAGATGTTTATATCCTCCCATAAGAGGAAAATATCCTATTTGGCGTAACATCTCTTCTGCATATTCTCTGTCTTTTATTTTTATTCCCTTTTCATCACTGATCCAGGAAACCTGGTCACTAAAAGAAGAGAACTTTTTCGGTGTCTGCATATCATTTCTCCTTAAAACAAAAGAGGGAGAGACCCGCAGGCTCTCCCCCGCCTGTAGGCTTCGCAAGTTTCTACAGAACGATCACTGAACTTAATATACGTCCTTTTAAATGCCCTGTCAATATGCCAAAACATTCTTAGTCATACCCGCTCAGATAGAAAATCAACAGTATTATGATAGGCTCACTATTGATGGAGAATTAGTATATGAACTAAATAAACCTGGACCAAGCACTTACACTCCATCAAAACCTAAGAAGGAATACAATAGTTATGAATCAAGTGGATCTTCTAGTTCCTATAATGATGGCTATAATTCAGCAATAGATGATGGCGATTATGATCATGATAGATACAATACTGATCCTTCTTATAGACAAGGTGTAGATGATGGGTTTGATGAAGTAGATGAAGATTATTAAGAGGTGATTTATATGTATGAAAATCTAACTAAATATTTAGACGAGTTCACAGGAACAGAATTTGGTACATGGATTATTGATGATAAGAATGATGGAACAATCGAACATCCACTTCAGTTCCCTTTTGTAGACTATTCAAGAGTTGTAGATCAGTTCATTCATGATGTCTATTCTTTTGTAGATAACCATGAAGAGATGGGATTACATAATTATATAGAAATTCTAGAAGACAATGGCATCAAATGGAGTTGGGAACCAATGGTTAAAGCAGAAGTAGATCATTTAGATGCACAATGTATTATTGCTTTAATTTTTGGTGCTATTCGTGCAGATAGATTTGGTGAGGGGACATTACTTGCATTCTTAAAAGATGGTTTAATTACAAAATGGCTAGAAAGACTAAAAACATTGGACACAGATTAAACATTCTACAATGATTTCTTTCTCAACCTAATAATAGATAAACTTATGTAAGGATCATCTATAAGTATAAAACAAGACAATTAATTAAAAAAATACTTGAATAAGTACATTGTAAGTGCTATCATTTCACTGTATGAAAAACGTATAGGATTGTTACTATTGAATTAGGCAAGACCAAAGTAAACCTTCTATTTTAGAGGGGTACTTTGGTCTTTTTTGTTGGTCCTATATAGAAAAGAAAGGAAAAGGGATAATGAACAAAAAACAAGGTGTTATTGGATTAGTTGCAACTGTCATGATTGCGAATGCTGCATTTGTTGATGTAAGACCAGTCTATGCTGTAGAAAACTTAAATCTTGCTAAAGGATGTACTGTTAATGCAAGTAGTTATGAAGTAGATTCTACATCACCAAGCAAAGCTGTAGATGGTGATATTAAGACTCGCTGGGGAACAGCACAGAACAAAGCAGATAATGAATGGATTGAAATCAATCTAGGTGGAGAAAAGACTGTACGTCAGATTAATATTAATTTTGAAAGAACGGATGATGCACAGAATATTCTAGGCTATAAAGTAGAATTAGAAGAAAACGGACAATATAAAGAAGTATATAGAAAGACTTCTAAGGCAAAACAGAATGAAATCATTCAGTTAGATAAAGATCATCAAGCCACTAAAGTAAAGGTAACTGTACTTTCTGCAGATGGAGGTACAATCAACTGGAAGAATGTCGGAATCAATGAAATTGAAGTTTATAGTAAAATCATTGAAAAAGCAGATGATACGCCTAATAAGAACTATATGGCAAATGCGACAGTCACTGCATCAAGTAGTGAAGCTAATACACTTAGTCCAGATAAAGTAAAAGATGGAAGTACAGAAAAAGCGAACCGCTGGGCAAGTGATTATGAAACTCCAACTACTAATATCTGGTTAAATACTAAATTTGCTGGATTGACTCTCGTTAAGGAACTTAAGATTCATTTCTTTGAAAGAGATGTTGCACCAATGCCATCTAACGTAAAAAGCTTTGATATCAAATATAAAGATAAAGATGGTGTAGAAAAACTTGCAAAGAGCTTTACTAATACAAAGAAAGGTGACGGTTATAATAACGAAGTTGTTGTTAAGTTCGATGAACCTATTGAAGCAAAAGAATTAAAGCTTTGTAACTTTGTTGCTGAAGCATCATCATGGAATAACGTAAGTATTGCGGAAATGGAAGTTTATTCTAATGAACAAACAGCACAGAAGGCAACTCTAAACTCTGTTGTCTCTTCTATTGAATCTCAGAGTAAGACAATTGAAGCAGATGTGAATACATTAGATATGCCAGCTGTACCAGCAGGATTTACTGTAAGAATCAATGGTGCAGACCTTGAACAGATCATTGGTGCTGATGGTAAGATCGTCCATCCATTAGTTGATAAGAATGTAAAGGTCTCTTATGTAGTTACAGATACTGAAACTGGAAAAGAAAAGAAGACAGCTGATGTTGACTATGTTGTAAAAGGTAAGAATGAACAGTCTGTAAGTAAGAATACTAAACCTACTGTTATTCCAGAAATCCAGGAATGGCATTCAAACTCAACAGAAAAGATTTCTGTTAACGCATTAAAGACAGTGACTTATACAGATGATAAGTTAAAAGCTGTTGTAGATGAATTTGTACGTGATTATAAAGATTTCACAGGTATTAACCTTACAGTGAAAAAAGGTGCCTCTCAGGCTAATGCATTCAACTTTGAATTAAAAGCACCAGATACTCTTCTAGGTGATGAAGGATATACAATGGATATCCAGAAAGACCGTATCAATGTTGCTTCTGTTCATACAACAGGTAACATGTATGGTATGCAGACAATCCTTCAGATGTATAAAGAAGACAATGAAGGCTATAAGATTGGTAAAATGCGTGACTATCCTCGTTTCAAGACACGTGGATTCTTATTCGATGTAGCACGTAAACCAGTTTCATTAGATATGATGAAGGAAGTTGCAAGAACAATGCGCTATTACAAGATGAATGACTTCCAGGCTCATTTATCTGATAACTATATTTTCTTAGAACAGTATGGTAAAGGTGATAATGAAAATGAAGCATTTAAAGCCTATGAAGCATTCCGTCTAGAATCAGGATTATCTAATTCTAAAGGTGAAACACCTACTGCAAAAGACTATTCTATCTCTAAGAAGGATTTCAGAAACTTTATCCAGGGTGAAAGAGCACTTGGTATGAATGTAGTACCTGAAATTGATGTTCCTGCACATGCAACTTCATTCACAAAAGTATGGCCAGAATTAATGGTACAAAACAAGGTATCACCATTAAATAGAAACAGACCACTTATTGACCATCTTGATGTTTCTAAGAAAGAAACAAAAGATAAGATCAAAGAAATCTTTGATGATTATACAACAGGTGCTAATCCAGTATTTGATGGAGAAACAACTGTACATATTGGTGCAGATGAATTCTTATCAAACTATACAGCATATCGAGGATTCGTTAATGATTTAGTTCCTCACTTAAAGAAGACGAATACAGTTCGTATGTGGGGTGGTTTATCTTGGATTAAAGATAATCCAGTAACACAGATTAAGAAAGATGCTATTGATAATGTAGAAATGAACCTTTGGTCAGCTGACTGGGCAGATGGTATCGAAATGTATGATATGGGCTATAAGTTAATCAATACAATTGATGACTTTGGTTATATGGTTCCAAATGGTAATAAAGGACGTGCTAATGCCTATGGTGACTTATTAAACGTAAATAGAATCTTCAACCAGTTTGAAGCAAATAAAGTAAGAGTTAAAGGTGGCGCTTATAAGTATGTTCCTGCTGGTGATGATCAGATGTTAGGTGCTGCATTCGCTCTATGGAGTGATAACATCGATAAGAGTGCATCAGGTTTAAGTGAATCTGATTTATACTGGCGTTTCTTTGATGCATTACCATTCTATGCAGAAAAGACATGGGCTGCGACTGGTAAGGAAAAAGGCAGTGCTGATGCTCTTGCTAAAGTGGCTCAGGACAAGGGAACAGGACCTAATACAAACCCTTATTACAAAGAAAATAAAAAGGGTGAAAACTATGAAAGCTATGATTTCGATAATGGCTTAAAAGATAGTTCTGAAAACAAACGTGACCTTAAAGAAGGAAAGAATACTGAAATCAAGGATAATGCATTAGTATTAAAAGATGGTGTAAGTTATGTTACTTCTCCAATTAAAGAACTTGGTAATGGTAATAAGCTATCATTTGATATTAAACTAAACAAACCTGCTAAACCAGGAGATATCCTATTTGAATCAGATGCTGACTATGGAACACATGATATCAGAATCATGGAAGATGGTAAGTTAGGATTCACAAGAGAACTTTATAACTATTATTTTGATTATGAATTACCAGTTGGTAAGAAAGTCAATATCGCAATCACTACAGCTCAGCAGAAGACAAGTCTTTATGTTAATGGTAAATATGTATGTGATGCAAAAGGTAAGTTTATTCACAATGATATGGTGAAGAAAGACAATATCACTCATTCAACATTCGCCTTACCATTAGAAAGAATTGGTTCTAAGACAGAAACAGTTTCTGCAGTTATTGATAACGTAGTAGTCACTGAAAAAGCACCAGAAGTAGATCTTTATAATAAAGCTTCTTGGACAGGAAAAGCAGAATCAGAAACACCAACAGCTCACGGTGGTCAGAATGAAGGTATTATCGGTATGGCATTTGACAACAAACCTTCTACAATCTGGCATTCAGACTGGTCACAAGCTACAAAAGATAAGGTTCCTACTACATCAGGTGCCCCAGGTACAGGTAAGGGTGCTGATGGAGGTATTTGGACAGAAATTTCATTTGATAAAGCTTATGAAATCAACCAGGTATCATTCACACCACGTCAGGATTCTAACAGTGGTCAGGTGACTAAAGCTTCACTTTATATCCAGACTGAAAAGAATGGTGAATGGGTAGAAGTTGCTAAAGATCAAACATTTGATGCTAACAAGTCAGAAAAAACATTTACTTTTGATAAACAGAATGTTTATGGATTCAAGTTTGTTGCTTCTGAATCTAATGATGGATGGGTTGCTATTTCTGAATTCAATATCGCAAATAAAGAAGTAACAAATAACACTTATACTGTTTATGTAGAAGCAGAAAAAGGTGGAAAAGTAAGTGGTGGTAAGGAAGTCAAAGCAGGTCAGTCTGTAACTATTACTGCAACACCAAATAGAGGATATGTATTTACAGGATGGTATCGTCCAAATGGTGATAAAGTATCTGATAAAGCAGAATACACATTCAAGGTAAACAGCAATACAGCATTAATTGCGAAGTTTGAAAAGTCTGCAGAAGCAGATGTCAAGATTACAAGTATCCAGAAGTTAGATGATTTGACTGTAGTAAAAGGTACTTCATTTGATGCATTAAATCTACCAAACAAAGTATCTATTACATTAGAAAACAATGAAACAGAAGAAGTAGACGTAACATGGAATAAGGATGCTTATAAAGCTGATGAATGTGGTACATATGTATTAGAAGGTTCATTCACATTACCAGAAGGCGTTGTAAACCCAGATGGCTTGAAAGTAGCTGTAAAAGTAACTGTTGAAAATAAGACATATACAATTGCAGTAGATAGTGATAAGAACATGGGTACTGTCAAAATGAATAAAGAAGATGGTATTTATGAAGAAGGTTCAAATGTGACTGTAACAGCTAAGGCAAATGAAGGTTATGAATTTGTGAACTGGACAGATGAAAACGGAAGAGAAGTAAGTACTTCTAACCCATATACATTTGAAGCAACTGCAAACACTACTTTAAAAGCAAACTTCAAGAAGGTAGAAGTTACTCCAGCTAAACCATCATCACAGGATATCCTAGATGATTTACTTGCAGGAAATAAGGTACAGTCAGTTGTTTCTAAAGGACAGACACAGTTTGTACTTCCTGAAGTACCAGAAGGATATAGTATTACTATTACTAAGGTAAGTCCTGAAGGTATTATCTCATTAGACGGTAAAGTAACTACTCCTAAGAAGGATACAGATGTTATCGTTACTATCACTGTAACTGATGCAGAAGGAAAGACTGCAAGTCATGACTTTACTGTACATGTGATTGGACTTAATGAAGTAGATAAGGAAACTCCAAAAGATCCTGAAACAGGTAAGGATACATCTAAAGATCCTACTCAGGATAAGAAACCAGCTAAGACAGGTGATGCAACATCAATTGCAAGCTGGATCTCTATGATGACAGTAGCAGGTGCTATGTTACTTAAGAGAAAGAAAAGATCATAATACTTAATTGATCTGAGAGATAGCGAAAGCTATCTCTTTTTAAGTTTTAAAACAAAGAAAAAACTCACGACATAAATCGTGAGTTTTCTTCCGCACCGAGTGCCATTGATGTATATGATTGTATGCTAGATTAAGTAGAAAATCAATAGAATAATTACGATTAAAAAATTATTTTGACGCCTATTATTGGCTATTGTCAGAACTTAAGTCTAAACATTATTTTAGAAAAAGTAATAAAATGATTATAAAGGATGGTGATTACAATGATTCAACAAGAAAAAGTTAATGAACTTATGGACTCATTATATGAACAAGGTAATAGCTCATATAGACAATCGGAAATAATAGAAAAAACATTGGATTATAAGAATATAGTAATTGTTGATTTTGAAAACTATCAATGTATTCCAACAGATTTATTACATAAAGAGTATATCTATTACTTGTTCTGTGGCCTTCAAACCACAAAAATAGCACAAGAATATACGAATATGATGGAAGGGTATGATATCAATATCATAGAGACTAAGCATTCAGGAACTAACTTTGTGGATAATAGAATTTCTATGTATATTGGGTATATCTTTGGTAGATACTATCCAAAGAAAATCATACTGATATCTAATGATATTGATTATTATGAGATGGTGATAGATTTAATGAAACATGGGTATCCAGTCATACTAAGAGAACCGTCATTGAGTTGTAAAGAGTTGCGAAAACGACAAACAGATTTCTTGTTAGTTAAACCAATGACTAATCCTGATGCTACTAAAACAGAACCAGTAAGGGCACCAGTAGATAATGAAACGAAAAAGCTAATAAAGTTTAATAATGGAAATGATGTAATTGCTGAATCAAGAATAAAATGTTATTTAAAGACAGTAAAGAAACTCAATAAAACTGAATTGAAAATAACAATTGATAAAATTGAATCTCAATGTAAATTAGTTGAAACGAAAGGAACAGAAAAGTTTTATAAAATCACATAAGAGGTCAAAATAAAAATGCAGGTTGTTCCTGCATTCTTATTCTTATAAACTAGATATCTTTTGAATACTTATCCACCATGCGTTGACCTAATCTTAGTAGGTGTTCTCTCATCTCTTTAGGTTCTAATACTTCCATCTCATCATAGAAATTTGCAAAGTAGTTCCTAAATTGCATATCAGAACAATCAAAATAAAATATTCTAGTCTTCTCATTACTTTTATCTAATGCGACAGGTTTCTCAAGATAATTGAGAGTATTGTAACGTTCTAGTCCTTTCTCAGTAAATTGTATTTTAAATTCAGTATTATGATTGATAGTGAATTGGGCACCATTACGTTTCATTCGCTTAAAGCGATTAAGTATCTCTTTACTGAATGTACAATTTTCTGGAAGTGTAAATATGGTATCAATGTTGTATAAGTGGATTGATCTAGCACATTCTTTTCCTTTAATTATTTTTTTGTATAGTAAATAATTAAAAAGCTCTTCATTAGAAAAACATACTTCTTTTGGATAAATGATTTGGAAATCACTATTATGAGTTCGGTCATATTTAGATTTTATTTTTATGGCTTGATTATTTTTTATGGCATCTTCTAATTGTTTTAATTCCTCTTTGAATACTATTCTCTCTCTTTCATATTGGGGATTATTTAAGTAAGAATAGATAATATTTGCAATAAATTCTGATCTAGATACATTAACTGGGCAAGCGTCTAGAACGCATTCTAATTGATTTTCGTTATTATTTACCCTGAAATGTATCTTATCTTTAATTCGTTTTTCCTTTGTGCTAATAGATTTATCAATAGAGTTCTCACTTATATATTTTGTTATTTGCCAGACAGCATCTTCAATTAATGGTTGACTTGCTTGATCTTTAAATGATTCTTTGATCCTATCGTGTAATTCTTTTGTCTCTTGATTATATTTTGGATAATGATTCACTATGATCCTTTTTATTAGAATAGTTTCTTTAGGGCTCATATGAAATAGTTTTCTATCTTTTTGTAGATTCTTATGAGCAACTGGATCAAGGTAAAATGTAACTTCGATGTTTTCCATTTTTCTATTTCCTCCTGAGCCCTCGCTAGTTGTGGGCTCTATATAACTATATTTTAAGAAAAAAACTTGATAAATACAATAAAATTACGGGCTGAAAAAAATATCAAAAACTCATATTCTCATAAAATGTAATGGCTTACAATGAGCTTGAGGTGATAGAAATGAAAGATTTACTAAAAAAAATATTTGATCAAAGAAGTAATGGATTGTATTTTGTGAATACTCCTACAGGTTCTGCAAAGTCTTATAGTGCAGTACAGTTGATGAAGAACAACTATAAAACATTTAATCAACACTTTATATTCATCACTAATAATCTCAACAATTTACCAATGAAAGATTTAGAAAAGGCATTGGGTGATGATTATAAATCCCAAGTAATACGTGTAGAAAGCATTATAGATAATATTCTGCATCATTTTGATGAAACTATCATTCCTGGTGAATATAAGAAGATGGATTCTTATAAGAACCTTAAGAACTGTCTGAAATCTTATCAATATCAATCTGAGTATATTCAAAAACATTCGGATAAAGCACCACTTGCAGCAGATTTATTTAAAGTGGCTCAAGATAAGCTATTAAATGCGGATTCAGCTTTTAGAAAAGATATAAGAAAGAAATTACTGACTCCTAACTTTAAGAAATTCAGTAAAGACGAAAGAAAAAGAATCATTAAGTCTAAGTATAGTTGGTTAAGAGATTTATATCCTGCGATGTTTGTAGAGGATTATAAAATCATTTGTATGTCTGTTAAACGATTCTTTACTTCTATAGATCCTATTTATGTGAAGAAGTATAGATTCTCAGAATCAAGTATTATTGATAATAGTATTCTTTTTATCGATGAAGTAGATGCAACTAAAAATGAAATCAATAATATTATTATAGAGAGTAGTTTAAGATCAACAGTAGAATTGATTCCTATGGTTCATCGTATGACTGATCCATTTATTAATTGGAAAGATATTGCACCTAAAAGATTACAGGACCTAGTACCTGAAGGAGATAAACAGTTTGATCAAATTAGAAAGAGAGCTTTAGAAATTAGATTGAATTGTCATGATGAGCTTCCTTATTTTTGCTCAGAGATTAAGAGTCGTAATTTCTTGATGAGTGATTCAACATTCCATGCAAACTTTGAAGATAAGTCTAGAAGGAATGCATATATATATTATGATAAAAACTATAATCAAATGACAATTGAAATTAAAAATAGTCGACATGATTTGCCTTGTAAACTAAATGATGCTTATAGTTTATTTTCTGTTATTCGAGATATGAGCGGTTATTTGGTCTCCACAAAGCGATATATTATTAAATTAGCTTCAGATCTGAAAGATAAGCATAATTCAGAAGCTAATGAAGAAGACTATATTACAGATGAAGAAGCGATTCATTCTATTTATAATACGTTTAAGTTAGCTAAGTCTGACATATTTTATTTTGATAATGATATCAATATTCAGCCGGCTATAAAGGTGGATAAAACAGATAATCGTTTCAAGAAAACAAATGGTTATTACAACCGTGGTATTCGTTCTTTTGAATTCACTAACAGTAAAGATAATAGCTTTAATACATCTTTCAGTTATATTAATTTGTATAAGAGTGCTGAGTATGTATTGATGATGCTTGCGAAAAAGGCAACTGTTATTGGGCTGAGTGCTACATGTAATATTGATTCAGTTTTGTCTAATTATTCATTAAGATATCTAAAAGAGAATTTAGGGAATGATTTTCATATTCTTGAAGAAGAGGATCGTCAAAGAATAGCAGAGACATATTCTTTATTAAATCAAAAATATAATTCTGGAGAAATCAAAGTAAAGATTGCAGAAGTGATCAATTGTACTGATACAAGTGCAAAAGATATGATTCAATTGGTATTTGAAGACCCTAAGATTCAATCAAAAGCAACAAAAGTATTTATTAAGGAGGGAATCAAGGATAAATATCAGATACAAAGATATTTAAGAATGGCACAAGCTTATAGATACTTTATTCTACATGCTGGTATTAAATCGTTCTTATGTTTAAATAATGCCTTACCAAAAGACCAAGGTCAGTTTAGAAAAAGTATTCTTGATGATTTATTTGGTATAGTTAACAAAGAATGTAGCTTTAATAAGAATAATGTAAGTGTTGAAGTATTAAAGAGTGGTTTATCTTTTGATGAAGATAAGAAGAGTATATTGGAACGTTTATCTAAAGGAGAGAAAATCTTTGTAATTTCTGCGTATGCAACTATTGGTGCTGGACAAAATATGGCATATGAGTTACCAGATGGATTAGATACAATAAATCTCACTGATTTCGCAAATGAAGAAGATGGAAGAAATAAGAAAAAGGATTTTGATGGAATTTATTTAGGTGATATCTCTAATGTGGTCACAAATCTGATGGATACAGAATCTGGATTTGAAGAAGAAAACCTACTTCATTTCCTCATTGAATTAGAAAATCTATATGAGAATAATGAAATCACTCATCATACACTCAATAAATGTATTGGGGCAGCTTATCAGAAATTAAAGGAACCAAAGCTTAGAGGTTCTACACAAGAACTTAGAGGATGTCGAAGTATTCGTTTATTTAAGACAAAACAAATCATTCAGGCTATAGGACGTTTGTCTCGATCATTTAATAAGAACAAGATGATTTATATCTTAGTGACAAGAGATATTGTGGATAATTTTGATACGACAATATTAGAGAATGAAATTCTTTCTCCAGAAACAATGAAACTTGCTGAATATGCAAAAGAAAGACAAGAAAGTGTTCCTACATATGATTATGTGGAGAATGAAGCAAGTCGTATTTCTAGTGTTGGTAAGTTTCATATCTATGAGTTCTTATCAGGAGATTGGACAGAAAAACAAATAGAACTCTATAAGGAATTAGGTGAAACATGTCTTCAATGTCCTACAAGTTCTAACTTGGATAATGATATTGTGAGAGAATACTATATTCATTCAGAAGCGCCTCTTAATAAATACTATTTCATGGGGATGTATGACTTTGAATATACAGATGTTTTCTTCAATCAGACAAAGGAAGAAGTAATATCACGAATTCAAAATAATAAAAATAAGCAGGATTGGTTAGCCAGTAATCTGCATGAAGTAAGTGAAGAAAATGCGCGTCTTTCTAAAATGTTAAATTATCCTGGGTTAAAAGAAGAATTTATTAAACATGGTTATGCAACTAGCTTTGAAGAAAACGATTATATACTCTCACCAGTACTTTATCAAAATATTTATAAAGGAAGACTTGGTGAATTTGTGGGTCGTTTTGTAATTAAGAAGGAGTTAGGTATTGATTTAGAGGAACTTAGTATAGAAGAATTTGAACGTTTTGATTTTAAACGTGGGAAGGTTTATATCGATTTCAAACATTGGAGATATTCATCTTATGGTGCAAACACAATCACTAATAAGATTCTAAATAAGCTAGATGAAGTAGAGGGAAAAAAGGCTATTGTAATTAATATTTTTGATGAGAATGAAATGGATAAAATCATAGAATCTAATAGAATTATTGAAATTCCAGCTTTATTAGAAAACGATGGATTTCATGCTAATCCTGAAGCAATCAATAAAATAAGAATGTGTTTGGAGGAATGTAAAAATGATTAAGACAAACAAAGTGAAATTAGATCTTCACTACAACAATATTATTCGTGATTATGATGTTTATAAGGTTTATCAAGAACACAAAGGAGATGACGAGAAAGAACGTACTGTAAGAAAATCAAGTATGGATAAGATTGGAGATAAATTCTCTCCAGTTATATCTGTAATTTATAAATCAGGTGGAATTGCATATATTCTAGTTGAAAAAGGAACTGTGCGTTTAGAAGAGTTTCAATCACATATAAATAGCTTTGGCCAAGGAGTATTTGTGGAAGAAATAGATTTAAGTAATCATATAAGTATGAGTCCAGGTGATTTATGTCAATTACTTATCAATACGTTTCCAAATATAGACCTATCTGAGAAGTTTAATAATACCTTAGGTAGATGTTTCTATTTTAATCAGAATTCTTTTAAAGAAGATGTTATAACAACATATAGTGTGACTATCAGTGATTTAGATTCAAATAAACAAGAATGTGTTGTGAATATCAATGGAGAATCCTATAATCTATTATCTAAATTGTTGAAGTGTTATGCGAATAATGAAAAAGTATTAAAAAAGATTCGTAAACTACCTCGATATTACAAGTCTGGAGAAGGTTATATATTTCGCGAGGTTGATTCATACAGAAGTGAGGATCAATGTTATGTGTTAAGGGGGATATATGGAAGAAAGAATAAATACATTGCACTGGATTTGGATATAAAAGACTTACAAGCTTTTGAAAATTCAAAGAAAGGAATGCTGTATCAATTCTTTAAAGATGTTGATAATAAACTCAAGGATTATGTTCAATTCACTCCTTTAGAACTGAAAGACGATGATATCTTAAAGAAATATTCAAATACTGTTTCTATAGAACATAGAGAAAATCTATTTAATGATTTAGGAATCAATGTCATTGATCGTGTTGAAGATGTATTGTCAAAAAAGATGGTTGCAATGATGGTTTCTAAATTAAGAGAGAGGGGTATTGAAAATGTAAGTTTTAGTCAGGATAAACTGTTTAATGTAGTATTGATTCATGATCAAGATTACTATAAGAAAGAAAATTTACCTGATCAACATACAAACGATTTGAATACTCAGCATTTTACTTATGAAAACTGTATTACTAAGAGTAGTGAAATTGATATTAATGAAAATGTGGTTGATAAGATTTTGACTGAGCTTATAGTAAAGATGGATGTTGCAAATAAGTGCTTGTCTACATATAAATGGGAATGGGATAAAACAGTAGAATATGTAATGCAGGATTTAGTCTATAATAAGGAGACTAGGAAGAAAGAAAGGATATACTTGGTATTGACAGTATTTCCTGATGGCAGCATGGAATTCTATAAGGTTGAGGATGATTCATTGGACATATATCAAAGCTATGATTCTATTTTTAAGAATAATACCGATGCAGTCTATACACCAGAAATGTTGATTTCTACTCAAGGCTATCAAGCTTTGATTAGTGACAGTTTAATGAAGGTTATGCCAGACTTGGATGAACTTTACTTTAGACTAGATGCATATAAGAAGGAAAAAGAAATCTCGAAGGGTGATTTTGTTCGTTTATTGGAATCTTTTATGCAATCACAACCAAAGTATAAAGAAGAAGTAGAGGGTGTATTAAAAAGTTTGAATAAAGATACTTATCAATACCAAGAAATAGTTAGAAAAGCAACTAAAGCAGGTGATGCACCACTTATTAATTTAGCAACTTCTTTAGGAAAAGAGTTTGTAGGGCATTGTAGAAACAACTTTAGAATGGTTTTGAATCCATGTCTAAAGAGTGATGTAGTCAATGTATTCCAACATATTTATATTTTGAAGGATGAAGAAGAGCCTAAGAAACTATACTATTATGTTGGTAAGAAGGATTCCATGAAGTTTACTCTCATCAATTCTTGTCATATTCGAAAAATTATGATGTTAGAAGGAGATTTTGATGAAGTATTTAAGAATTTTCTCTTTGATCAATTAGCAGTGGACTTTATTAGAAATAGAGGATATACAGTAGTTCCATTCTTGAGAAAGTATATGGAAGAATTCAAATAGCAAAAAATAGGCTGTAGCGAATCTAATCGCTGCAGCCTATTCTTCTAATAACCAATCTATGATATTAATGACCTTAATACCATCATAATTTCCAAGTGTATATCTATCTAAAGTAAGGATTATTTTCTCATAATTATCTTCTATTAGTTTTAGAGGACGAATCTCTCTATTAAAAGTATTCTTATCCACAAGTGATGCAGTAACCTGTATATAAGTATAGACATCATTTCTTTTCGCAATGAAATCAACCATTGCAAGTCCAATTCGTCCAATATTTACAATATATCTTCTTCTTAGAAGTTCCAGATAAACAATGTTTTCAATCATGAATTCTAAATCATAAGATTGCTTTGGGAGAATATAATTTAGAATTCCTGGATCTACAACATAATACTTCTTGTTTGACTTTAATACTTCCTTGCCTGATATATCCATCACTTCAACAGGATAATAAAGGTATGACTCACACAATGCTTCAATATCATTCACAATCACAGTATTATTTATTCTTTCTAGATACATATCAATTTGTTCTTTGTCCAGTTGTATTTGATTAATATAGGGGAAACCACCAGTTTTCATATATTTCTGAAAAGCTTCTTCTTTATCAGTTTCAGGTTTATATACTTCTTTAAATGATAAAGGAAGAACATGCATTTCTATGTATTGACTATTTAAATGTGTGATAGGATGCTTAGTGGATCTTACAATATAGATATCAATATTCTCTTTTACATAAAGGCTATCTACAACTTTTCCATAAGAAGGAACATTCTGTATTTCATCTAAGAAGATATACATCATCTTGTTTTCTACTAATCTATCTTTGATATATAGATAGAGTTTATGATAATCTAGTAACTCTTCATACTCTAGGTCATCAAAGTTAATAGAAATGATTTGTGATTGATTAACACCGTTATTTAATAGATACTCTTGATACATTTTTATTATTGTAGTTTTTCCACAGCCTCTAACACCAGTCAGGACAGTTATAATATTCTGATTTTTCCAGGATAGTAGTTGATTTAAGTATTCTTTTCTTTCAATCATGATGTTCACCTCTATTCTGTTTGAATTATATCATAATATTTTCTTAGGTTTGATTTATGAATACAAATTCACAGAGTTACAGTAGTGTTCAAATTTGAGTACACTAACGCTTAAAATCACAGTGGTGTTCAAATTTGAGAACACCTTATATTTGATTCTTATTTACATAATGAAACCAATAAGAGAAAATAAAAAAGAATAAGGAGATACACCGATGAAAGAAAAGAAAACATTAGAAGAACTTATACAAGATTATAATGAGTGTAAAGAAATATTTGGTGAAGCTGATTTTACCAGTATTATGATAGCGGAATGTATTTGTGATACATATAGTGAAAGAAAAGAATATGAAAAGGCATCGGAGTATGCCAAAAGAAATTATGAAGCGAGTTTAAGGGAATATGGTGTTGATGAGCCTATGACATTTAATCTGTTGGCTAAACTTATAAAATTTTATGAAAAAGCAGGAAAAAGAGAATCTATTGATTCTGTTGTTGATGAATATTATAGAATTCGAGAAGAGACTCTAGAGATTGAAATACCAGATTCAACGGATGATGATATTCTATTCTAACACTCGTGAGTGTTAAATGAGCGTTAGAAAGTTAAAAACCGCATGACTAAGCCATAAACTCAATAAAATAGTGAGCGTTAAAACGTATTAAATGAGCGTTAGAATAATATATACTATTTCTTTTCAAGTGTTACTTCCTTGAAATTCAAGTATAGCCTTAATAGAATTAAATAAGAATATACATAAAGGAGTTAGAAAGATGCTAAGAAAAGATTTCTTATGGGGTGGTGCTGTCACTGCTCATCAAAGTGAAGGTGGATATACTGAAGGAGGGAAAGTCCCTGCAGTATGTGACTTAACAGTTACTGGTAAGTTTTCAGACTTTAAAAATGGTATTGATGCTTATCATAGATACAAAGAAGACTTTGATTTATATAAAGAGTTAGGCTTTAATGCATACCGATTCTCTTTAGACTGGTCTAGACTTATGAGTGATGAGAACACGTATAATGAAGAAGGTTTTGTTTTCTATGATGAATTTATTGATGAACTAATAAAGAGAGGGATAGAACCTATTCCTACACTATATCACTTTGAAATGCCTGTATTCTTATATGAGAAATACAATGGTTTTGCGAGTAGAAAGGTAGTAGATCTATTTGTAGAATTATGCAAGAAGATTGTAGATCGTTATTGTGATAAAGTAAAATACTGGATTATCTTTAATGAACAGAATGGAATACTACAAAAAGGTCCAAAGATGTTCTTTGGGGCTGTATGTCCTGAAGGAGAAAACCCTATTACTCTAGATCATCAAATTATGCATAACACTTTAATCGCGCATAGTTTGATTAACGAATACATTCATCAAAAAGGAGGCTATGTTTTAGGTATGGCCACTATTGTACAAAGTTATCCTGAAACATGTCACCCATTAGATACTCTAGAATCTATGAAAGCTCAAAGTGAAGCATTTGTATTCCTAGATGTTTTTGCGAGAGGACATTACAACAGCTATTTCCTAGCAAATATGAAACGAGAAGGTACTATGCCAGTTATAGAAGAAGGAGACTTTGAAATACTTAAGAAGGGTAAAACAGATGCCCTTGCAATTAGCTATTATATGTCTACAATTAGTCATTATGGTGAAGAGAGTTTGACTAATGTAGAAGATGTAGTTATTAAGAAGAACCCTTACTTAGAAATGTCTAAATTTGGTTGGACAATAGATCCTATTGGTTTACGTATTACTTTAAGACAACTTTATGATAGATATGAAATGCCTATCTATATTGTAGAGAATGGTTATGGATATGATGATCAATTAGTAGATGGAACTGTTAATGATGATTATCGTATTGATTATATGAGAAAACATATTGAAGAGATGAAAAAGGCTGTGGAAGAAGGTGTAGATTGTAGAGGATATTTATCTTGGGGTCCTATTGATATCTTAAGCAGTCGTGCTCAAATGAAGAAGAGATATGGTTTTGTTTATGTGAATAGAGATAATGATGACTTAAAGGATATGAGAAGAATTAAGAAGAAGTCATTTGAATGGTATAAGAATGTAATAAGTAGTAATGGGGAAGTGCTATAAACAAGGGGTGATAACATGAAAGTGACTATGAAAGATATTGCGAAAGAATTGAATATCTCTATTAATGCTGTATCGATTGCATTAAATGATAAGCCAGGTGTAAGTGAATCAATGCGCCTAAAAATATTAAGAACAGCTGATAAAATGGGATATATTAATGAAAAACATCATTATCTTTCAGTCTTTTCTAAATCTAATATTTGTATTCTTATGCAGAGCTATTATGCAAATACAGGACATTTTTATTCTATTGTCTTACGTTCAATCGTTGAACGTGCTAAAGAATTAGGTTATATCTCTATTTTGAATTATTTTGAAGATAACCAATTTGAATTTCCGGATTGTATTATAGATAGAAAAGTAGCTGGTATTCTAGTGGTTGGTAAAATATCGGATCAGAATTTAAATCAGTTGAAAAATACAGGTATTCCTGTAGTTCTTGTGGATTATACATCACTAGGAGATACATGTGATTGTGTTTTAACTCATAATAAACAGGGAGGGTATTTAATCACTCAATATGTTCTTGATAAAGGATATAAAAGAGTTGGATTTTTTGGAGATTTAGAATACTCTTTAAGCTTTTTTGATCGTTTTATGGGATATAAACAAGCTTTAGTAAATAGAAATACTATATCTGATATAGAATCATATATAAATCAATACTCCATCCTACATGAAACAGAGAAATATGTATTAGAAAACGATGTTAATAGCATTGTATCATTACTTAAAAAAAGTGAATTACCTGAAGTTTTTGTATGTGCTAATGATTCAAATGCATTTATATTGTTGAATGCTTTGACCTTAATGAATATAAAAGTACCAGATCAAATAGCTATTACTGGCTTTGATGATACACCTCTATGTGATAAAACAATTCCTAAACTCACTACTGTTCAAGTACAAAAAGAATTAATGGGAGAAATTGCAGTCAATAAACTTATAGATCGTATTCATCGTGAAAACGATGTTCAAATGACTCAATTATTATCTACTAAAATAATTGAAAGAGATTCAGTAAAATAATAATTATTCAAGTTAATCCAAATTGAAATTAAAGTATATGAATGGCATTCTATAATTAGAAAGCGATTACAAAAGGAGGGTTAATGATGAATAAAGTAGTAAAAATAATAATTTCTTTGTTTGTTGTATTCACAATGTCACTATCAAATGTGCAAGTGACATTTGGATTAACATCTAACGAAGAAATAAGTATGATCAAGGGAAGGCTAAAGGAACATTTCTTATCTTTAGATACTATTGATGATGGTTCTAAAGTTGAAACATGTTATGTTTCTAAGGCGGCCGATTATCTAAAACTTATAAAAGAAGATGGTTCTTTTGATGATGTTAGTTATAAGGCAAATAATAATGCTGCAAATGGAGCAGCATGGTCTCCTTATCTAGCATTAGATCGTCTTCAAGCTATTTCTATAGCTTATAGTAAAGAAGGTAATGCCTTATATAAAAAGCAGGAAGTAGTAAATAAACTAGAGAAAGCTATAAAATATTGGGCTGAACAAAATCCTCGTTCAACAAACTGGTGGGAAAATCAAGTAGGCGTACAGCTTCGTTTTTCTAGAATGGCTCTATTTCTAGAAGATGTTGTAGATGAAGATACAGAAAATATCATGTTAAAGAAGCTTTTAGAAAAAGTACCAGTTAAATATGGAACAGGTCAAAATAATCTATGGTTTGATCAAAACTATCTTTATTATTATTTGTTAACAGAAGATTCTGAACATTTACATGATATGATCAATAATTATCTGAGTTATTGTTTAGTTACACAGAAGGATGATAAAACATCTGAAGCTGTACAAGTAGACAACAGTTTTTATATGCATGGTAAACAGTTTTATTCAAATGGCTATGGAATGTCTATGTTTAGAGATATGAGTTTCTGGATTTATATGTTGAGAGATACTTCATTTTCATTAGGAAAAGATGTTATTAATCGTATGGCTGATTATATGATTAATGGAACAAGCTGGACAATTAGAGGAGATATTCAAGAATTATATTTAGGTTATCGTGAATATAAATATTCAGTTGGTTATAAGAATTATGCAGCTGAGTATATTGAGCCATTAAAAAGAATGATTGCTTCTGATAAAACACACGCTAAAGAGTATCAGGGCATTTTGAATAATATTGAAAACCCACAGATCACAAATGGTAAAAATGGAAATTATTATATGTGGAGATCAGGTTATGCATCTCATATGAGAAATCATTATGGTGTTAATATAAAAATGGATTCCAATGAAATCATTGGAGGAGAATGGAGAGGAAGCTGGCCTAATGGAAATAAAGGTCAACTCATTTATTGGACTTCATCAGCAGCATCTACAATTACTGTTGATGGTGATGAATATACTACTGTTTATCCAACTTATGATTGGGCACATTGTCCTGGAACAACAACTGCTGCAAGATTAGTACAGGATTATTCTAATTCAGGACGTTTTACTAACGGAACAAGTCATACTATCGGTGTATCGAATGGACAGTATGGTGCTTGTGCTTATGCAATGGATAAAAAGGGAACTCAAGTAAAGAAAGGATATTTCTTCTTTGATGATGAAATTGTAGCATTAGGTTCAGGTATTACATCGAGTGAATCAGTTGAAATCCATACAACACTTAATCAGGCAAAAGCTGATAATGTTTTAGTGGATGGAGATGTTATCTCTCAAGATACTACTAAAACTATTAAAAATAGTAAATGGATTTACAATAATAAAGTTGGATATGTTTTCCCAAATGAAACATTAGTAACTGTTTCTAATGCATATCAGAAAGACAATCCTTCTTTGTGGGCAGAAGAAAAGAAAGCTTCTGCTCCAAGAACATTTAAGGCATATATTAATCATGGAATAAAGCCTAGTAATCAGTCATATTCTTATATTATTTTGCCAAATAAAACAAGTAAGAAGGTTTCAGAATATGCTGATAATAATCCTATAACTATTGTTGCGAATAATGAAAATATTCAAGCGGTTAGAAATGAAAATCTTAAACAGACACAAATCAATTTCTATAAAGCAGGGACATTAGAATATAAAACAGGATATAAAGTAACTGTTGATCAGCCTTGTAGTTTAATTATTGATGAATCTGGAAAACAGAGAAAAATTACTCTTGCATCATCAGAAAATCAAAGTAATACTACTATTCAAGTTAAACTTGATTATGGTCAAACTACTACAAAAACTGATTTTATTACGCCATCAGCACCTTATACAGGTTCATCTATGACGTTAAATGAAGATGATAGTAATTTGTACAATGCTAGTTCATCTTTATCACCACATGATGTCAAATCAGCTTTTGATAATGATATGAGTACTTATTGGCAGAGTAAGTCTAATGATGAAGAATGGATCAGCTTTTATGCTGGTAATAGTTATATTTCAGAATTAAAAATCAAATGGGGAGATCATTATGCTTCAGATTTTGATATATATACATCTAAAGATGGTAAAACATATACTTATTTAAAATCAGTGAATCAAGATGAAACTGATTCTACTATCAGCATAGGTGGCATATACCCTTATATAAAGATAGTAATGAAGAAAACTGAGGGCTCTAATTATCAAATAAAAGAAATACGCTGTAAAAGTCAGGATGCATTAACATATAAGAAACCTGTTGAAGTAAGTTCTCAATATAATGATGAATTAAAGAAAGAGAATGCTGTTGATGGTAATACAAATACACGATGGGGTTCAAAGAGAGATAGTAATGATAACTGGATTATTGTAGATTTACAGAAGAATTGTTCAATTAAGGCTTTAAATATTTTATGGGAAGCCGCATGTTCAGATGAATATAGTATTGAGATTTCTTTAGATAAGAAAAACTGGACTACTATAAAAGATAAATTGAAATCAAATCAAATCAATCATTATATGATCAATATTTATTTGATGATAATGTTTATGGTCGTTATTTAAAGATACATTCTACAAAAACTAGAATTGTTAATGGAAAGAATTATGGAATTAGTATATATGAACTTGTTGCGTATGGTAATGAAGAACAAGAAGATACGAATTATAGTAATATCGCATTAAATAAGTCAGTAGAAACAAGTTCACAATATAATGATGAATTAAAGAAAGAAAATGCTGTTGACGGTGATATAAAAACACGTTGGGGATCAATTAGAAACAGTGATGATAACTGGATTATTATTGATTTAGAACAGTATTCAAAAATTAATAAGATTCAAATTGATTGGGAAAATGCCTGCTCAGATGATTATACAATAGAAGTATCTAATGATAAGAAAACTTGGCAGGTAGTTACTGAAACAAAAACAAATACATCATTAAGAGATATTCATACATATGATTCATATATTTATGGTCGATATCTTAAAATTCATTCTTATAAAACACGTCGTGTATATAATAAGAATTATGGTATTGGTATTAATGAAGTAGCAGTGTATGGTGATAAATCATCAGGAGTTAATGAAAATCAAAACATTGCATTAAATAAACCTTCATATTCATCTAGTATTTATAAGAGTCAATATGGTTCTGAAAAAGCATTTGATGGAAGTGTAGATAAAACATCTGGTAAAGAATCAAGATGGGTTTCTCTAAGAAGAAAAGATAATTCTGGTAAATCTGTTGATTATCAATGGATTTATGTAGATTTACAGAATTATTATGATATTTCAAAAATAGTTTTAAATTGGGAAGCAGCATGTGCTAAAAGTTATAAAATCCAGATTTCTTCAAATGGAAAAAACTGGAAGGATATTACTTCAGTAAGTGATGGAAAAGGTGGAAAAAGAGAATTTGACTATACTGACCAAACAGTAGCTAGATATGTAAGAGTAGAATGTCTAGAACCTTCTACTGTTTATGGTTATTCATTATGGGAATTTGAAGTATATGGTAATAGAGTTAAACAGCCAAAGACTATAAATTTAGCATTAAATAAGAAGTCTAGTGCATCTAGTTCATATAAAGCACAATATGATTCTTCCAAGGCATTTGATGGAAGTGAAGATGCCACTTCAGGAAAGGAATCTCGTTGGGTTTCTTTAAGACAGAAAGACAATAAGGAAGATGTTTCAAATCAATGGATTTCTGTTGATCTTGGAGATTATTACAATGTTAATCAGATTAAGTTGAATTGGGAAGGAACTGGTGCAGAGGAATATAAGTTACAGGTTTCTTTAGATGGAGAAACATGGACTGATATTACACATGCACAACATTCTAATGGTGGTATTGAAACATATAATTATAATGGTGTAACAGCTAGATATGTGAAAATGCAGGGAATTAAACCTAACAGTATTTATGGGTATTCATTATGGGAATTTGAAGTATACGGAGATTCACTTGATAAATGTGAACTAACAAATTTATATTATATGAATGTCAATATGGATACTTCTATTTATACACCTGAAACAAAGGAAAGATTCAATCAAGCATTGAATAATACCTACAAGGTGATCAATGAAAATGTTGATTCTTCTACGATATTAGAAACAAAACAAGAGTTACTAGATAGTATTAATAATTTGAAATTATTGGCTAATTTTGATTATTTGGGTAGTTTAATTAAAGAATGTAAAAATCTTGATGAATCAGTATATGCACCTGCCACTTTTGAAAAATTGAAAGATAAGTTACAAGAAGCTGAAATGATCTACAATGATAAAAATAGTAGTCAGGAAAAGATTGATTCTATTTGTGAGGAACTTATTGAAGCAAAAGATAAATTGATTTTCAAGAGCGATAAAACAGATTTAATTGCATTGGTTGATGAAGTGAATAAGCTTGATCGTTCATTATATATAGATGTTTGTGTAGAGGAATTAGACATTTATTTGAATAAAGCACAAGAAGTAATAAATGATGAAAATGCGAATGAAGAATCTGTTTTAGAAGCATATAAGAATTTGTCTGATGCAAAAGATCATCTTGTGACTAAAGAATCTTATGAACATCTACAAGAATTGATGACAAAGGCATTAGACATTGATGAATCTAAATATACAGAAGAGTCAATTAAATTACTTACAGACAAGAGAAAGCAAGCTGAAGAAGCTTATAAAGAATTTGTTCCTCAAAATGATAAGGTACAAAAGGCAATATTAGAATTAGAAGGTGCTTTAAATGCTTTAGAAAAGAAGATTGATTACTCTCAGTTAATGGTTATTATTGGTAAAGCTGAATCTATTGATCAAACAAAATATACTGCTTCATCATTGTTGAGAGTGAATAATGAAGTACTTAAAGCGAAAGCACTCATAGATAAAGCTGATGTTACTCAAGAAGAAATTGATGAAATGGTTAATACCTTATCAGAGGCTATTGATCATCTTGTTTTAAAAGCAGATAAGACAAAACTTGAAGAGTTGATTTCAAAAATTGATGCTTTAGACATGAGTAAGTATGAAAATACAGATTATTTAATTACAGTATTAAATCAAAGTAAAGAAGTATTAATGAATGAAGAAGCTACACAAAGTGAAGTGAATCAAGCTTATGAAATGTTGAATGCTTCATATAAACAGCTTAAACTTAAGTATGATAATACTGAAATAACAGAAATACCAGCTCAGAGTACAAATAAAACTGATAAAAATGAACAGATTAAGACGGGTGATACTACTTATATTAATATGATTGGATGGTCTTTATTGATTATGATGAGTTGTTTAGGAATATTCTTTATAAGAAAGAGAGTATATTAAAAATAAATTTGAATACCCACAAACCACAGGTTAGTGAAAATTAAATTTCATAAGCACCGA
>ENA-OVGE01000869-OVGE01000869.1-human-gut-metagenome-genome-assembly--contig:-NODE-869-length-26426-cov-5.413940_pt1 | contig 26426 bp, 22 predicted proteins | sample MGYA00237769_ERZ505417 | MGnify/ENA primary metagenome ERZ505417 (study PRJEB26158, sample SAMN06016403) | human gut metagenome | biome: human gut; feature: ankylosing spondylitis patient; material... | reverse complement strand
GGGCGGGCGCCCACGGCCACGTGCCAGCCGTCCCACTCGGCGGCGCAGACGTTGAGCACCGGGAAGTCGGTGGCGCTGCGGCGTACGACCTGGAAGCTCGCGCGGTAGTCGTGCTTGCGCACGATCACGTGGGCGAGGACGTCGCGCTCGTAGCCCATCTGGGCAAAGGTCGCGAGGCTCACGGTGCCGGCTCCCACGAGCTCGACCTCGGTGTCGAGGGCGAGCAGCGCGGTGAGGACGTCGGAGAAGCCAAAGCGGCCAAAGACGGAGCCGCCCACGGTGGCGAGGTTACGCATCTGGGTGCCCACGATGTCGCGCACGGCGCGCTCGAAGACGTGGCAGGTGGCGTCGTTGAAGGCCTGGTGGCACTCAAGCTGGCGCAGGGTCACCATGGACCCGATGACGAAGGCGTCCTCGGTCTCCTCGATCTTGTCGAGGCCGCAGGAGGACAGGTCGATGACCGTCGAGATGCGGCGGTCCTGGAGGCGAAGCCAGACGCCGCCTCCCATGATGCGGTTCATGCGACCCTTGCGGACAAGCTCGTACGCCTCCTCGACCGTGTCGGGGCGTGCGTAGTTCTTGAACTGGAGCACATTTCTCCTTCGGATATCGGCCGCGCCGCGCACCCGCGTGCGGTCATCTGTAGGGCCCACATGACAAGGCCTCGCGCCACCACCCGGGCATGGGCAGCAAGTGCAAGGCCAATGGCGCGCGGCGCCCCCTCTTGAATCCTTACCATCCAATCCTAAAGGAAAAGGCCCTCGAGGGGGCCTTCCTGCAGGAAAAGTTCAAATCACGCGTTCGACTATCTTCTGAACAACGCCCGCATGAAGACACCTTCGCCGTGTCGCGGGCCATCTTGAAAGATAGCGTTTCCGTTTTCCTGAAGCTAAATGGTCGACCCCAAGTAACCGGCGTACACGCGTCAGCAAAACCCCAGATAAATCAAATGCCCGCTCGTTGGCCATGTTCCAACCCAGCCAGTTAGCTTCAGAAAAACGAACTTACGTCGCCAGAACGGCCCACCCCATTTACGTTTGTCTGGGTCTAAACAGCTCATCCGCGGGCAGCCAGGACCGCAGCAAGTGAAAACCCGCAGTTGGCGAGCGTTCACGCGACCCGCTACTCACCCACAAGCCTTTTAGCCCCAGACTATCGCTAGTGCCGTCCGGCTCGTCACCGCAACAGAGACGTAACTTGCACGCGTTACTTTATCTTGCTAAAGTGAGTGCCATCGACTTTAGCAAACTAAAGTGGCACGCACGGCGCAGCCGCCCGCCACCACCACCAAGGAGGATCCATGAACGCCAACGCCCAAATCTCCCGCCGCCAGTTCCTCTCCCTCGCAGGCGGCCTCGCCGCCGTCTGCGGCCTCGGCCTCGTTGGCTGCGGCGGCTCCGGCAGCGCAGCCAGCACCACCGCCGCCGCGAGCACCGCCGCGGCCGACGACTCCGCCAACATCACCGAGCTCACGCTCGGCTTCGACCAGGCCTACCCGCCCTACGGCTTCGTTGGCGACGACGGCAACTTCACCGGCTTCGACATCGACCTCGCCGGCGAGGTCTGCAAGCGCAACTCCTGGGAGCTCAACCTCGAGCCCATCGACTGGGACGCCAAGGACACCCTGCTCAACTCGGGCGCCATCACCTGCATCTGGAACGGCTTCACCATGGAGGGCCGCGAGGACGACTACACCTTCTCCGAGCCCTACATGAAGAACGGCCAGGTCGTCGTGGTCAAGAAGGACTCCGGCATCTCCTCGCTCGCCGACCTCGCAGGCAAGGCCGTCATCACCCAGACCGACTCCGCCGCCCTCGAGGTCCTGCAGGGCGACCAGGCCACCCTCGCCGCCACCTTCGCCTCGCTCGACACCATCGGCGACTACAACACCGCGTTCATGCAGCTCGAGAGCGGTGCCGTCGACGCCGTCGCCTGCGATCTCTCCATCGCCCAGTACCAGCTCGCCGCCAAGCCCGACGCCTACGCCCAGCTCGACGAGGCCCTCTCGAGCGAGCGCTACGCCGTTGGCTTCAAGAAGGGCTCCCAGCAGCTCGCCGACAAGGTCACCGAGACCCTCAAGGCCATGGACGCCGACGGCTTCGTCGCAGACCTGTGCGACAAGTACGCCAGCTACGGCATCTCCTACGAGAACTGGCTGCTCAAGTAGCCGGGGGCGCGCGCCCTCACCAACCACCTGACCCACCCCGCTACATGCCGCGGCCCGCACCCCTTCGCAGGCCGCGGCACCCCTAAGGAGACACCCGTGGACCTCACCACGATGACCGGCATGCTCGTCCAGGGCTTCGGCACGACGCTCGCGCTGTTCGCCCTCACCCTCGTGGGAGCCATCCCCCTGGGCATCCCCGTTGCGCTCGCGCGCATGAGCCGCTTCCGCCCGCTGGCGTGGCTCGCCCGCGCGTTCATCTCGGTGCTGCGCGGCACGCCCCTCATGCTGCAGATGTTCGCGATCTACTTCGCGCCGTTCTACGTCTTTGGCATCGAGCTCACGCCCGCATCGAAGTGGCAGGCCTGCGTCGTGGCGTTCATCGTGAACTACGCGGCCTACTTCGCAGAGATCTATCGCTCGGGCATCCAGTCGATCCCGCGCGGCCAGTACGAGGCGGCCGAGGTGCTGGGCTACTCGAGCGCGCAGACCTTCGTGCGCATCGTGCTTCCGCAGGTGGTCAAGAAGATTCTGCCCGCGATGGGCAACGAAATCATCACCCTCGTAAAGGACACGTCGCTCGCCTTCTCGATTGGCGTGGCCGAGATGTTCTCGACCGCCAAGGCCCTCGTGGCCTCGCAGGTGAGCATGGTGCCGTTTGCCATCGCGGCCGTCATGTACTGGGTCTTCAACTTCATCGTCGAGCTGGCGCTGGGCGCCGTCGAGAAGAGGCTCGACTACTACCACGACTAGGCGCGCTATAAGGGCGAGAAGGACGAGAGGAACGAGACGGCATGGAACCCGTGATGAAGATTGAGGGCGCCCGCAAGGCGTTCGGGCAAAACGAGGTGCTCAAGGGCATTGACCTCGAGGTGAGCTGCGGCGAGGTCGTGGCCATCATCGGCCCCTCGGGCGGCGGCAAGTCAACGCTTCTGCGCTGCGCCACGCTGCTCGAGCGCCTCGACGCCGGTAGCCTCTCATTTGGCGACGTCGCAGTTGCCACCAACGAGGGAGGACGCGCCGCCTACGCCAAGCCCGCCGAGCTTGCCCGCGCACGCTCGCGCTTTGGCCTGGTGTTCCAGAACTACAACCTGTTCCCGCACATGAGCGTGCTCAAGAACATCATGGACGCACCCATCCACGTGCAACGTCGCGACCGCGCCGAGGTCGAGGCCCAGGCCCGCGCGCTCATCGCCAAGATGGGCCTCGCCGGATGCGAGGGCAAGGTCCCCTGCCAGCTCTCCGGCGGCCAGCAGCAGCGCGTGAGCATCGCCCGCGCGCTCGCGATGAGGCCCGAGATGCTCTTCTTCGACGAGCCCACGAGCGCCCTTGACCCCGAGCTCACCGGCGAGGTGCTGAATGTCATCAAGGACCTCGCGGCCGAGAACATGACCATGGTCATCGTGACGCACGAGATGGCCTTCGCGCGCGACGTGGCAAACCGCGTGGTCTTCATGGACGGCGGTACCGTCGTCGAAGAGGGCTCCCCCGAGCGGGTCTTTGGCAACCCCACGCAGCAGCGCACCCGCGAGTTCCTCAGCAGGTACAACGGCTAGTTGGGACATTTGCGCCCGTAGCCTTTCTGTCCCACTTTTCCTGCGGTTTGGGACAGAAAGGCTACGGGCAGTAATGTCCCAAGCCCCTACTCCTCGGACATCACGTTCGAGAAGAGCGTCTTGACGCTCACGCCCGGCAACGCGCCCACCTTGCCGGCAAGTGCCGAGATGGCGTCCTGCTCGGCGTCGAGCACCACGCTGATGACGCTCACGCCGCGCTGGCGGTACGGAATCCCCATGCGCCCCACGATGTGGCGACCATACTCGTGGAGCAGCTCGTTGAGCGCGCCCACGCTCCCCAGGTCCTCCACGATGATCCCCATGATGGCAACCCTGCTCATGCGCTCTCCTCTCTCGCTTTTATCCAACTATAGCAAGGCATCCCAAACGCCCACGGTCACCGCCGGCGCCGCCCACCTCGACCGCGCTTTTGTCCTATCCTGAAGGTGTATGTGCCTAACCCGCCGCACCGCAGCTCACGGCTGCCGCGACATCGCCCGAGGGGAGCCCAATGGAGGCCTACAAGCAAGAGTTCATCAAGTTCATGGTCGAGTCGAACGTCCTCAAGTTTGGCGACTTCACGCTCAAGAGCGGCCGCAAGTCCCCGTTCTTCATGAACGCCGGCGCCTACGTCACGGGCTACCAGCTCAAGAAGCTCGGCGAGTACTACGCCCGCGCCATCCACGACAACTTTGGCGACGACTTCGACGTCCTCTTTGGCCCGGCCTACAAGGGCATCCCCCTGTCCGTCGTCACCGCCATCGCCTACCACGACCTCTACGGCAAGGAGGTCCGCTACTGCTCCGACCGCAAGGAGGCCAAGGACCACGGTGCCGACAAGGGCAACCTGCTGGGCGCCGAGCTGCACGACGGCGACCGCGTCGTGATGGTCGAGGACGTCACCACCTCGGGCAAGTCCATCGACGAGACCTACCCCAAGGTCACCGCCGCGGCCAACGTCGAGATCCGCGGCCTCATCGTGAGCCTCAACCGCATGGAGGTTGGCAAGGGTGGCGTCACCACCGCCCAGAAGGAGATCGAGGCCAAGTACGGCTTCCCCGTTGCCTCCATCGTGAGCATGGCCGAGGTAGTCGAAGTGCTCCACAACCACGAGGTCGAGGGTAAGGTCGTCATCGACGACGAGCTCAAGGCCCGCATCGACGCCTACTACGAGCAGTACGGCGTCAAGGAGTAGCCAGCTCCCTTGGCCGAGAAGGGCGCAGCAACGCCACGCCTAGGCCACACACGGGCGGCCGCATCGCTCAGCAACAGTAGTCACCGCGGGCGTCTGCCACCTGGCAGGCGCCCTTTTTCTTCTCGTGGGCACCGCGCGCCAGCGCGCCAACCGCGAGGCAACCGCGGCTCGCCCCACCGCACCAGCCCACAGCGCCTCACCGCGCTGCGGCGCCGCGCCCGCGCGTCTCCACAGCGCTCCACACGTCACCGCATCGCCACGCCGAACCCCAAGCACCCCGGAGTCCCCATGATCATCGCGTCGAACCTCGCCAGCTTCCTCATCATTTGTGTCGTGTGCTTCCTTGCCTCGACGCTGGGCCCCCTGTGCGGAATCGGCGGCGGCGTGATCATCAAGCCAATCGTCGACTCGCTGGGCGTCATGGGCATGGCCACCACGAGCTTCCTGTCGAGTCTCACGGTGCTCACGATGTCGCTCTCGACGCTCGCCCAGCAGGCGTGGGGCACACGGCACCACCCCGAGCGCGCCCGCACCCCCTACCCGCCCACGGCCATCCCTCTCTCCATTGGCGCGGCGCTCGGCGGCGTGGCCGGCAAGGTCGCCTTCAACGCCATCCGCGGCTCGCTGGGCACGCCCGAGACCGTGGGCGCGGTCCAGGCGGCGGTCCTGTTCGCGCTCTCGGGCGCAACCGTCATGTACACGCTGCTTCGCTCGCGCGTGCGCACGCTGCACATCACGGGCATCGTGGCGAGCGCGCTCATCGGCGCCGTCACGGGTGCCATGTGGGCGTTTCTCGGCATTGGCGGAGGCCCCTTCAACCTGGTGATCCTCACCCTGCTGTTCTCGCGCGAGACGCGCGACGCCGCCCGCGAGTCCATCCTTATCATCGCGTTTTCGCAGGTAGCAAGCCTCGCCTACACCATCGCGTCGGCCAGCGTTCCCGAGTTTAGCCCGCTCATGCTCGTTGCGATGGCCACGATGGCGGTCGCAGGCTCGGTCGCGGGCAAGCGCGTCGCCGCGCGCATCTCGAGCCGCGGCACCGACGTCCTCTACGCGCTCACCCTCGTGGTCGTCATGGCCCTGTGCGCGCGCAACTTCCTGGCGCTGCTGTAGCAGGGGCGCGCCGGCTCGACGCATCGCGCACTCGCACCGGTCTCGCGCCCCACGCATACGCCGTCCCTCGCCCGCTCCAGCCGTAACGCAGTCCTTACAAGCACGGGCCAACGCTGTGCAACATGATCCCTAAAAGCGGGTATAACCCCAGAACAGGTACGTAAAACTGCGCATTCGGGGGTCAGGCATGGATTTCTCAGTCGTCTTCTCCAGCAAGACGGGCAACACCGAGCTCGTTGCCAAACGCATCCGCAAGCTCATGGGCGAGCAGGACTGCACCTACTTTGGCAGCGCCGAGAACGCGCCTAAGGCTGCGGGCAAGGCCAGCGTCGTGTTCGTGGGCACCTGGACCGACAAGGGCAGCGCCACCGACGACGTCATGGCGTTTATCCACTCGCTCGACGGGGCACGCGTGTTCCTCTTTGGCACGTGCGGCTATGGCCAGGACGAGGCCTACTTCAACACTATCCTGAGCCGCATTCGCGAGGGCCTGGGCAAGAACTGCGAGGTCATCGGCTCGTTCATGTGCCAGGGCAAGATTGCCGAGGCGGCGCTCGAGCGCTACCATGCCATGCTTGCCGCGGCCGAGCCCGCGAGCCCCGAGGCCAAGCGCGCCCAGCTGTTCATCAAGAACTTCGAGGAGGCCCGCAGCCACCCCAACAACGACGACCTGCGTGCCCTTGAGGCCTCCCTGCGCGCCGCGGGCCTCGTCTAACGCCTCGCGGCGCCGGCAGATCCGCCGCACATCGCCCAACAGCACAGCCAGCGCCGGGCCGGAGCCACCTCCGCCCGGCATTTTCATGCCGCGAGGCCACCTGCTTCGCCTCGCGCCAGGCACCTCGCACAAGGCAACCAGCCGCGCCCCACACAAAAGGGCCGCCTCCCGCATAAGCAGAAGACGGCCCCTATCAACCAATGTCTCAGGCGCTACTTGCCCGCAACGCCCTCGGCGCCGGCCTCGCCGGTGCCAGCGGCCTCGGCCTCGTGCACGCCCATCGCGGCAATCTGCGCGGCGGCAGCCACACCCGCGGCGCGCTCGCGCTCGACGCGGCGCTCGGCCCACACGCGGTTGGGCAGGCCAAACAGGTCCATGAAGCCCTTGGCGGCCGTGCGGTCAAAGGTGTCGCCCTTGTCGTAGGTGGCCAGGCCAAAGTCGTACATCGAGCTGTCGGCACGAGAACCGGTGACGGTGCAGCTGCCCTTGTAGAGGTGCAGGCGAACCTCGCCGGTCACAGTCTTCTGGGTGCCCGCAAAGAACGCGTCAAGGGCGTCCTTGAGCGGCGAGTACCACAGGCCGTTGTAGACCTGGCGGCTCCAATCGTGCTCGAGCTGCAGCTTGGTGTGCAGCACGTCGCCCGGCAGGCACAGGCACTCGAGCTGCTTGTGCGCCATGATGATGGCCAGGGCGCCCGGCTGCTCGTAGCACTCGCGGCTCTTGAGGCCCACGAGACGGTCCTCGATCATGTCAATGCGGCCAAAGCCGTGGCTGCCCACGATCTTGTTGAGCGCGGCGATGAGGTCGTAGAGCTTCATGCGCTGGCCGTCGATGGAGACGGGCAGGCCGCCCTCGAAGCCCAGGACCACGTCGCGAGCCTCGTCCGGGGCGTCCTCGGGGTCAGCGGTGATGGACCAGGCGCCCTTGGGGGCCTCGTTCCACGGGTCCTCGAGCACGCCGCACTCGATGGCGCGGCCCCACACGTTCTCGTCGATCGAGTAGGGGTTCTCCTTGGTGGCGTCCACGGGGATGCCGCGCGACTGGGCGTACTCGATCTCGCTGGAGCGGGTCGTGAGCTCCCAGCTGCGCACCGGGCCCAGGATCTCGAGGGTGGGGTCGAGGGCCTTGCACTCGAGCTCAAAGCGCACCTGGTCGTTGCCCTTGCCGGTGCAGCCGTGGGCAATGGCCACGGCGCCCTCGGCCTGGGCAACCTTCACGAGGTGGCGGCAGATGGCCGGGCGCGACAGGGCACTGAGCAGCGGGTACTTGTTCTCGTACATGCCGTTGGCAAAGATGGCCTTGGCGATGAAGTCCTCGGCGAACTCATCGCGGATGTCAACGTCATAGGCGGCGACGGCGCCAAGCTTCTTGGCCTTCTCGTTCACCGCGTCGATGTCGGAGCGCTCCTCGGACGGCTGGCCCAGGGCGGCGATACAGGAGACCACATCGTAGCCGTCGTCCTGCAGGTACTTGAGCAGGCACGAGGTGTCGAGGCCACCGGAATACGCGAGAACGACCTTACCCTTTTCGGACATGTGGGTCTCCTTAATATCAAGGCTTGCTAACGGTTTGGGGTGGTGCGAGCGCGGCCGCGCGTGGCGACCGACCAATGCGAGAAGCGCGAGAGGGGCAAATGCCTACTCGCGCACACCTCGCAGCTTGTTGACGAGCTGCTCGAGCGAGGCGGCCTCGGCATCGGTCATGCAGACGACCATGATCGTGTCGTCCCCGGCGATGCAGCCGGCGATGTCGGGTAGGCTGGCATCATCGATGGCGGCGGCGACGCCCTGGGCGGTGCCGGCCTGGCTGTGGATCACCACGATGTTGTTGGCGCGAACAACGTTCGTGACCAGCGTCGACACCATGGTCTGCAGGTGCAGGTCCTCGGAGAGCACGTAGACGCCCTCGGGAAGCTTGCGCAGCCCCATGTCGGCGATGTCGCGCGAGATGGTGGCCTGCGTGCACACGAAGCCGAGCTTCTCGAGCTCCTCGACGAGCGCGCGCTGGGTCTTGATGGACTTGTCGCGAACGATCTCGCGAATGGCGTCCTGCCTGTTAAAGCGCTTCTTCACCTGGTTGCCTTTCTGGCCGTTATACTCTCGTTGCATACACAAGGCGCAGCGACGGCGCGTGCAACCCTGCATTCACAACGGAATGCATATTAGCACGCTTTCATACGCATTTTTCGCAAATATTCGAATTTTTAAACATCTCTATGCGAGAAAGAAGGCCATCCCCATGCAAAGCCATGCAGGAGGCAGGCATCGGAGGACGCGAGCGAGGGGCAGGTGAATCAAATCCCCGCTAGCGAACGTTGCGGCACGCGATAAGGGCCATCGCCCGCGAGGCATTCGCGGGCACCAGATACGCCTCGGCGAGCTCGGCCTTCTTATACGCAAACGGCGTGCCGCGCGTAAGCTCAACAAGAAGGGCAGCAAAGAACCGCTCCCAGGTTGCGTAGCTCACACTTTCGATGTGGGCGCTCGGGTCCTCGAGAACAGCGCCGAGCCCCTCCGACTTCACAATTCCAGACTTCAGCAGCAGCCATTCAAAGGATTCGGGCAGGCATACGGTGATGTTCTCGGGGTGCTCACGCTGCAGCTTGAGCACGCGGTCTGCATAGGGGCCAAACGCCGCGCCGTCGGCAACGACAAATACGCGCTCGTCCGAGTGGTCGAGCAGCCACGTCATGATCTTAGAGTTGGACGCAGACGTCTCAACGCGCAGTTCCTTATCCTCAAACCTATGCGAGAAGAACTGCAGGCCAGACTTTGAGTCCTCGGTGAGCAGCACGTCAAAGTCAGTCTTGGGCGTTACGCGAGACAGACTGTAGCGCTCCCCCTCCTTGCGCTTGTACAGCGGCTCAAACGTGTGGAACTTGCCACTCGTCTTGATGCGGTAGACCTCGTTTACGCTATAGGGAAGATTGGCCAGCTCGCTACGGCTAAAGATCACGAAGTAGTTGTCCGAACCAAACACCGCGCGAGCGAACGCCTCGGAGGCAAGGGGCTCAAAGCCCTCGTCCACGAACACGATGGAGTCGCGCGTCTGCTCAAGCTGGTTTTGCCAGTCAATGTCCGTGAGGGCAACGCAGGGCTTGTCGCACTGGATGCTCACGCCCGAGGCGTCGCCCAGGCGAGTGTGGTCTGCGACCATCTCATAGAGCGTCGTTTTGCCCGTGCCACTGTCGCCACGAACGATGGTGACGTTGCGCCGCACCTCAAAGCGAAAGGACGTGCCACGGCGACGCGAAACCCTGACCTGATGCGTTCCGATCATCGCAGCTCCTACAGGTACGCCGTGGCCTCGCGAAGGAGGTCGGTCATGTTGTGGACGATCTTGCCGCTATTGGCAACGCGCAGCTTGAACTCCTCGGGGCCAAAGTCCATGACGTGGTGGAGGTTCACGACCACCTTGCGGCTCTTCGCAATCTCAAGCAACCACTTTGCACAGTTGTCGCCGCAGGTGGAGGCATTAAAGACATGCTCCCTGTCGAACCTCACGAGCATGAGCGTTTTAACGCCACCCGAGAGGGAAAGAGGCGTGATGCTTCCAAGAACGGGGCTCTCGATGACACTTGCCGAGACAACCTCAGACTTATCGACGTCACGAATCATCTCGACGGACAGCGGGTTCGTAATCCACGAGTCGCGATAGGTGTTCTTGAAGTACACCGCCGTATTGTAGATGGCCTCGGGCATGTGCCCAAAGTAGATGTTCAGCATATTGCTCTCAGCCCCCATAACCGCAGGTACACCATGGTGTCCAAATTGGACACCAGAAGCGTACGAATTATTGTACAAGGCATTTGCACCCAAGCGTGTCCTCGCGAGACAATACGAGGGTATTGGCGCAGCGCACGCCGCAACCGCAGGGACAGGGCCACAGACCATCCCAGCCTCGTTTTGGTGTGGTGCACGCCGCAAGCTCATTTCCCGGGAGGCCACGTGATCGTAGGGTTGCTCGCACACGTCGACGCAGGAAAGACCACGCTCGCGGAGGCCCTGCTCTACGATGCCGGCCGCACGCGCAGGCTGGGTCGCGTGGACCACGGAGACTCCGCGCTCGACACCAACGAGATGGAGCGCGAGCGCGGCATCACGATCTTTGCCGCCCAGGCCGAGCTCGAGCATGCGGGCCGCAGCGTCACGATCGTCGACGCGCCCGGCCACGTCGACTTCTCGGCCGAGGCGGAGCGCGTGCTTTCGGCCGTTGACTGCGCCGTGTTGGTAGTGGGCGCAAACGACGACGTGCAAGGCCACACCGAGACCCTCTGGCGCCTCCTTGCGCGACGCGCCATCCCCACCTTTGTCTTTGCCAACAAGATGGACCTGCTGCCAGACGGCGACACGCCCCAGACGCGCGCGGAGGTGCTCGCAAGCCTGCGCGCCCACCTTGCCGCAGACGGCGGCGAGCTCATCGATGCGGACGGGCTCATGCGCGGGGCCAGCACATGCGCCAACGCCAGCGACGCCCTCGAGGCAGCCGCCGCAACCGACGAGACGGCCCTCGACGAATATCTCGAGACGGGCGTGCTCGCACCCGCCACCCTCGCGCAACTTGTGGGCAAGCGGCGCGTCTTCCCCGTTCTGTTTGGCTCGGCGCTCAAGAACCAGGGCGTCACCGAGCTGCTCGACGCCCTGGTTGTCCTAGGCCCGCAGCCCAGCTGGCCCACCGCGTTTGCCGCACGAGTGTACCGCGTGAGCCACGAGGGCGGCGAGCGTCTCTGCTGGCTCAAGGTCACGGGCGGCACGTTGCGTGCAAAGCAGCAGCTAGAGGGCATCGATGCCGGCAAACCCTGGGTCGAGAAGGCCAACCAGCTGCGCGTCTACACCGGCGAGCGGTTCGAGCTCGCAAGCGAGGTCGCGGCCGGGCGCACCTGTGCGGTCACGGGCCTTAGCCATGTGCGCCCGGGAGACGTGCTGGGCGCCGAGCCCGCGGGCGAGCCGCCCGTGCTGGCACCTGTCCTGGCCTACGGCGTGGAGCCCGGCGAGGGCACGGACAGCCATGCGGTGCTCTTGGCCCTGCGCGAGCTGGCCGAGGAGGACCCAATGCTGGGCGTTGCCTGGGACGAGCGGGTGCAGCAGGTAAGGTTGCAGCTCATGGGCGCCGTTCAGCTCGAGGTCGTGCGCGAGCTGCTGCAGCGGCGCTATGGCCTTGCCGTGAGCTTTGGCCCCGGGCGCATCCTCTATAAGGAGACGATCGACGCGCCGCAGATGGGCATTGGCCACTTTGAGCCGCTGTGCCACTATGCCGAGGCGCATCTGCTGCTGGAGCCGGGCGAGCGCGGCAGCGGCGTCGTGTTTGGCACGCGCTGCAGCGAGGACGAGCTCGACCGCAACTGGCAGCGCCTCATCCTCACCAACGCCATGGAGCGCGACCACCTGGGCACCCTCACGGGCGCGCCCCTTACCGACGTGCGCATCACGCTGTGCGCGGGACGTGCGCACGCCAAGCACACCGAGGGCGGCGACTTTAGGCAGGCCACCTACCGGGCAGTGCGCCAGGCGCTCATGTGCGCGCGGGAGCAGGGCCACTGCGTGCTGCTCGAGCCGTGGTACCACTTTGAGCTTGCCATTCCGGCAAACAAGATCGGCCGCGCCCTGGCAGACCTCACACGCATGCACGCGCGCTTTGGCTCGCCCGATGCGACGGGTGAGACGGCCACGATCGCAGGCGAGCTGCCGGCCAGCGAGTTGGGAGACTATGCGATAGACGTGGCGGCCTACACGAGCGGCCGCGGCAGCCTCACGCTTGAGCTTGCGGGCTACGAACCCTGCCATGATGCCGAGAAGGTCATCGAGCAGATGGCCTATGATCCCGAGGCAGACCTGCCCAACACGCCTGACTCCGTCTTCTGCAGCCACGGCGCGGGCTACACCGTCAAGTGGAACGAGGTGCCAGCCCACGCCCACGTAAAGGACGACCCCACCCTCCTGCGCCCCTGGCGCGAGGCAGACGCATCGTTCTTTGCAGGGTAGACGGCCTGTGCCGCACGCACCAAGACGAAAGCTACCTAGAACCTGTCGAGCAGCTCTTCCCTGTTATCGAGGAGATAGTCCCTCAGGAAGGGAATGGCGAACGCAACGTAGCCGCGCATGGGCACCTCGATGACCTGGCGCTGAAGCAGCGAGCGTCTAAACGACGAGGTTGCGCTTGTGGTGCGCTCCATGCGCGCGGCAACGTCAGACGTCTTCGAGGCGCGCTCGTCATCGCACATGGCAAGCAGGTATTCGATGGCACCCTTGGTTAGCCCGGCAAGGGCCGGCTCGTGCACATCCTCATGGAAGCGCTGCATGGCAATGTCGACGCCAAGCTCTACGTCGCCCGAGCTCACCGCCACGTCCTTCTCGCGGTGCGCGTCCGCCCTCTGCCAAACGTAGTAGCCAACGAGCTGAATGAGGTAGGCGTAGCCTTTCGTGGCGCGTGCCATCTGGGCAACCTGGTCGCCAGCCAGCTCAAGCCCCGTCGCGGCAAAGCTGTCCGTAAGCGAAATGCCCACCTCTACCTGGTTGATGAGGCCAAGGCTCTCCCCTACCGCGCGGCGCAGGAAGGTAAGGGCCTTGCCGTTGACAACGTCAAGGACGCCGGAGGGCAGGCCAGCAAACACAAAGGCGATGTCGACCTTCTCACGAATGAGAAGCTGTACGGAGTGCGCGATGCGCTGCATATCCTCGGTCGAGGCATCCTGAACCTCGTCAACGGTGACGAGCAGGCCGTTCGAGGCGGCTGCGGCGTTCTTCATGAGAGCTCGGAGGTTGGGCTCCTTGCGCACCACCGTCACGTCGGCCGAGGCTAGCATGGCATTGGCGGCCAGGTTGGCCCCTTCGATTGAGACGGGTGGCTCGAGCTCATACACGAGATCGGGGATAAGGTCTGCGCCAGCAGCGACGTTCACGACCTTCCAGCCAAGGTTGGCGGCCTTCTCGCCCAGCTCGGTGAGAAGGACCGTCTTGCCCGAGCCGCGGGGGCCAGTAATCTTCATGAGCCTACCAGGGGCTCCAACGCCGCCCTGAAGACCCTCGATGAAATCGACGACCACCTTGTCGCGGCCGATAAGGCTAGGGGGCTCAGCGCCAGCCGTGGGCCTAAAAGGATTAATCACGAAGCCCTCCTTTCCTTCGGAATGACAAATCGCTCAAATCGATAATATCGCTCAAATCGCCGTGAAGCTTACTAAATCGACGCCAAGTACCGTGAAGCTCACCAAATCGCTCAAATCGACGCTAGCGGCACATCGAGCCAGAGGTGAACACCTGATGGCCCGCGCCAACGGTGCCGCCAAACGAAATCTCGCGCAGGCGCGCGATGTGCCGGTGCATCTTGCCGCGCCCCAGGTCGCCATAGCGCAGGGTAAGGTCGCGCGCCAGCTCCTCGCAGCGCTCGACGCTCATAACGCTCACGCCCCGCTCGCGCAGCTCGGCCACCTTGCGCTCGATCGCCGCAACGAAGTCCTCCACGCCCTCGCAGTCAAGGGCACCAACAAACACGTTGCCCGTGCTAAATCCAGCCTCGGCGCTCTCGAAGGAAAGAGGCTCCACAAACACCGTTACCTCGTAAATGTCGTCGAGCGTAAGGCCGTCTGCCACCTCCTCGAGCGAGTCTGCGTGCATGGCGCACTGCTTCACCGCCGCACGCTTGCTCTTGGCCTCAAAGACAAAGGCTCCCACCTCGCTAAAGAGCACCGCGTCGACCTGGCGCCACAGCGGGGCCAGCACGCCCGAGCGACGCGGCAGCGAACGCGAGGCCACAGGCAGAAAGAGGTTCGTCGCAAGCTGAGCCCCAAACAGTGGCGAAGAGGTGTCACGGGTGCGAGCGCGCAGCGCCTCAAACAGCGCCCACTCGCCCACCACGCCACGGGACAAGGCCCGAGTGTCCGCGGGCGCCACCGAAAAGGAGCCGCCCTCATAGCGGGCCTTGAGGGCATAGCGCTCCTCGCCCTTGACGTCCGGGGCAGACTCAAGGCGCGTTCCCGTTGCGCGGAACCACCGGCTCACGTAGTAGCGGCACTGGGCAAGGCGAAAGTAGAGCGCGCGGCCTTGCGCGTAGCGCTCACGGGCATCCTCAACCCTTCGCCGGCCCAGGGCGAGGCGGGCCTTGAGATAAAGCTTGCGGACGAGCCCCGCCTGCTCCAGCTGACCTTCGAGGACTTTGGCTGCGTCGACAACGGCCTTAGCCTCGTCGTTTTGTGCGGCAAGCTCGCGGGCGCAGGCGTCATAAGTGGCCTCGGATAGCATGCCGCCGCAGGAAGGGCAGGAGAAGGGACGGCTATCGCCCGCAAGCGAGGCCAGGACGACCCTGGCGCCACAGCTGGGGCAATCCACCCTAATACCCTTGTAGATGCGCGCGTGGATTTGCGCGGGCGTCTCCGGCGTCGCATCGATGCTGGCGTGCTTGTGGATGCGCCCCTGCTGGTGAACCTTCTTGACCGTCTTGCCCACGATGACCTCCCAAGCTTTAGTTGGGAGGATGGTATCGAACAAGCGGGACATTAAAGAAAAAGGCCCATAGGGGGCCAAAAGGCACCATGCGCGAGAGGAGCACGCGAGTAAAGAAGGGGGCTCGCACCTAAGGAGCCTCCCGCGCATGGCACTAGAATATTAGTCCATTCTAGGGACATTATTGCCGAGGTCGGTCAACGGTTTTTGCGCCCACGCAATATTGCGAGGCGCCCGCAGCCATCTCCCCTGCTTACGGCGTTGTGGCGCAACTAAATTCATTTTTCAAAGATCCGCGCGAGAAGGCCCAGCGGTACCCAAAGACGCCGTCACCGCACCAAACACGCACGCACTAGTGCCTCTGCGCCAATCGATACTTGCGCAGCCTGCTCGTCTTGGGCGCCGTGGCCTCGATGAGACCAGCCTCCAGAAGCGGCTTGATGCGGTAGCGCACCTGGTTCATGGACAGCCCCGTCTCCCTCACCAGATCGCTGGCAGACATCTCCCCACGGTCACCGATGATCTCGAGCACACAATCACTGCCCGGTGTAGCAGTCAATTGCAGCCGAGACGCTACGCGCCGTACGGAGGCACCAGAATCCACTGGCCTGTACAGAATCACCTTGAAGCTGTCGAGCCGAGGGCAAAACTCAGGCTCGGGGAGCCCTCGCTCGCGACACTCCCTAAGCATCATGGGAATGCCCGAGCCATTGCCCTCGGCCGAAGAGCCCGCGCCGTCGGGCAGCGGAACGAGGGACATGAGCCTCATGAGAGTGGCGTTGCGGCAGCAGGAGGAACCGTCAGCAAGGTTGAGCTGCGTCTTCGTGCCACATAAGCCGCCAGGGTTAAGAATCTCGATACGGTCGTCAAAGATGTCGACAGAGACGGCCTGGCCGTCATAACGGGGACTGTAGTCGCGGTGGATCAGGGCGTTGGCAATGGCTTCTTGAATGACCTCCTCGGGAACCTCGAGCTCATCGATACGCCCGGCGCCAACCACCACGGAGCGACGCCTCAGGTTCTTGGCAGTGGCTGCGACCGCGTCCACGACCATCTCGCCCAGGGTGCCCTCGCAGATCGTTCGGTCACGAAAGCGCAGCGCGCCAGACGCCCCCTTCTCGGTCCCAGCGTGAACGGCAACGTCAACGACCAGCCGGGGATAGAACTGCTGGGGATAAACGCCCGCAACGAGCAGCCCTGCCTTGGTGACAGAGCCATCCTCGCTCGTAAAGTTGAGACGCTTGAGCTTCGTCGCGGTGTCCCCTGCCCCCTTGAGCGCCCGTGGGGTCAGGCTCAGAGCACGAGCGAAGGTTCCCTGAACCAGGGCATCGTCAAGGTCAGACGGAATAGCGCCCTCGACGGGCGAACGGTCAAAGGCAGTTCGCCTGATGATGCCCGAATTAAGCTGGGCCATTTACACCTCACCCATGCGTCAGTGACATCACTCATAACATCAGTGAGAATCGTGAGTGATAGATGAGCCTATTCGACGCCATGCCAAGGCACAGGATACCCAGGCGAACGCCCGTAATGGGTTGAGCCCCTTACCTCAACCCGCCCCCATTGACATCAGTTCGCTATTATTGTGTTCGTCTGCAAATCGGCGTTTTCGCGGCTTCAACCCGGTCTAAGCACCAAATGCCCAGTTAGGACTAGTAATGCCAAAGGTTTCAATCGTCCTCCCCGTATATAACGGAGAGGACTGCCTGGAAGAGACGCTCGACTCCATTCTCGCTCAGACGCTCGATGACTTTGAGCTTATCTGCGTGGATGATGGCTCCACCGACTCCGCTCCGGGCATTCTCGCTAAAGCAGCGTCGCAAGATTCTCGCATTAAAGTAATCCACCAGGAAAACGGCGGACCAGGCACTGCGCGCAACAATGGCCTCGACCACGCCACGGGCGATTACGTCTGCATGCTCGATGCGGACGATATCTACAACCCCTCCATGCTTGAAACCATGTATTCTCGCGCTGTAGATACACAAGCCGATATTGTTGTGTGCAGGTCGACCAACTTCGACGATAAGACCGGAGAAGAGCTCGGGTCGCAGTGGGCTGTAAAGGAGAACCAGCTCCCCAAGGCAGACACCTTCTCTCCCGAAGAAATTAAGGACTTCGTTTTTACCGCTTTTATGGGCTGGCCCTGGGACAAGCTGTACAAGCGCTCCTTAATTGAAGAGAACAAGCTCCGCTATCCTCCGCTTCATAACAGCGAGGATCTTTACCTGGTTTTTCTCGCCACAGCAAAGGCGAGCACCATCAGCGTTGTTAACGAGGAGCTCATTCGCCACAGGATGAATCGCTCCGGCTCGGTTTCTGGGACGCGAGCCAAGGCTCCGCTCGATTTCTACAAGAGCATCTGCTTGCTCAAGGACGCTCTCAAGGCAGACCCCGAGCTTTATGAACGCTACTCTTGGTGCTTCTTCAACTGGGCCTTTGAATACCTCATCTGGAACATCCAGACCATGACCGATCGAGAAGCCCGAAAGGTTCAGCTTCAGGCTCTTGCCAACGGTGGCTATCCCGAGATTGAGCTCAACAAGCATGCGGGCGCATATTTTGCCCTTAACCCAGCTCACTACGACGAGTACCTTGAGCTCCTCTGCGAGGCATACGGGTTAGAAATGCCTAAGCCAAAGCTCGGATTCCTACAGCGTCTTGGAGGATTTCTAATCCGCGCTGGTGAGTCCGGGCTCTTCAAGACTATTGGGAAGTTCTTCGGCAAACGGCTATTCCATAACAAGCCAGCCACAGAGCCAAAGCCGACCATCGTACGCTCGAGCGGCTATCTAGTCTCGAGTAAGGAAGATCTTATCGACTACCTTGCCATTCTGAACGGAGAGAAGTAATGAGCAATCAGCCAGTAGTATCGGTTGTCATGCCCATCTATAACGCCGAGCCGTACCTGAGAGAGGCCCTCGACAGCGTTGTTAACCAAACCCTCAAGAACATTGAGATTGTTTGCGTCAATGACGGTTCCAAGGACACGTCCCTCCAAACCATGAAGGAGTATGCCGAGAAAGACGAGCGCATCGTCATTCTCGACAATCCCAACGGTGGCTACGGCCACGCAATGAACGAGGGCATAAAGGCCGCTACGGGCGAGTATATCGGCATTCTCGAGCCCGATGATTGCATCACGGCCGACATGTTCGAGACGCTCTACAACAGAGCAAAACACGACGACCTTGATTTCGTCCGCTCGAATTACTGTCGAATGACCACCACCGGTCCCGAGGGCCTAAGGCACCTGCAGGAGGAGAAGATCGCCCCCAGGCCCGAGTACTACGACGCCACGCTCAATCCGCAGGAGAATCTCGACCTCTTCAATATCCGCATGGAGAACTGGACGGGAATCTACAAGACCACGTTCATCCGCGACAATCAGATTCGTTTTAACGAGAGCCCGGGGGCTGGCTTCCAGGACAATGGCTTCTGGTTCCAGACCTACTGCTACGCAACCAAGATTGCGATCATCGACAAGCCCTTCTACTGCTACAGAGTTGATAACGCCGCTTCCTCGATCAATCAGCCCAACAAGGTCTTTGTCATGCTTGACGAGTACAAGTGGATTGAGTCGTGGCTAGAGTCTCACCCCGATCTCTACAAGCGCTTCATCGGCATCTTTGAATACAAGAAGACGCATAACTGCATGTTTGCCTTTAGCCGCCTTGCAGATGACTATCAGCTCGATTTCCTCAAGCGCTACTCCTCAGAGTATGCAGAGGCATTCGACAAGGGGCTTATCGATGAGAAGCTGTTCTGGCCCGATGAGCTCAGCGAGCTTAAAGCCATCGTTGCAGATCCAAACAAGTACCTTGAAGAGCGCAGGAAGCGCGACGCGTTCGAAAAGGGCCTTGCAGAGGCTCGTGAGAGGGGTGGCGCCTCGCTATTCGCCTTCTACGCTCGCAACGAGGGCATTGGCTCCGCAATGAGGCGCACGTTTAAGCACCTTGCGCACTAACACAAGCGCGCTTTCTAACATTTGGCGCCTTGCGCTTCCCGATGGATGCGCAAGGCGCCTTTGTTTTCAACAAATATTACAGGACAGCACCTTAGCTAAGGAACAAGCCTCTGTATAACAGGCAGCTTCCTCATAACGTAGACGAGCGCCACACAAACCAGGTAAAGCACCAATACGCCCAGGGTACGCAAAAGCACGGACTGCATAGGGACACCAAATAGGCCCATTACGACGCGATCAAGAATGGGCTTGTGAATAAGGTAGACTCCAAAGCTGCAGGAAGAGAGTACCGACAGCGTACGCTGCGCCCTTTCCCCCAATTTAATCCTGTCAAGGCTCTTGAACAAAACGAATACGGCGATGCCCTGAAACACAGCGGGAAAGGCCGAATAGCTAAAGAGCAGCCTATCAACCGCACCTATACGGCCGGAGAAGTAGGCCGTATAGGCATATCTGAACACCATGCTTGCAATTCCAAGAACATAGACAATCTTCCTCTGGCCCGCCGAAAGATCGCGCTTTGAGAGCAAGTAGCCCAGTCCTACGTAGAGCAGCATGCCGCTGAACGCGGAAATCGAAAGAGAGCCACTCCATTGAATTCCGAGCGCCTGGCAGAGATAAGGCATCACACTCGCAAGCACAAACGAAACAAGAACCGCATACAAGATCGTGTCTTCGTTCTTGGCAAGTCGTGAGAGCAATGGCATGGAAAGATAGATAGAGAACAAGGGGAAGAAGAACCAATACACCTGCTCAATTTGGCAATTAAGCAGCATGTTGACGAAGCTCCTCGGTCCCAGGTACGCCCCCTCAAGGGGGACGGATACAAATTGATAGAGGATTAGGCTCCAGGCAACAAAAGGTATGACGGTTCTCTCGAAGCGCTTTCTAAGGAATGTCTTGGTGTCATACCTGTTTCGGTATTCCATCAACGTTGCGCCTGTAAGCATAAAGAAGATGGGCACGGCCCAATAGAATAGAACCTCGATGGCAAGGGCAAACAACCAGTTACCGCCAGGCTGCCACGTATGAACCATCTGATTGCAGTGGAGTGCAACCACGGAGATGCACGCGGCAACATTTAGCATGTCAAAGTACTGAACTCTCTTAGAGGCCATATCGATGGTCCAATCCTCTATCACTAATTCTCGGGGCTGGGGAAGGACGCCATAAGCACCGCCCCTATAATGTCAAAATTATGGCAAGCGCAAACAAATCCCTATCTTTGATGCGAGGCTCGAAGACACGATTGCCGTATCTACCACCAAGCAACTTCGCCAGGGATAAGCTTGTCGCCTTTAATGGTCGCCCGTCATCGCCTATGAAATAGTCTTCTAGGAAGAGCCGTCACCACTCGGCCGACGCGCCATGATGTACTGCACTCAAACTGAGATCTAATCGATTGCTCAGCTTGAGAAAAGGCCTCGTCCCTGGTCTTCGCAACGCTCTGAACGCGTTCATCGCGCGCTCTTACTCGATTCTGGACCGTTGACGAAAATACAGCGCGCTCACAATTTGACAGAGAGCCTAGAAGCTCATTCACCTCTTCATCTCCCAAAGCGCAGCAATAATCAGTCGCCGCCTCCAGCCATCCATCAACCAGTGTTTCATACGCTTCGAGTTGTTCAGAGCTCAATGTCACGCTGCCACCACTAAGCAGGCTCCACGCAGCAAGGGCGCTCTTAAAATAGCCGAACGCATTTTTCCAGCTAGCAGGCTTTGTCATTATCGAATCGGCGTGAATGCTACGGACATATAGCTCTTTATCCAAGTACGCAACACGATGCGCAAGACACGTCGACGTCAACGTATACAAGTTGTCTTCATGCAGAATTCCCGAAAGAAATCGCAGCTTATTATTTGCGATGTGAGAAAGACGCGTAAACTGCATCGCCGCCGAAGACTTAAAGTCACCGGCACGAACCGTCGAGAGGAGATAGTTCGGGCCAGAGTATGAACCAACATACCTTTCATTGCGTTCATAGTAATGATCATAGCGCTCGCCAAACAGTCTCTTGGCTTCCTCGGTCTCATACCTAAGAGAAGCCGAGAAAAAGACGACATCAGCATCATTTTCTATGGAACAGCTTTTAAGAGCCTCTAGGGCATTGGGCTCGAGTCCATCGTCTGAATCCAAATACATGACATACGAACGCTGGACATCCTCGCTAGAAATGCTGGCAAGTATCCAATCTATTGCGTAATTTCGAGTATCTGATAACCCGCTATGCTCTTTCTTCAGTACAACCATCGAGTACGACTTGGGGACATACTGTTCAGCTCTTGCTAATGTCTCGTCGCTGGAACCATCGTCAACCGCCACAACGCAAAGCTCATTTGCAATTGACTGGGCTTCCAATGACTCAAACAGGCTAAGTATATAAGCAGCTGAGTTATACATCGGAACAACAACATAAATATCCGTCATTTTGCTTCGGTCCATCGAATACCACCCACCTCATGAACATTCGTTTAAGCCAGAACGGAAGATGGAACTCCGCAATTGATTGCGCCCATTAAAGTACATCAAAATCCCTGTGCTCTGTAGCGCGCCTCAGTGGCCTCCTTGGCCGGGCGCCACCAGGCCTCGTTGGCCACGTACCAGTCGATGGTTGCCTTGAGGCTCTCGGCGAAGTCGGTGTGCCTGGGCTCCCAGCCCAGCTCGCGGCGCAGCTTGGTGGAGTCGATGGCGTAGCGGCGGTCGTGGCCCGGGCGGTCGGCCACCCGGTCGAAGTCCTCGGGGTCCCTCCCCATGGCCTCGAGGATCATGCGCAGGACGGTGACGTTGTCCCTCTCGCCGTCGGCGCCGATGAGGTAGGTCTCCCCCATGCGGCCCCTCGTGAGGATGTCCCAGACGGCCGAGCTGTGGTCCTCGGTGTGGATCCAGTCGCGCACGTTCTCGCCCGTGCCGTAGAGCTTCGGGCGCACGCCGTCGATGATGTTGGTGATCTGCCTGGGGATGAACTTCTCCACGTGCTGGTAGGGGCCGTAGTTGTTGGAACAGTTGGAGATGGTGGTCCCGAGGCCGTAGGTGCGGGTCCAGGCGCGCACGAGCATGTCGGAGCTGGCCTTGGTGCTCGAGTACGGGCTGCTCGGGTGGTAGGGCGTCTCCTCGGTGAAGCGCGCCGGGTCGTCGAGGGCCAGGTCGCCGTAGACCTCGTCGGTCGAGACGTGGTGGTAGCGGATGCCGTACTTCCTCACGGCCTCCAGCAGCCTGAAGGTGCCCTCCACGTTGGTGCGCAGGAACGGCTCGGGGTCTGCGATGGAGTTGTCGTTGTGGCTCTCGGCGGCGTAGTGCACGATGGCGTCGTGGCCGGGCACGAGCTCGTCGAGCAGCGCCGCGTCGCAGACGTCGCCCACGACGAGCTCCACGCGGTCGGACGGCAGCCCGGCGATGTTGGCGGGGTTTCCGGCGTAGGTGAGCTTGTCGAGGACGGTCACGTGGACCTCGGGGTGGTTGTTGACCACGTAGTGCACGAAGTTGCTGCCGATGAAGCCACAGCCGCCCGTGACGATGATGTTCCTTGGCTCGAAGGTCTCTGCCATAAAGATTCGGCTAATCCCTTTCCCAGAGGTCTCTCGTAAACACCTTGTCCTCGACATCAACAAGCTCGGAAGCCATCCTATTGGCGAGAATCAAGTCGCAGGAAGACTTGAGTTCGTTCAACGATTCCGTAGTCGGAACGCCGGCGAACGACTCCCCCGCACAACGAGGCTCATAAATGAGCATATCCACCCCGGCTGCCTTGAGCCTGTCGATAATGCCCTGGATCGAACTCTCTCGGAAGTTGTCGCTGCCGCTCTTCATAACAAGACGATAGATACCAACTCGCTTGGGACATTTCTCAAGAACGCAAGCAGCGATGAAATCCTTGCGGGTATCATTCGCTTCGACCGTGGCACGCACAAGGTTCTGAGGGACATCGCCAAAGTTAGCCAGCAACTGCTTCGAATCCTTAGGAAGACAGTACCCGCCATAACCAAAGCTTGGGTTGTTGTAGAAGTCGCCAATACGGGGGTCAAGCGAAACGCCCTTGATGATCTTCGAGGCGTCCAGGCCGTTGGAGGCCGCATAAGTATCAAGCTCGTTGAAGTAGGAAACGCGCATGGCGAGGTACGTGTTCGAGAAGAGTTTGATGGCCTCGGCTTCCGTCGAGCCCATGATCAAAACGGGGACCGACTCCCTGACGTCCTCATCAGCTCCAGACCTGAGAGCCTCCGCAAACGTCTTTGCGGCTTCGGAGGGATCGTCCCCAGCAGAATTTGCAGAGGGGATGCCAACCACAATCCTTGAAGGGCGCAGGTTATCCGCAAGTGCATGACCCTCCCTCAGAAACTCGGGCGAGAACAAGATTCGCAGGTTGGGGTAAAGGTCAGAGACACGCTCCGTATAGCCAACGGGAATGGTCGACTTGATAACCACTACCGCCCGAGAGCCTCTCTTTGCGAGCTCATCAAGCACCGACTCAATGGAGCTGGTGTCAAACGTGTTCTTGTCGGGGTCATAGTTGGTAGGCGTAGCGATGACGACATAGTCGGGGTTCTCGTACGCATAGTCGGAATCGAGCGTTGCCTCAAGAGTGGGCACACCCCCGGCGAGCATGGCCTCGATCTTTGCATCGCCAATCGGCGACTTGCCAGCATTGATGGCTTCGACCTTGCTGGGGACGATGTCGAGTGCCCGAACCTCCCCTACCTTCGATAGGAGACAGGAAAGAGATAGGCCAACGTATCCAGTTCCAACAACCGTAAAGTGAGGATTGCTGCTTACCATTAAATAACCGCCATTCGCTTCACTACGGGACATAGCTTCAACCTATAGTCCTCATTGCTCAGTGACGAGTCTCTTCAAAACTCCAAGCGGCTTCATGAGCACATTGCCGACCCTATAGGAATGTGAGCGATACACACTCTTTACGCTCTCGTTAGCTTCATCAAGAAGATGCTGCAGGTCTTCAATTTGGGCCCTCTGAGACTCAACGAGGTGTCTAGTTTGCTGGTTCTCTCCATCCAAACATTGGATGACGGCGAGAAGACCATGCAATGACTTTGCCCTATTCATGCAGGCATTCGAGCGCAGCTCACGTTCCAAAATGCCGGTGTAAACCGCGTTGTCGGCAGGAAGCTCCCTTATGATCGCTTCGACGGCCTTTAAGTAGGCATCGGCTTCATCAGACGGTAGCGAGCCAATCGCCCAAAACGTATAGTCCAACACCCAGTTTGCGTATGAATTAAGGCAGAGGCGACCTTGATCAGAAGAATTGAGCAGTTCGCCTATGGCGCGGATAGCAACGATAGCGTTGTCCCAGCTTCTCGAACGTGTACCCTCAAGGGATTGGGGGTTGTTGGTCCTGTGATGGAACAGCACTCTGTCAATGCAAGCAATCCCTTTTGCCAGAGCAAGGGCTCCAAACACGAAATAGGCATCGTTGGTTGTCCTTAACCCTTGAAACCTGAGGCCAGTCTTTTCAATGAAATCTCTTTTATATAGCTTGTCCCATGGCCAACCAATGAAACTAGAAAACAAGGTGCCAGCATATGAAGCTTGAGGAACATAGCAGTCAAACGGAACGCCATTCAGAGCACCCGAGATGATGCTTCTCGCTCCCGTTTGGGCGTCAAAGCCCTCAGACCGGGCGACAACAATATCGGCCCCATAATTCTCAGCAGACTCGAACAAGGTAGCCAGAGTGGAGCTCTCAATATAATCATCGGCATCAAGAAAATAAAGGTATTCCCCACGCGCATGCTCAATGCCGTTGTTGCGAGCTACACCCGCATAGAGATTGGGCTGCTCCAACAAATGAAAACGCTCGTCGACCGCACAGTGTCTGGCAACTATCTCTTTCGTTGAGTCGCTCGAGCCATCATCAACGACCAGTACCTCAAAGTCTGAAAGAGTCTGAGATGAAATGCTGTTCAGCGTTGCATCGATGTATTTCTCCGCATTATAAGCCGGTATGATGACGCTCGCTTTCGGCATTCCACATTCCTCCGTCCAGGAGCGCAGCGATCAAGACCAGACGCGCACGAGAGCACTAGGGAACAGAGCGCTCATTTTCGTTAAAACCAACATGAACACACGACAATCCATACTCTACCGCATCATCATTCAAACAAAGTCCACGTCAGTTTCAAGCTCGATAGTGAAAGCGCCGGCCACTTGCCAAGCCATGCGTCATCCCCATGACATAAGCTAGACAGCAAGTGACCGACAGTTCTTAATATTACTTACTCGCAGCTTTAATGCGACCAATTTAGCCGTGTCTTGGGCGTGGCCCAATGTGGCGGACGTACGAACATGCACAGACGCGCAGCCGACTCAAACCAGCACGCCAGGAACTATGGAATAGATGTGGCAAGGCTCGCCAGCATGCTCATGGTTGTAACCCTTCACAACCTCGGCCACGGCGGCGTTCTCGACTGGACCCTCGGCTCGCGAAACGACATCGTCTACGCCGCACTCGAAAACTACTCGATTATTGCCGTATATTTCTTCGCTCTAATCTCCGGATACCTCTCTTGCGGAAAGCAGTCGAACTACAAACGCTCCCTGTCTCTCTGGGGCGATGCGATCTTCTGGTCAGGGACCATGGCCCTCATTGGCTATATTCACGGAGATATAGAGGGAGGGGCACTTCTCTCCTCGCTGTTTCCCGTTCTCAGTAAACAGTACTGGTATCTAGACTCATTCCTGGCGCTCCAGCTTATATCACCGATACTCAGCGCGAGTGCTTCACGACTCGATACAAAGAAGTTTGTTAGACTGTCCTTTCTGTGCCTTACAACATGTTCACTGCTCGGATCTCTCGATGGACTTGGCATCAATAATGGCTATTCAGTAATGTGGCTTATTGTTCTATGGCTTGCCGGTGGCAGTATTATGCGTCTCGAAAAGGCCATTAGAGGCAAGTTCAACACAAAAATGCTGACTGCGCTTGCCATAGTCTTGCCACTCGCAACAACTTGTCTACAGGTCTTGACTTTCCGTTTTCTGGGAACAGATCCGACATGGTGGATTCGATACGTTAACCCCTGCGTCGTAATTTACTCCCTTGTCTTCTTTGTCCTGCTTCTCCGAGTCAGAGTCGAAAGCGCTGCTTTAAAGAGGACGCTTCCGCAGCTCTCAGCTCTCGCTTTCAGCGTCTATCTGATCGATGAGAGCAGTTGGATACGCGGAGCTGTTTTATACGACAGGTTTAGAGGGGTTCCTGACCTCCCGTTGAACCGCCTCCCATTTCTTGGACGGAAAACTAAAGTCCGAGGAATGGGAGGCTT
>ENA-OVGE01000859-OVGE01000859.1-human-gut-metagenome-genome-assembly--contig:-NODE-859-length-26607-cov-4.102365_pt1 | contig 26607 bp, 20 predicted proteins | sample MGYA00237769_ERZ505417 | MGnify/ENA primary metagenome ERZ505417 (study PRJEB26158, sample SAMN06016403) | human gut metagenome | biome: human gut; feature: ankylosing spondylitis patient; material... | reverse complement strand
TCGTATCAAATGCGGCAAGGATAGAAAACCAAACGCCGTCTTCTTCGTATATTCCGGATTCCCTTTTAGTTACTATGTAAATTTTGCTCATTGTTGTTTATAGCTGTGCCGGAGGATAGCATCGAACTACCAATAACACCCGCTTTCGCCCTTCGGGGTTATCTCCACACTCCGGCGGTTATTATATGGAGCGGCAAAAGCCGCCCCGGTTATTTATTCACTTTTCTTTTCCGGAAGAAAAACAAAGTCTGCCCAAATATCAAGGAATTGTCGACCGCAATATGCTGCCAGTTCCGACGTTTTGAAGGCAAGCCGAACACCGATGCTCGCATACGTGAACGATGAATCGTAAGCGCGTACGCATACGAAACACCGCCTAACGCGTTCGCGTAGAAGAACGACCGATACACCACACGAGACTTTTCTTCCTCGTCCAACTTATTGTATTCTTCCCCTGTATAAAGAATAAACCAAGGATAATAACGGCATTCATCCTCTGTAAATCGAGGTTCCCAGCCTTCATTTAAAGCTTTGACAATGATACGGAGTTTCAGAAAAGCCAAAACGTCAGGTTCAAGACCGAGGGATATTTTATCTCGGTTCCATGCTTCTGCATCGATGCCAATTTCATGGCAGGCGTCCTCAAACGTCTTAATACGTTTTCTTACGTCTTTTTCTGGTTCATCAATAAGGGTTAAGATTCCATTTCTCCAGACAGCTGTTTTACCTTCCGGAATTTCGATTTCTAATTTCTTTGATTTCATTCTTCTTTTATTTATTGGTTTTCACTATGGAAGATTTTTACGCCTGTTACTTCCTCGATCTTATCCTTTGCAAGTTCGGGAATACGACAACGACTACCTCGCCAATTACGAAAGGTATGTAATGGCACTTTACATGCTTCTGCCAATTTAAGGGACATTTCAGAAGATTCTTTTACCGGCAAATTCAAAAGGTACATTCTTAGTTTCTCGCCGTCATCATTCCTTTTTAATTTTTTTTTCGTCATACCTTTGTGATAAATATACTCATTATTGTTAACTTTACATAGCAAAGGTATAATTATTTTTACCACAGGTGAATAAAATTCACGTTAATAAAAGTTATAACAAAGGTGTAATATGGCTAATTTTTTGTTAATAAGAGAGTTATGTGAATTAAAGAAAATCACTATACGAGAACTTGCTTCACGTATAGGAAAAGAAGATAGTAGCATACAGGCTATTGTTAGAAATGGATCAACGAACACAAAAACCATTGAGGCAATAGCAAAGGTTTTAGAGGTTCCTGTAGGTGTATTCTTTGATGATATTCCCATAACTGGAATAAAATCAAATGAACTTGATAAAGATGCAAAAATAGCTGATTTAGAAAGGATAATTGAGGAGAAGGAACGTCTAATACAAGTCTTATTAAGTAAGAAATAACCTGTAATAGATAAGAAATGTAGGCATATTGTAGGCCATACGTTTATACAAACAATTAATAATCAGGCGATTAAAGAACGTTACTTGAATCACTTAGAAAAATCGCAAACAGCTATTAAAATAGCGTTTGCGATTTTTTCATTTAATAGAATCGTCCACATGTTGCCTACTTGATATTTTTTCACGTACTGGCTACAATCCCATCGGTATTTTCAACAAATACCAGACAATAAACATCAATGTCCAGGCAACCAGGATACCTAATGAATATCTCCAGGTATATTTAAGCAATGAGCCATACGTAATCTGTTTATCATACTGCCGCATATAAGTCAGTACCAAAGGCATATAGAATAAGAAAGGAGTAATGGCATTCGTCGAACTATCTCCGATACGGAAAGCACATTGTGCTACATCCGGAGCAATTCCCATCTGTGCAAACATCGGAATAAAGATAAAAGACATAAAAGCCCATTTGGAGGTAGCAGATACCATAATCAGGTTTATCAATGCCGTGAATAGAATAAACAGGATGAGGGCGGACAAAGGAGCCGGCTCAAACGAAGAGAGCAAATCAGCTCCCATGATAGCTAAACATTTATCCAGATGGGAATATTCAAAACAGGCAAACATCTGTGCAGCAAAGAAAGCGATAACGAAATACACTCCAAGAAGTTTCATTGGCTGCGTAAGTCCTTCAATCACATCATTGTCAGTGCGATACCGTCCGGAACTGAATCCATAAGCCATCCCCGTAATACCTGCTCCCAAAGAAAGCAGGAATAAAATACCGGCAATAAAAGGCGAATGCATCAAACCTCCGTTCACCCCACGCAAAATTCCATAAGAAGAAAAAGTAAGCCACAAGATAAGAGCAACATAAACAGCTGCTACAACAATGGAAATCATAATGGCACGCCGCTCTTTGCGAGACAAAGGATGATAAGCCACCACTTTCACACTGCCTTCATACTTTCCTAACGTGGGAAGAAGCCATTTTTGAGTAATCCAATACACAATAGCTGTAATGACTACTGTTGAAGCACTCATAAAGAAGTAGTTACAAAGAGGTTCCGTGTTCCCCTGATAACCCGTTTGCGCCAGTGCCGCCTCTTGTGTGGTATGCGCCAATAACGGGTCCATCGTACTCAATACAATATTAGCACTATACCCGCACGCAACAGAGACATAAGCTGTAACAATCCCAGCAATCGGGTGAAGTCCCACCCACTGGAACAGCATAGCGGCAATAGGCAATAAAATAATATATCCACCATCCCCAATGGCATTCGACAACAAACCGAGCACAATCACCCACAAGATGATTTTCCTCTTTTCCTGCCGGTTCCCTACTCCCATGCGGATGCACGCATCAATAAAACCGGAATGTTGTGCTACTCCCAGTCCGAACATAGCGATAATCACCATGCCCAACGGAGCAAAGCCCGTGAAATTCTTAATAGCGTTCCGCAACCACCAACGGATTCCTTCCGGACTCAACAGGCTTTGTACACGGATGTCCTCACCTGTCTGCGGCAATGTCACTTTCAACCCATAGATATCACATATCCATGAAAGAAAGACCACTGCCATTGTCAGCAGAAGGAACATCGTAGCGGGATGGGGCATACGCCATTTATTCTTCATTACTTTCCAGAGGTATTACTTGCCATTAATTATTCTTCGTCAGGCTCCAGATTATCCAAATCGATAATACGCAATTCCAGTGCACGTACTGCCAATCGGGTAGCATTCACTCCCACCCGTTCTCCATTCGGGAAAAGGCGTCCGATAAGATCATTCTGTCGTTTCTCCAATGATTTTACGCCGAAAGGCATCCCTTTCAAATTGGCAATCATCTCCTTCGTATATCCTAAGGCCAAATGGCGGAGAAAACGTTCATCGTATTCATCAATATCATAACTGATGACTGCTTCCTGACGCTTGGCATCGTTGGCTACCGATTTCTTGAAACGATCTACAATCTTTTCCAAAATCGGATAGTTGAATACCAGCTTCTTTCCGTCCATCACAGCCTGTACATCTGTTTTCGTCAGTAATTCTCCTGTTTTGAGGATAATTCCGTCGGCACCGGCATTCAATACATCCACCCACAACTTTTCATTCAGAATCTCACCTGTGAAGATCAGTACCCGGACTCCTTTGTAGCGTTTGAATATATTCCGGCAAATGTCAACACCAATGGTCGTAGAACCTCCCAGTCCTAAGTCCAACAATACCAAATCGGGGAGTTGCGCCTCCATCAACGGCCAGAACTCACTTTCCGTCATTGCCGTACCGATCACTTCCGCATTCGGTATTTCATGACGGAATATTTCTTCTGTCCCTTTCAACTCCAGTTTTACATCCTCTACGATAATAACTTTAAACTTCTGTTCTTCCATGTTTCTTATCTAATAACTTTTATGTGTTCTCCTTTTATCGGCGCGGAATGGTGAAATAAACCGTAAATCCTCCGCCTTCAGCCGGCTCAGCATTGATACGACACCCTCTGCGTCCCGCAAATTCGTCATGGTCGCGGATTATCTGCTTGCATACCAGATATTCCGTTCCTCTCAACTCCCCTTTCTCACCGGAAGTCATACGTGCCAGATTCGGATAAAATAATTGGTTCAATTCTTCCACACTCTTTTCACGTCTCGTATCCGTAAAGAGAAAACGAATATATTCATTATCCTGACGTGCTTGCAGACGTATCAATCCATCTTCACGCACAGTCAATGCTTCATCAATCAAATTTTCCAATAGAAAACGCAACTGGTTCACGTCTCCTATCACCTTCGCTTCCATCGGTTCTATCTCCAGTTCTATCCTCTCCGAACGGTTCTTCATTGATTTCTTGAAGTATTTTCCGGCAGTGTCCAAAAGCTCCTGCACCGGAATCACAGTACGCCGGAAAGTGACTTCCTCCAATTGACGGGAAGCACACGAGCTCAAAATCGTAAAGATTCCCTTATAATATTCAATCAATTCCGTCATGGTCTCCACCGCTTCACGCTCCTCCGTTTCCGAAAGCTTCTGCGTATTCAGCCGTCCTACAATCTGTTTGATTTTATTCGGATAATAGATCGTCTCATGTTTAATCGTCGACAAGCAGTTGTCAAGTACCATATTCTGTACATGCAACATACTGTCTTCCCAGGAAGCTCTGCGTGTTTCTTCATGCGCCGACTCAATATCCCGGTATTTAGTAGCCAGTTTCACCACTGCATTAAATACGACAATAGCCACATAACGTGCTACCAGTTCAAAAAGAAGCCGGTCTGTTTCCTGTTCTGTTCCCTCCCTGCGTTCCAGATAAAGCACACCGACACATTGATGTTCACCTCCTGCTTCCACCATCAGCGGAATTGCCTGAAGATGCTGTTCAGAAAGATATTCTCCGGAACTAAAACACTGTTCTACCATCTCCGGCATTTCCTGCCCGGGACGAGAAGCATATTCCAGTCGATGTGTCGTTTCGTTATAAACGGCAATTCCCATCCGGTCAATTGTCAGTAGTTCATTCACCGAAGCGAATGCTTCATCCACAATACGTTGCGGGATTTCTTTAAGCGTACTTTCCTCCCGTTGGAGTGCCTCAGCATTTTCTTGTTCCTGCGGTCTGACCAGAGATGCCGCAAATACCTTTTGATTAATCTCAAGTACCTGTTCAAGATTCAAACGATTCTGCAAACGTTTTCTCATATACAGGAAATAGTATCCGACCAAAGAAACAATCAGTAGAACAAAACATAAAATAATTCCTACTGTCTTATTCGTATTCGACCGTTCCAACTGTCGGCAATATGCTTCAAGAGTCTGATCTTCTCCTTGCAACTTATACAAATCCGTAAATGCCGAATTATTATAACTGTATGCATCCAACTGTTTCAAAGCCAAAAAAGCAACTGCCGCCTCATTCCTGATATCCAGAATCACATGATAATCCGAATCAAACAATTCGTTCCACCAACTGATTTCGGCAGGCGTTCCTTCCCCCACCAGCTTCATATACCGATGCGGACGATCCGGACGCGCATATTTCTCATAATGCTCGTTCAACAAGAGTATAGCAGAATCTATATATTGCAAAGCAAATTCATAATTTTCATCCACATTAGCAAAATAGGCGGCATTCGCATAATCCGACGCTGCATCCAGCAAATCCTCATAGGCAGAATCCGTAACCACCACTATCGAATCGCCCTCCTGCAACATGGGAGGAATCGGATCATGCAGACAAGAACTCACCCCAAACGGAAGCAACAGGCAAAGCAACAAGACTCCTATCGCTTTACGCACTCCCGAAGGCAAACGGAAATAGAAACGACTCCCCTTCCCCAATTCACTCTCTACATCAAAGACACATCCCCGGAACAATTCATTCGTTTTCTTATATTTCTCAATGATTCCCTTACAATTCATCAGTCCGAAACCACTACCCTTATTTTCTTTCAGAACCTCCGGATCAGCTACATTCTTCATTCCGATGACACGAGAGTCATATACTTTCTCACCGATAATACGAGCTACATCTTCTTCGGAAATCCCCCTTCCGTTGTCTTCTACGGAAATCTCGACATACGCGTCCATAGTACGGGCATACACTTTGATTGTTCCTCCTTCCGGAGTATATTTTCGGGCGTTTTCCGCCAGCGTGTTAATCATAAACAAAGTCAATGCCCGGTCAGCCTTCACCATAACCGTGGTCGGTTCTATTTCCAACTTCTGATTTTTCATTTCAAAAGCACGTCTCCCTTTGCCTAACAGTTCAAAGAGTTCATTAAGATCGAACGTTTCAATATTCAAGCTAAGCGTCCCCTGCTTCATCTTAATCCAAAGAGCCAAAATATCATTGTATTCATTAATCGTAGTTACGAGCTCGTCAATGTATTGATACTTCTCTTTCTTTATCTTTGCATGATCGATATATCCTCGTTCCGTCAACTTATGCACCTCATTCAAGATACGGTCGATATAAGGGTTTATCCCATTCACAATGGCCAGACAAGCCTTCTTAATCAGATTTTGGCGTTTATTTCCCGCGATATGTTGTTCGTAAACATATCGTTGCTTTTCCAATTGCATCCGCTCGTCACTCAACGCTTCTACCATCTGCTCATTGTCCGCAGCCCAAACGATATACGGTTCAAGCACGTGCACCAACGCTTTTTCATCACGGTTCAACCGATGCAAAGGAACCAGTGCCGCTTTTCCTTCCTCCGGAATTTCCAGTTGAAGACGCCCTTTCCCAAACAGTTGGTCGATGCCTTGTTGAATTAACGGAACATTCATTGGTATAGAAGAAGTGATGTCCCGGCAAAGAGCCAGTATCCGTTGCAGACGTTCCACATCTACTTGATTCCTTATTTTAGATCGCTTATTGAAAAACCACCAAAGAATAACCACCAGTACAAGTCCGGCAATAACCAAAGAAAGCACAAGCGTCATTTGTCGTGAATCGGATTCCAACGAAAGATAACGACTCTCCAACTCTTTATCCTGACGGGTATAATTCAGAATATCCAGATATATATTTCGGTTGTAATCAGAAGCATACTTCATTCCAAGCCCGGCATACGATACACTCAATTGTTCCCGAATCCTCGAAATCCATTCAGGCACCGTCCTTACGTCTTCCTCCATAATCCACGGAACTCCAGTATATGTCGTATCTCCTTCCGCATAAATACGCAACTTGTCCAACGTATCCACTGCATGATGATAATAAAGCATATGGTGTTGGTTCACACAATCTAACGCTTTTGTAAGCGTATCCAATGCTTCCGAATAACGTCCGTGCTCATTCATATACTTACCGATAGATACATACGCACCGGCAATCTGATACAAATCATTATACTCCCGGAATTTTTCAAGCGCAAGCTGTGCCATTCGCAAAGGCAAAAGCGAATCTACAGGAAAACCGAACTGATCCAGCGCATATCCCCTCCTTGTTCGAAAGAGTTCGAAGTTGTTGGGAGAAACCATCAGATTAGCCAGCCCTTGCAGACCATTTCCTTCGAAATAAGGATGATTAGTCTGAACCGCAGTCCTCCAGGTTATATATAGTTGGTCGAACTCACGCATTTTCCTATCCTCCGGCTTGGTGGCTTCCACCAATGAAGCCGATCCTTTGATATAATGATAATAAAGCAACTGATTCGTATCTGCCAATACTTCATCTTCCGGGATCTGATTGAGAGATGCGATGGCTTCCTGCCTTTGCTGAAGATAATAGTAATAAATAGAAGAAACAATGAAAAATTCGGTGAAAGCATAATCCAGTCGAAGTGCCTCGTGGCGGTCAGCAAACAAATCACTCTCTTCCCGAATACGTTTCATACGCCGGAGCGCACTGTTACGATAATCATAAAATTCTTTGTTCATAGCTGTCCGCTGACAAATCTTCATCAGTCCGATATCAGCAATCAACAGTTCAAGCTCATTTTTAGTCAGTTTATATACTTCCTTATGTAACGCTTCCGCCCGGTCAAAATCCATCGCCATAAAAGCACAGAATCCGAGATTATTGGATGCCTCCGCTTTCCCCGACTTATAAAAATTTACCTGTTGATAAGCTTCATTGGCATACTTATAAGAAGAATCCAGGCTTCGATAACGATAAGTATACGCTTTCCCGTTTAAAGAATCAATCAGGCGCACCTCTTTGGTCGGCACCATATCAGTGCACGAAAAAAAAGAGGTAAACAACACTATACCTATTATATATAAAGGAAAACGTAAACTCATTTTTGACTATTAACTGTTTTCAGAAAGCAAATCTACAAATATTTCCGATAAGTTGGAGAGAAAAATATTTTTTATACAATAAGTCCTTCTAAATAATAAGAGAAATTCCTACCTTTGCAGGCAAATTAACAAATAGGTAACATCTATTACAAAATGAGCGAAAAAGCACCCTTTATGGTATTCTCGGGAACGAACTCGAGATATCTTGCAGAAAAAATCTGCGCGAGCCTGGATTGTCCTCTGGGAAATATGAACATTACCCATTTTGCCGATGGCGAATTTGCGGTTTCATACGAGGAGTCAATTCGTGGCGCACATGTATTCCTGGTTCAATCCACTTTCCCTAACTCAGACAACTTAATGGAACTTCTCCTGATGATTGATGCTGCTAAACGTGCCTCTGCAAAGAGCGTCGTAGCTGTAGTCCCCTATTTCGGATGGGCACGTCAGGACAGAAAAGACAAACCTCGTGTATCTATCGGCGCTAAGTTGGTAGCTGATCTGCTGTCTGTTGCAGGTATCGACCGACTGATTACGATGGATTTGCATGCTGACCAGATCCAGGGATTCTTCAATATCCCGGTAGATCACTTATACGCATCAGCTGTATTCCTCCCTTACATCCAGTCATTGCAATTGGAAAATCTGGTTATTGCTACACCGGACGTAGGAGGTTCAAAACGTGCCAGCACTTTCTCCAAATACCTCGGCGTACCATTGGTACTCTGCAACAAATCACGTGAAAAAGCCAATGAAGTAGCATCTATGCAAATCATCGGTGACGTGGAAGGTAAAAACGTTGTCTTGATTGATGATATCGTAGACACAGCAGGAACAATCACCAAAGCAGCCAACATCATGTTGGAAGCCGGTGCCCAATCTGTACGCGCTATCGCCAGTCATTGCGTAATGTCTGATCCGGCTTCTTTCCGTGTGCAAGAGTCTGCCCTGACAGAAATGGTATTTACTGACAGCATCCCTTACGCTAAGAAATGCCCGAAAGTGAAACAGTTGAGCATTGCTGATATGTTTGCTGAAACAATCAAACGAGTAATGAATAACGAATCTATCAGTTCACAATATATCATTTAAATGAAGAATGATAAATAAAGAATGAAGAATAAGAAAGCCGGCTAATTTCAAGTTTAGCCGGCTTTCTTATTTGTCTCAACATACTAAGAATTTGAATTGGTGATAGTAAGCAACCAATTTTTCATTCATCATTCATCATTCTTCATTTATTATTGGAGTCTTCCGAATTTATAGGTTCCTTTTTTAATCACTTTTCCATCTTTATCTGTTTCTACAAAAGGACCATCCTTCTTTCCTTGTTTGAAAAAGCCATCGAAGCGATTACCATCTTTGTCAATTTGTACGCCTTGCCCCTCTTCCAATCCATCAACGAACCCACCTTTATATTGCATACCAGCAACGGTTTTCAGAGTACCTTGTCCATTGGGACGGTTATCTTTCCAGTCACCGTCATAAACATCGCCATTGCTCCATTTATAAACTCCTTTACCATCACGTTTATTATTTTTCCAGCTTCCTTCATACACAGCACCATTCGCCCAGGTAAAAGTACCTTTTCCGTCTTGCATGCCGTTCTTGAAATTACCTACATATTTATCACCGTTAGCATGGTAATAAACTCCTGGACCGGTTCGCTCACCTAAGAGATACGAGCCCTCATAACGGTCGCCCGTGTGAAAGTAATAAGTACCTTTTCCATGTTGAATATCATCCGCCCAGTCACCATCATATTTATCTCCATTGGTATATTCAAAGACCCCTTTTCCGTGACGAACATCATCCTTCCAGTCTCCATCGTATTTAGAGCCATCATCCCAGTTCATGGTACCTTTGCCGTTCTTCTTATCATTTTTCCAGTGACCGGTATATTTGGCACCGTTTGCCCAAGTATATGTACCTTCGCCTTCACGTTTATCATTCACCCAATGACCTACATACAAATCACCGTTATGATAATACATAGTTCCTTCACCATGCTGATAATCCTGATACCACATACCGTCGTAACGGTTGTTATTCATAAAATAATAGATACCTTTTCCGTGCTGCTGGTCCTGGAACCACTGTCCTTCGTACTTTTCTCCGTCAGGGAACATATAAATTCCATATCCTTCACGTTTCCCTTTCACATATTCACCTTCAAAGACATCACCGTTTTTAAAAACCGTTTTTCCTTTTCCGTTCGGTTTTCGGCCTTTCATTTCTCCCGTATAGACACTACCATCTTTAAAAGTATAGTTGCCAATCTTTATTTCAGTGGAGAATGTATCTTTAATTTTTCCGAAAAATCCGCCTTTCTTTCCTTCATTTTCTTGTGCCATTACTCCCTCTTGTGCGAGGAGAGCCAATAAAAGTGTAGTATATAGATATTTCCTCATTGGTTTTAGTCGTTACTCATTTTAGAATTACAATTTGGACAAAGATACAATTTCTATCCCAAACAGCCCACTTTCGGAAAGCAATTTATGACAACTTTTTACCTGCAATGACCTCTTTTAATGTCTCTTTGCACAAATAGCGTTGTGCCAAATCTTGTATTTCTGCAGGAGTAACCTCGTTTACAGCCAGCAGAGAACGTGAAAAGTAGTCATCATCCAGACCGGAAGTAGCAATAAAGATCCATGCATCCGAAAGTGAGAAAGGAGACTCATAACTACGGCACATTTCGCCCAACATATAGTTGCGTACGATAGTCAGTTCTTCCATCGACACAGGTTCCTGATGTAGACGGTCAATCTCATGATATACTTCCTGTATCAACGGTTCCACATATTCATTATCCGTTTCTGTCGAGATAGCCAGCAATCCGCTATCCGGATAAAACATGATTCCTGCTGAAATACCATAAGTATACCCTTTTTCTTCGCGGATATTAGACATCAGCCGACTGCCGAAATAGCCTCCGAATAAAGTCATCAATACCCGGAGTTTCAGATAATCAGGATGGTTACGAGTGATGGTTGTATATCCCATCTTTACAGCACTCTGCATAGCATCCTCACGTTCTATAAAAATTCTCTTTTCGGAAACGGCAGTAAAAGGAAAACTTAATTTCAATGCCGGCTGTTGATGTTGACCAAAAGAAGTGCCGAATGTATCCGTCACCCGGCTGATAATATCCTCCGTCACCTTGCCGGACAAGAATATAGAGCAATTGCCCGAATGGTAATACCGTTCATAAAATTCACGAAGCACTTCCGGAGTGATAGCATGATAATCTTCCTCCACCACTATTTTACCACATGGATGCTGTTCGCCATAAAGCGACTTCAACAGGCTGCGATGTGCCAGGAAATCAACTTTGGAAGTATTGACCAGATATTGTTGGATATTGGTATCGAGGATAGTATGCAATTCTTTCTCCGGGAAAAGCGGTTCTTTAATCATGGATTCTACCACCTCCAATGTTTTCGCCAAATACTTATTCAACGAATAAACAGTGATGTATGCATACTCCGACGAGCTGGACAGTTCGAGCCACGAACCATAGTAATCCAGTTTCTCGGCAATGGTAGCAGCCGTATATTTTGTCGTACCTTCGCGCAACATCCGGTTTGTAAACAAGGCTTGCAGTTTCTGCGACTGCTGCCAACGGGCTCCAGCGAAAAGCACATCCATGCGTACTACTTCCTGTTCACCCGCATTAATAACAGTCAATGGAATACCATTTGGCAATGTCATTCGGACGGGAGGAAGTATACGAAAATTTTTCAGGGTTTGTATTTCAGGTTGTATTTTACGATCCATACGATTAGATTCTATTCTTCAAAAACTCTTCTGCCCGTTCCAAATCTTGCGGGGTATCGATTCCAATAGTTTCTACTTCACTAATGCCTACCTTTATCTTATATCCGTTCTCCAGCCAACGGAGCTGCTCCAAAGATTCAGCCAGTTCCAGAGAAGACTGCGGAAGCATGGTTATCTCTTTCAGCACATCTGTACGATAGGCATACAGTCCGATATGCTTGTAGTAGGTATGTCCCTTCAGCCAGTCCTGTTTCTCGGCATTACGTTGATAAGGAATAATGGATCGGCTAAAATAAAGCGCGTTCCAGTTCGTATTGACTACCACTTTCGGTGAATTTACGTTTTCCAGTACAGCAAACGGTTCATCTGCAGTAAAAGGTTTCACCAGCGTGGCAATCTGCGTGGTTACATCTTCGAAACAAGCCTTTACCGCATCCAATTGTGAAGGCTGAATAAAAGGTTCATCTCCTTGTATATTGACCACGACATCAAAGTCACCTCCAATCTTTGTACAGGCTTCATAACAGCGGTCCGTACCGCTTTTATGATGAACAGAAGTCATCACAACCTTACCTCCGAACGCCTTGACAGCAGCTTCAATACGCTCATCGTCCGTGGCTACATAAGCGTCATCCAAAACGCCAGCCACTTGCTCATACACACGTTGTATAACAGTTTTTCCACCCAACATAGCCAACGGTTTTGCAGGAAAACGAGTGGATGCATAGCGGGCAGGTATAATTCCAAGAAATTTCATCTACTTAATAAATAATGAAGAATGGAAGGCAGATAATGACTGTTGTATATATCCCCTTTGCCAATCCTCCGGTTTTACTATTTTGTTATCATATAAAAGCATGTCAATGTCCAGACAAACTTTCTCCTCTTTTTTATCTTCCGGACGACGTCCGGACCTTTGTTCTATATCTTTCAGCATTTTCCTCACTACCTCTTCATCCTTATCGGAAAAGAACATAACCACTTGGTTGGAAAACAAAGCCGGATTCTTAAAAAATAAAGGTTCAGTTTCCAATTCGGGCGCAAAACATATAGAAGAGAACGATTCAGTCAGTTTCTGTCTGGCAAAAGTCAAATTCTCTTTCCTGTTGTAATTACTCCCTATGCAAACAATATACCTATGCATTAAAAGATAAGTATTAAGTATTAGGTATTAAACATTAGATATTAAAGATATTACACCTACAGTTCAGTGCCCCAAACGCTACGGGTTAATACTTATTTCAGACTTAGTTAAAAAGATCGTCCAATCCCCCCTCTTCTATCACCTCTCCGTCCGGAGTTTCCGAACCGGCACACGGATCAAATCCTTCAGGGAGTTTAAATTTCTCCTGCTGGTCATATCCCAAAGTCGGGTCATCATACACTTTCTTCATATACAATGCCCAAATAGGCAAAGCAGCAGCAGCTCCCTGTCCATAGGTCATTTTACCGAAATGGATGTCACGTTCGTCACCACCTACCCAACAACCGGATACCAGCGAAGGAGTGAATCCCATAAACCAAGCATCAGAGTTATCATTGGTCGTACCTGTTTTTCCACCCATATCGGCGGTAATTCCATAACGACGAACACGTCCACCTGTTCCTTCATTAATAACGGCGCGCAACATAACCAGCATTTTATATGCACTTGAAATACTTATCACCTCCTCCATTTGCGGTGCAAAGGTAGAAAGCACATTACCGTCACTATCTTCAATGCGTGTAACAAACAATGGAGCCACACGAATTCCTTTATTGGCAAAAGCTGTATATGCACTTACCATCTCACCGACAGAAATTTCACAAGGTCCCAGACAAAGCGAAACCACCGGGTCAATTGCTTTATTACGAACCCCAAAACTATGGATCAAACGTACAAGATTATACGGATTCAGTTTGCCCATCAAATAAGCAGAAATCCAGTTATCAGAATTAGCCAATCCCCACTTCAGAGTCACCATTTCCCCATAACGTTTATTATTTGCATTACGAGGCGTCCAAGGAGTTCCGTTCTCATCAATCAACGTTTGCTCTACGTGGCGTGTCTGATCACAAGGAGAAAAGCCATTTTCCATTGCTAATGTGTATAAATACGGTTTGATAGTAGAACCTACCTGACGACGTCCCACCATTGCCATATCATACTGGAAATATACATAATTCGGTCCGCCTACATAAGCCTTCACATGTCCGCTTACCGGATCCATCGACATGAATCCTGTCCGCAGGAAAGATTTGTAGTAACGGATGGAATCCATCGGTGTCATAATTGTATCTTTATCTCCCTTCCAGGAAAAGACAGTCATTTCTTCCGGGGTATCGAACGCTTTACGAATCTGCTGTTCCGAAGCTCCCGCCTCTCTCATAAGACGATAACGATCCGTCTGCTTCATAGCTTTTGTCAGCAACTCTTCTACTCGTTTTTCCGGTAGTGATCTTGCATACGGGGCATTTTTGCTTCCCTCTTTTTCTTTGAAAAACACAGGTTGCAAATAATCACCTAAATGCTCTTTTACTGCATCCTCTGCATATTGCTGCATACGTGAATTGATCGTTGTATAAATCTTCAATCCATCTGTATAGATGTTATAATTCGTACCGTCTTTCTTTTTATTTTTTGCACACCAGCCATACAACGGGTTAGTTTCCCATGCGATAGAATCTTCGTAGAATTTTTGCATTTGCCAACCACGATAATCACTTTTTACCGGTTTCGGTGCTGTCATCACACCACGGAGATATTCGCGGAAATAGGTAGCCAATCCCTCTTTGTGGTCAACGCGGTTATATTTTAGTTTCAGCGGAAGAGCCTGCAAAGAATCACATTCTGCATCTGTGATATAACCAGCTTTACGCATCTGCTCAAGCACTACATTACGACGGCCACGCGAACGTTCGTTGAAACGAACCGGATTGTAAAGCGACGGATTCTTACACATACCAACCAGCGTAGCCGCTTCTTCAATCTTCAAATCCTTCGGTTCGCAGCCGAAATAGGTATGCGCAGCAGTTTTAATACCAACCGCATTATTCAGGAAATCAAATTTATTGAGATACATACTCAATATTTCCTCTTTGGTGTAGTAACGTTCAAGCTTCACCGCAATCACCCATTCAATCGGTTTCTGGAAAAGACGTTGCAGTGTATTTCTCGCCACATTCTCTGTAAACAACTGTTTGGCAAGCTGTTGCGACAAGGTACTACCTCCACCTGCATTTTTCTGAAACATCAAACCACGTTTTACAAACGCACGAAACAATGCCTTGGCATCAATTCCTGAATGTTCGACAAAACGAACATCTTCCGTTGCAATAAGAGCATTGATAATACTAGGCGACAAATCCTTGTAAGCTGTGTACACCCGGTTTTCCTTACTGTAAGACCACGTACCAAGCACTTTTTCATCTTCAGAGAAAATCTCCGTTGCAAATTTATAGCTCGGATTCTCAAGTTCCTCTACAGGAGGCATATAGCCAATCCAACCCTTTGAGATAGAGACAAAGATGACAACAATAGCCAACACAATGACTGCCAGAAATATCCAAAGAGCCTTTATTATTTTTCGAATCATGTTTTTTCTTGCTTAAAATGACGCATTTAATTAAGGTACAAAGGTAGATAAAATCCGCTATTCAGCCAACGAGTTTGATTATAATTTCTATTTTGTTAAAATATGGAGCGGCACTCATAACAAATAGCACGAAACAAAACAAAAAAGAGCATTTTTCAAGAAAGTAATCCTCTATTATATCTAAAACACAAACAGGCGGGATTTTTCCCGCCTGTTATTCATTCATAAATATACCTATTTATAAGATAATCAATTACAAGTTTGCTGCCTGCACACCGACCACTCCGGCAATTGCACCAGCAACAGCAATAATCACTTTCAAAATAATACTCCACGTTTTTTTCATAGACATTTTTCTTTTTTTATTAAACACTAAATAAACACCCTAACCATCAATCGTTAATTGACAATTCATTATGCGGCAGGATCCGGTGCTTCTCCGCTACCGCCACCTTCATTTCCTCCGCCTTCTTCTCCGCCATCATCCGGTTTTTCAGGATCATTAGGAGAAATTGTCATATTAAGCTTCTTCAGATATTCATCCAAGCTAATCAAATCCAACTTCTCATCTGCACGGGTGGCAGTCTTTGTAACGCGCAGCTCTTTATTCGCCTGAAAAAAGATACGAACGCTCTCTACACTTTTTGCATTAATATCCTTCGCCAGTTCGGCACCTTTCGAACGGGCAGTCAACATAAAGACACCCAAACCTTCAATATTCACAGACTTACCTTCCAACAACTGTTCCTTCATCTTTTCCACAAAATTCTGGATCACACTCTTGATATCACCGACAGACAACGAAGAACGATCCTGCATTTTCTGTGCAATATATTTCAGATTGACAGACTGACCTAAAGTGATCAGATGCGGATAATATCTCTTGGGAGAATTGGGAACACGCGGATCCGTCGGCCGCGTAATGACTTTGTAAATTACACTCATACTACGTTTTTTTAAAGATTTAAATTCAAATTATTTATTCACGTTTTGTTGATCAACACTGCAAAGGTGAAGCTTTTATTCCGGATAGAAAAGAAAAAAGCTCCGTGTGGAGCTCTTTATATTCATACTAGTATATAACAATTTATTAATCAGCAATATAATTAAACTTTTAGAATTTTCCATTCCCCTATTGTACACTGTTCGCTATCAAAACTGACAGCCACCTTTACTATAGGCAATCCGCACAAAGCAAAACGTTTGGGGTAATTCTTCAGATCAATTTGCTCCATCGCCCTATCCGCACTCTTGTCCAGTTTCAATTCCATCACATACAACGTAGTCTTTGTACGAAGCACCATATCCACCCGTCCACTGGCAGTACGAACCTCCACATCTACATAATAGCCCAACAAACTGAATATAATATAAAACATCTGTTGGTAATGCCCCTCATATTTCGTATTATCACATTGAGGAATGGTAGACAGAAACGTTTGCAAACGACGTAAAGCAGCATCCATATCACCATTACGAATATCACGGGAAAGATAAGCTACCATAGTATTGGTTTCCGGTGTTTTACTAGCAACATAATTAGGAAGAAGACTTTTCATCAAACCTATTCTTACCTCCTTATTAGGAATATCCAATGTATATAAATCTAACTCCTTATCATAATCTTTTATCGTGATATAGCCACTTTGATATAACAATGGAGTAATGCTCACCATCCTTTCTGTAGGTGCATCAAAATCCTCCGCAACCGCAGTTTTTCTCCCTATCTCGGAAGGCGCTACACCAAATTTATCCAGCATCTTTATCAAATAAGTAGGCGTACCACTACCAAACCAATATGAATTAAATTTACCATCTGCAAAAGCGTTAAGCAAACTGAATGGATTATATATATCAGGAGACGGATAAGTGAAATGATAGCCGTCGTAGTTTTCTTTCAGTTTTGCCAATACCTCTTCAGAAGTAACCTCCAGTTTTTGAGCTAATGTGCCTACATCATCTTTCATTTGGGCAAGTATCTCGTTTTCCGTAATACCGCAAATGGCAGCATAAGACTCATTCATGCTAATATTCTTGATATTGTTCAATTCACTAAATATACTAAGTTGGGAGAATTTGGTGATACCGGTCAAAAACACATACCGCAAATAAGGATCACACGCTTTAAGAGGGCTGTAGAAATTGCGCATGATGTTACGCAATACGCCAAGCCTCTCTTCCTCGTGTACTACATCCAGCAGAGGAGCATCGTATTCATCTATCAGCACAACCACTTGTTTCCCTGTCTGCTCGTAAGCGCGCTTGATGAGTCCTTCAAGACGCTGATTTGGATTAACCTCTCCCTCCATCTTTCCGTAAACCTCCTCATAACGGATTAGCTTCATATTCAACTCTTGCAACAGCTGTTCACAGTCTGCATGTTTGGCGGTACTCATATCAAAGTGAAGCACCGGATATTCCACCCAGTCCTCCTCTAGTTTTTCCATAGCCAACCCCTGAAATAACTCTTTCTGACCGGAAAAATAACTATGTAACGTAGAAGTTAGCAATGATTTGCCAAAACGCCGTGGACGGCTCAAGAACATATAGCTAGAAGCCGAATGAGTCATCCGATAAACATATTCCGTTTTATCAATATAAAGGTAATTACTTTTCCGTATTTCCGAAAAAGTCTGTATTCCGATGGGGTATCTTCGTAAATTTTCCATTTCAATTCGATTTTTCACAAAGCTACAAAAAATATTCATCACGCCATTCACTGTTTTACAAAAAAAATATCAACGATCTTCACAGACAGTTGATATAATAGAAATCACATCGGATTTACACCGACATGAGGGCGTTGATCAGGAATACACCGCTGTATATTTCCTGACCACAAAATGTAGGGTTCTTCATGTGTGTAGCATGAAGTTAGGGACCTACATATTCCATCTCACTTTTGTGTAAAGTATTAAAAGTACTCTATGACATTATTAACTTAAAATAGAGGTCATCAATGGATCTCATCTATGCATCCAGCATCGAAGTTTATTGACCATTATATTGGTTGGATTTACTATTCCTTGTCGTGAGTTTGTTCTCCATATCCATAACCGTAACCGTATCGTTTACCATAACCGTAATACTTGCCATATTTGCCATAACCGTAATAATAACCGTACTTTCTTCTCTTCAGATCCAAACCATTAATTACAGTACACAGCTTAGGTAATTTATTATTTTCAGCAAGCTCATTGATCAAAGTATACTCATTCTTGTGAGTATAATCTGCACGACAAACATAAACAGATAAATCAGCCACACGTCCTATCAGCAATGTATCAGTTACCATACCAACAGGAGCTGTATCCAGAATTACATAATCAAAACTCTTCTTGAGTGTTTCAATTGCTTTATCCAATCCATCACGGGCCAACAATTCGGTCGGATTAGGAGGAACTGTTCCACCAGGAAGAATATACAAATTCTTGCTAACATCAGAGGGTTGTACCAAATCCATCAAATTCTTTTCCGGATTGGCCAAATATTGAGTTATACCCACTTCTTTTCTTGGAATATTAAATACCTTATTCAAACCCGGTTTACGAATATCCAAACCGACAATAATAACCTTTTTGCCTAATAAAGAAAGGCTGATAGCAAGATTAGCAGAAATGAAAGATTTACCTTCACCACTAACTGTAGAAGTAACTAAAATCACTTTCTTATCATTTTCAAGCATAAATTGAAGATTCGTTCTGATATTGCGGAAGGTTTCACTCATCAAGTTGTTTTGATTCTCAAACACAGCAATAGCTCCCTGCTTTTCATCTGTCAACGGAATATCACCGACAATAGGTACATTAGTCAGTTTTTCTACATCAGAACGTCCCTCAATCTTGAATTTGGTTAATTCAAGCAAATAAATAACTCCCACCGGAATTCCCACTCCTAACACTAAGGCAACCAGATAAATCATCTTACCTTTAGGAGATACAGGAGCATCATCTGCTATCGCGTCATCTATAATCTTTGCATTGTTGGCAGTAGCAGCCAAAGTTATAGCATTCTCCTCACGCTTCTGAAGTAACATCAGATAAAGCCCAGCCTTTATCTCTTGCTGACGTGCAATACTCACAAACTCACGCTCCTGCCCTGGTGCTTCACTAATGCGACGGGAATAACGGCTCGCTTCACGATCCAAATCAGCCTTTGTGATAAACAATCCACGCAACACCCTGTCTAAAGAGACTTGGACATTCTCTTTCATTGCACTAATGCTGGTATCCAAGTTTATAATGGTAGGATTATTCTCTGTTGATGTACGTAATAAACGTTTCCTCTCAACAAGCACCTCATTATAACGGTTGATAGCAGCCGCAAGATTCACATCCTGCAATCCGATATTACTGGGCAGAACCTCATAACCTTCATTTTGCATATATTTCTGCAAATCCTGCAGCAAATTAATCTGGGTTTGATTCTCCACACGCTTCTTTTCATATTCAGCACTACCCGTCAAAGCAATCTGTGCATCACTAGTCAAATCCGTAATACCTGCCCCACGTTTGAAACTTTCCAGGTCCTTTTCCGTACTACCCAGTTCTTTGGAGATAATACTAATACGTTCATTGATAAATTCTGCAGTTTTCTGTGCCACTTCATTCTTATCATTATTCGTATTGATATTATACATCTCCAATAGCTTATTGATAAAATCCTTGCCTCGTTGTACATTTGAGTTTTTCAAAGATATGACAGCCACGGAAGTGGTTTTAGAAGTGGGCTCGATAGTCATACTCCCACAATACCCTTTCGCTACAGCCAAAGGCTTATTAATCACTGCCGTAATATTACGTACAGTTCTTTCTACACCCACTATTTCCTTTGACGATTTCTTAGAAGGTAATATTGAATCTAGTGTCTGAAAAAAAGCAAGTGTTCCTTTATTGGTAGGAAAAACAGCCGGTAACTTTTCGAAATGTTTCTGATATTCATCATCTCCTATCTTCACATTCACATTTATACTTCCCTGTGGTTGTAATGCCATCTTCACAACCATTGGCTTATCTAACAAATCAGCCTCTTGGGGAGTCAAACTCACTTGCACTGGTGAAGTCTTATACATATTTTTCGAAGGGAATTCATCCTCATCCACATAGGATATATAAAGCCCCAAATCTTCAACAACCTCTTTGGCGATAGTCTTGGAACGGAGAACCTCAATCTCGTTATCAATATTCTGCGAAGAAGAGATCATACCATCCAATCCCAGACTCTCCAACCCGGAAAGCATTCCGGCACCACCACCTTTTTTATCATCTTTTATTAAAACCGTAGCGGAAATATTATATACGGGAGTGGATATATGCAAATAAACCCACGCCGCAATCAAACACGCCACAACCGCCCCCACAAACCAGGGCCAGTGGATCAAATATTTAAACAAGAGTTCCTTGACGTCTATATTTTCTTCCTTAGATTCTTTCGCTTCGTTGAAATCTGTTTCTTTCATTGCAAATCATTATTTTAAAATATTTACTAATAGGCTGACAATGGATACCAAGATAGAGGTAGCGGAGAACCAAAGACTGGTACTATTACCTACATCAGAATTTCGAGCCTTTGCTTTATTGGGAGTTACATAAATAATATCATTCTGTTGTAACCAATAGTAAGGCGAAAGAATAGTTTCGGCATTATTCAAATCCAAGGTTACAATCTGTTGTTTGCCATTTGCGTCTTCACGAATCAACTTTACATTATCACGAAGACCGTATACCGTCATGTCACCAGCCATGGCCAATGCCTCCAACAGATTTACTTTTTCATTAGAGATAGTAAAAGTACCGGGACGAGTAACTTCTCCAATAACAGATATCTTATAATTGACCATACGTACCGTTACAATGGGAGTCTCCTTCATATAAGGCTTCAGTTTATCTATTATTAACTGTTCAGCCTCCCGTTTAGTTAAGCCGCCTAATTTCAATTTTCCTAATACTGGAAAATTTATATTTCCGTCATTATCAACCAGATAAGGTTGTAATACAGGTTGCGTAGTCACATAAGACGAAGTACTTGCAGTCAAACTGGCACTACTAGCTACTGTTAGGTTAAAGGGTATCGCCAATTCAGGATTGGTACACGATACCACAATAGTCAACAAGTCCTTGGGCATGATCTTAGCATCATACAATTTTTCCTGTTGTTCTACTTCGTTCACAACTTCCACATTCTGGAAATAGGGAACCTTTTTATAAGACTGACAGCCAGCCAATAGGAATGGCAACAATAATAGCCACAAATTTCTCTTGTTTAGTCTTCTCATCATAATTCTTAAATTCATAATTAAACGCCCTTTAATTCCTAAGTTTTATTTTTTAATATGCTTCTTTTTCTCCATGTATGGCATTATACACCGTCTTATACATAATATATAAGTCCAATAAAAAAGTCCAATGCTCTATATACCAGATATCACGTTGCACACGACCCTCCATCTGCCAGAGCTCCTTCGTCTCACCGCGAAAGCCCGTCACCTGCGCCCAACCCGTTATACCGGGTTTTACAAAATGACGAACCATAAACTTGTTTATCAGATTGGAATATTCCTCCGTATGCTTCAACATGTGTGGACGGGGACCTACAATAGACATATCACCCTTCAACACATTGATGAATTGTGGCAATTCATCTACACTAGTCTTCCTCATAATCTCTCCGATACGTGTTTTACGAGGATCGTTTGCCGTGGCCTGGAGAGTATCACATTGCGCATTAACCTTCATCGAACGGAACTTGTAACACCAGAATTCACGACCATCCTCACCACTGCGTTTCTGCTTGAAAAAGACAGGACCGGGAGAACTTAGCTTGATCGCGATTCCGAAAAATATATAAACGAATGGAAAAACCGTAATAAGAAATAAGCCTGAACAAACGATATCAAAAGCACGCTTGATAATACGATTCTCCAATGACTCCAATGGCTCACAACGAATGGAAAGTACAGGAACATTCCCCAGTAATTCAAAATGCATCCTACGTTTCAAATAGTTACGGACGTTAGGAACGCTAAAAAAACGAACCAGATGGTTTTCACAGTAATTAATGATGGGAACAATCTCCGCACTGCGTACAGAAGGAAGGCTACAATAAAGCTGGTTGATCTCCCCCGCATGTTTTTCTAAAAAAACACTTACTTCATTGGGTTGTCCCAAATATGGAACATCCTGCGGATACCGGTCCGAAGGAAAATCCTCGAAATAGCCCATTACACGATAACCGGATGTAGGATCATCCGTCATCGCATGATAAAGTTCCTGCATATTCTCATGGCTCCCAACCAATATTACCTTGCGAACATTTCCTCCCTTTTTCCGATAAAGCTCCAAAAAATGACGGGAAATTAGGCGGTAGCTAATAATGACAATTATCAGTGTAACATAAAACAGTCCGAAATAGCGGGAATGGGAAAAATGAAAATGAAAAACAAGCAACGTACAAACCGATAAAAAGACAAAAGGAACCATGTTACGTAAGACACGGATCATGATCTGTTCAGGACGCACCACAGGACGATGAAGAATAACACCTGAATGCATGTTACAAAGCAAATAGCACAGAGTGATAAGAGTCATACCCTGAAAGATAGAACCGCAGTGGATACACCAGAAACGGGTACCCAGTAACAAATTAAATCCCCATAAAAGCAGGTTCAGCAAAATAAGATCCCCCAAAAGGACCATGGACTTTAGGACTTTGTTAAAACGTTGAACTTCCTGCATAAACTAAATTATTTTGGATTTGATATATGCTTTCATCTTTTCCACTCAAAAATGTTCCGATAAAAATCAAATATTATCAAAAAAGCATTTCCTTTGTAGAAAAAAATATTTTATGAGAAAAGCAAGCATTCTTTTATTATCTTATATAATAGCACTATTCTTAGTGCCAATTGCGTTATTTTTCCTTATTTTCGGATTACTTTTCAAAAGGATTTCGATAAAGTCCTAATAGTTGCTTACCAAAATAATAAAAGAACATCATATCATCTACAAAATATCGTTTGAACAAACGTTTCGGTTCTTTTATACAACGATAAAACCATTCCAGACCCGCTTTCTGCCAAAATAGTGGAGCACGCTTTAAAGTCTTTGCCTCAAAATCTATTGTAGCCCCTAATCCCATAAAAAGGTCTATCCCCGGCATTTGGCTTCTATGTTTTGCTATCCATTTCTCCTGTTTCGGTGCTCCTACGCCAACCAGCAAGACATTAGCTCCTGACTGATTTACAATGTCTATCAACCGATTACATTCCTCTTCATCTTTCTCGAAACCATAAGACGGTGAGTGTGCTCCTACCACTATGTTCCTCCCCATACTTTTGTTTATTTCCTCCATCGCTTTATTTGCAATATTTCCTTGAGCTCCCAACAGGAATATTTTACAGTTTGAGTCATCTTTATGGCAGTGATAGAATGCCGTGAAGAAACTGGAACCGGGAATAGCCTGCGGCAATGGGTGCCTTAGCAATTTTGACAATAGATAAAGAATCTTACTATCACATATTATCCATTCTGCTTGTTGGTATACATCATAGAATTCCTTATCTTTTTGGAGCTTTACCAGATGATCTACGTTAGGAGTTATCAAAACCCCCTTGTATAAATTATTCAACAACTCATCTTGGGTTATTGAAAGAATATTAACATTTAATATACGAACCGTACTCATTATAAATTTATTCGTGAAAAAATTGCAACTCTCTTAACCTCTTAATATTACTCACATATAATTATGACAATAGATGCACATATATATTCTCTAAGTCTGCAAAAACTTTATCTGGAAAGAAGTCTTCCACAATTTTATAAGATTCTTCCCCTTGTTTTTTGATTGCTTCCGGATGCTCAATATAGAATTGCAATGCTTCCGCAATTTCTAGAATATTACCAGGAGTTACTAAGATACCATTGATTGAATTATGAACCACTTCCGGAATACCACCTACAGGAGTAGAAATAACAGGATGTTTATAGCTCATAGCTTCTAATATAGCAATCGGCAATCCCTCATTGTATGAAGGAAGAATATAAACATCCATCCAATTCAAACATTCGATTTTGTGTTCCCCGGCTATCCATCCCTCGTAAGAAACAATATTCTCCAATTGATGTTTTGTTATGAATTCTCTGATATCACCATCAACAATATTACCTCCAATCCGTAATTTTAACTTCCCTCCAAAATAGGCTTTATTTTTTGCAATGGCTTTCAAAAGGTCATATCCACCCTTACGAATACTTATTTCACCAAGAAACAAGACATGCAATTTATCCTCCTCATATTTGACTCTTTTCATTATAGGAGGGGATACAATGTTATTCAAAACTTCTATCTTATTTTCAATGACTCCTATCTTCTTAAAAAACTCTTTCCACGATAATGACAGAACAATCAATTTATCACAAGAATTTACAGTATCCACTATGTTTTTCTTATCTTTTGCTTTATCATAGAACTCCCTAAAATCTGCAGCGTGTTCATGAAGTATTACTTTCTTACGAAAACGTTTTGCTTGTTTAATAAATATCTGACAGCGATAAAAAGAAGCATTAGCCGCACCATGGATATGAATAATCTCAATATTCTTATCAAATATACATTTACCCCATAACCCAACCAGCGCCTGTAATGCATACCATCCCTTTACAAACTTATTCCCCAGTTTCCAAGTTGGAATGAATTGCATTCCTTCAATATATTTGCTATATGAGACAAGAACAGCAGACATTCCCCCTTTCGTCTTTTTAGAAACACCTAAAAACAGAATCTTTTTCGAAAGATCTTTTCCAATCTTGTATTGATCATTAACCATACAAATCTATTTTTATATTCTTGTTTAAAACAAATCTATGTTGTTTCATGTGCAAATTTACACTTCTAAAACCTCTGATATTTTTCGATCCTATAATAAGCAATGTCTATCTAGTAATTTCTTCCAGTCCTTAATAGATTCTCAAAAGGTACTGTATGCATTCATTTTGAACAAACAGGAATAATCCTGCTCAAAGCAACCAAGCGACAATAAAATCTACCCACGTTTATTTAGTAACTATAGCCAAAGCGTCTCGTAAAAAAGAAATAGACTCCTCGCGCAATGAAGACAATTTTACATCTACATAATCATAATCTATTTCTTTTTGAATTAATTTAATGTCCCCCTGATACAATCGTTCCTGCAAATCAAAGAGATTGAACAAACTATCAATCCGCGAGTTTCTAGAACCTTTACTGCCTTGCGAAAAACGATAGAATGTCATAAACTTACGATGAAACAGGATAGAAAACACACTGCAATGAAACGAATCCGTACAAACATAAGTCGCTTTACTTATATATTTTACAAAATCATTTGGATCTACACAATAAGGGAACTCATCTCCAAAACTCTCATCCTCGTGAACATATTCATCCATGTGACGTATGGTTATAATCTTATATCCTGTAGTCTTCTTCAATTCGTTGACTGCCTGCCGTGCATGTTGATTGGTTCCCAAAAAATAACAGAAAATATAAGGACCGTTATCATTAACAATACTTGAATCAGCAATTTCTTTTTCCCATTCTTCTCTAGTATGCAACATTGTCGGGTCTACCACAACCTTTGCCTTTTTTACAGAGAGGGAATCAACTATTTCTTTTCCTTTAACTTCTCTTACTCCTATATAATCAAACCGATCTAAATATAGTTTAGTTTCTGCTTTTTGAAAGTCTGGAATAGATGAAACACCGAAACTCGAGGCATACGCAATCTTAGGGATACGGTCATCTACAAAAAGCAGATTAAAAAATCGACTATACAAACTCATCGGTGTCCATACCTGATCACTTCCCACAAGTACCGCATTGTAGTTTAGCGATCCTTTACACAGTGCATCAAAACCAATATATTCATGAAATAGCGGAATCAGACGCTTTGCCTTATAGGCATTAACTGCCTGCGTACGTATCGCAATATTTTTAGCGTAATCAGGATGGCACTTCATATTCAAGCGCTCTTTTACAATGCGCATTTTATCTTTGGTTCCACCACAACGATACATCAGGTAAACTAACTT
>ENA-OVGE01000851-OVGE01000851.1-human-gut-metagenome-genome-assembly--contig:-NODE-851-length-26805-cov-3.190617_pt1 | contig 26805 bp, 14 predicted proteins | sample MGYA00237769_ERZ505417 | MGnify/ENA primary metagenome ERZ505417 (study PRJEB26158, sample SAMN06016403) | human gut metagenome | biome: human gut; feature: ankylosing spondylitis patient; material... | reverse complement strand
CTCGAAGGAATCATAGCGCTTGCGGATGTCCTCCCAGTAGTCGGTGAGGTACTGGAGACGATCCAGATCCAGACCGGTGTCCCGCTCGGTTCCCTGCAATGCCGCCACAACGGCGTTGAGGGAGGGCTGGCTGGTCATGCCGGCCATGGAGGAGATGGCGCAGTCCACCACATCCACGCCGGCCTCCGCCGCCAGCCGCTCCGCCAGCAGGTCCAGGGGTGTTTCCAGGTCGGGGCCCCGGAGATGCAGTACGAACACCTGACTGCCCAGACGGCCTACATAGCAGGCCCGGGACCAGTCCTCACCCCAATACTGGTACGAGAAGCGGGTCAACTGGTCCAGGCCCGGGTAGGAGATCGTTTCCTCCGCACCATATTCAGAGACCAAGGCGTTCAGCCGCTGCCGCCACTCCTGGACCCTTCCGGCGTACACCCACTCTGCCAAAAAGGGGGCGCGGGTTTTGGTGTAGTCCTGAACCAGCTGGACCTGCCGGGAGATCTCGCCGGGCAGGCGGGCCAGGCCGGGGTGAAGGAGGCGACGGAGAACCTGAGGCTGATGGATATGGAGTGACTTTTGAAGATGTAAACCTTATTATATCACTTATTTATTAACCAATTTATTTTTTTATGAAGAAAAAGTATTTGTTTCCCTTAGCGATGGCAGGGCTGTTGCTGGGTGCTTGTTCAAATGACGACATTTCGGAAGGTCCGAATGGCGGTGGTACAACGACATCGCCTGATGAAGGGTTTGTTGCGGTGAGTATCAATCTCCCGATGGTGTCCGGAGCATCGTTACGTGCTGCGAACGATCAGTTCGCAGACGGGATGGATAGTGAATATGAAGTGAAAGACGCTGCTTTCCTCGTGTTTGAGAAAGGTGATGATGAAGGGGAGAGTCAGGCTGTTTTATTGAAGGCGTACGACATTTCTGATCTGAAGCCGTGGGAACCACAAGGTGGAAATGTGACCACGTATGCCAACATGGTTCAGGAAGTGCCGGCCTTGACCGACATAAAGGATAAGCGTTATGCCTTGGTGGTGCTGAACAAAAACAATCGTTTTACGATTAATGCTAATGGTTCGGTAGAAGGCATTGGTACGTCAGGACAAGCAGTGACTTTCGGAGATTTTTTGACTGCCAGCGCGATGAACGTGGCTGACATGACGGGTGACGGCTTCTACATGGCAAATGCTCCTATCAGTTCTGATGCGGCAGGAACGAAGGTTACCACGTTGGTGCCCATTGAGGACAAAATCAAACCGACGAAAGCAGAAGCGGAAAAAGAGGAGGCTGCCGATATTTACGTGGAACGCGGTATGGCTAAAGTCACTTTGACCGAACCTCGTGGAGCAATGGATGTTACGGGGGAATCGTATCAGGGCGACAAGGTGACGATGACAGCTTGGGCTTTGGACGTGACGAACAAGACCTCAAAACTGGTACGTGACGTGGCCGGTATCGATACATGGAAAGGTTATGTAGTGGGAACTAGCAGTCAAACGCGTTTCATCGGAGCTGCTGCTAATCCCTATCGTGTATATTGGGGAGTAGACGGAAATTATGCTTGGTCTGTTAACGGTTCGGTGAAAGGTGGTCAGGAGTTGACAGACGCTCAGTTGACGGAAGTGAAAGAGAAGTTCAACGTGTTGGAAGATAATGCGGGAGTGACATTCACTCAGTTCGGCCCGGAAGCTCCTCAATATTGCTTGGAGAACACGTTCGATACCGACAATCAAGCTGAATATGCCACGACCCGCGTGATATTCAAAGCCACGTATGTACCCGGAAATGCAGACGAAAACGGCACGTTCTACCAGTTGGGTACGACTGCTTCCATCTACAATACGGAAACGTTGAAGGAGAAAGTATTAGAATCCATGAGTGACGCTGAGCGTCGGGAGTTGGGTATTTTTGATGAAACGGACAATGCGGTGACGGTAACTCTGCCTACTGAGGGAGATGGTAAAGCCGGTGGTAAATATACTATGGCCGAAGGTGGAAAGATAACCTATACAAAATATGAGCGTTTCGATACTCAAAAAGACAAATGGGAGGTTGTTACTCAAAAAACTTATAATGACGAACAAGATAACAACAAAAAACGTATGAAAGAAGGCGTGGAGGTCGCAAGTGACTATCTGAAATCTATCGACAGACGTATGGGCACCATCAAGTACTTCAAGGCCGGTGAAAGCTACTACAAGGCGTTAATCAAACATTTCGGTGACGATTTGACTCCGTATGTGATAAGTGGTGAACAAAAGATATATACTGAAGCAAAGCATTTGGGACGCTACGGTGTACTCCGTAACAACTGGTACGAACTGAGCGTGACTTCTGTCAGCAGTCCGGGTAATCCGACAGTACCGTCTATTGACGACCAATGGGACGATCCCAAAGAAGCTTTTGTGAAGATTCAGGTGAATATCCTTTCTTGGGCTAAACGTCGGCAAAACGTAGATCTTTAATTTATAATCATAGTGGAGGGCATGTCGTTGAGGCTGGGGACGACGACGGGAAAGACATCCGGTGCGGACACCGTGCGTTTTAAAGGCATGGTGGAAAGGAGACGCACCCAACGGAATGGAACATGAAGAGGCAAGTCCCGATAGGGGACTCCCACGACATATAGTAAATGAATAATGTGAATGTAGTACGAAAAGATAAGTCTTATGGGGTATATGATTAAAAAATGGTTTGCAGTGTGGTGCGGGTTGATATCCGGTGCCTTGACGGTGTCCTGCGACATGATGCACGACGAGACGGAGGACTGTCCTACGGGGCTGTATTTGTCGTTTAAATATGACTATAACCTGCAGCGTGCCGACATGTTCAACGACCACGTGGGGGCGGTGAGCGTGTATGTGTTTGACGAAACGGGGCATTATGTGACCTGCCGTGAGGTGAAGAACGAGGGGGACTACCGTCCCTTGGCCGACCCGCTTTATGCCATGCACATGGACCTGGCACCGGGCCGTTACCAATTTCTGGTATTGGCAGGGCAATGTTGTTATGACGACATGCTTGCTTCAGACCGTGCCCGCTTTCTGAGGGCTTTGCCCGAGTCCGGTGATTCCCTGTGCGAGGTGGGCGTGCATTTGGAGTGCGAATCCCGTACTTTTTCCGGCGGAACGTTGAATTGGGTGGACAACGGCGGTCTGCCGCTCGACACGGTATGGCACGGTATGGAATGTACCCCGGTGGAAGTGTTCGGACAGCGTCCCACTTACCATAAAATCTCTTTGATGCGCAACACAAAGAAGATTAACGTGTCACTCCGTGAATTGGATGACCCTACGGATATGGACGTGGAGAATTACGATATGAAAATTGTGGACCGCAACATGCAGCTTCGTTGGGATAACTCGGTGGACGAGAGTATGGGGCCAGTGGTTTACCAACCCCATGACACGTGGAATACGGACGACCGTACGCCGGTGCGTGCCGCTTCGGACGACACGGATGCCGTTATGGGCAAGATAGCCCATGCGGACTTCATGACTTCCCGCATCGTGTACCATGAGGATCCGGCGGACGATGGTGTGTTGTCCATTACGGACAAGCGCAACGGCAACGAAATCGTACGGGTGAACTTGCCCGACATGTTGTCCCGCCTGCGCAGTTCGGAGGAAATCTACCGTTACTCGCCTCAGGAATTTCTGGACAGGGGGTACGATTACCAGATGGACTTCTTCCTGAAGGGGGGCGAGCTGGCTTACGTGAACATCGGCATCAGTGTGTTGAATTGGAGCGTGAGGGTGCAATTCGAGGAACTTTGATCTTTCTTATATATAATAAAGATTGGTGTCGGGCCGCAATACGGCCGAACAGAGCTACAAGGTGTAAGAATACCTTGACCGTGAATATAACTATAAGTTCTGCTTCTTCCTTGTGGGAGACCGTTGGGCTTATGTGGATGTGACTGTGGGCGTGCAGAGTCGGCGGGTCCGTAACCAGTCAGTAGAAATTTGATACAACCGATAAAAGGCAATGAGAAAAACAATGGTTCATAATTTCCTGTATGGCAGTTTGTCTTGGGGCATTCTTTGGATGGCCCTGCTGTTGGGCAGTTGCAAGGACTCCGTAGAAGAGCCCGGATTTGACGATGCGTATGCTCGTGTGCCGCAGTCCGTTGTAATGCAACTGAATGTCGCACTCTCCGCACCGACAAGGGATGTGCCCGATTGTGAAAAGGTGAAGGAACTGCGCGTCATTCTGTTGGATGAAAAAACGAAGAACGTAGAGTTCAACGAGTTGATGGACGTCGAAAATTACAGTGTCCCCGAAGATAGCCGTTTCCTGTATGAATATAAAAAGGAAGGCATCATGACAACGGTGGGTAAAAAGATATTGTATGCCCTGGCCAACTCGGAAGAACTGATTCAAGATATAGTCACGCTGCCGGGAGCGGAAATGATAACCAAGCTGGACAGCTTGAAGCTGACCGACGGCACCGGAAACTTCCCGTTCTCCAAACATGGCAAGATACCTATCGCTTCGCGCAAGGAGCACATCACGCTTTCGGTGGATAACGGAATGGAGGATTTTGTCACTCGGGCCACGCATGTCTACCTCACGAAAGTGACTGTGGAACTGGCCTATGTGCCCGTGAAATTCTCCTTGAGCTATGAGAACGGGGATAATGCTGTTCCCATGGAGGTGTTGGAATGGAAGATAGACCAGTTGGCCAAGACATCGTATCTGGTGCCTCGCATGAACGACAGCGAGTGGGACAAATTGGTGAACCTGGCCGGGACGACAGACACACAGGAATGGGTGAGAAATTATGAAGTGCCGGCGGAATCCGGATTTCACGGTTATAGCCATGTGTATGAAAAGCCCATAGCTATTAAGTATGATGATGGGCAGCCAAAAGCCGATGAAAATACTTATTATCTGCATGAAACCAAGTTTCTGGGCAATGTGAAGAGGGATGATGTACAGGAGAATAATGTGCAGGAGTATTATCTGACGTTGAAAATCCGCAAAACAGAGGAGGGTGCGGATCAAAATCCCGTATCGGTGTCGGCCAAGCTGCCCAATCTGGAATCGCTGGTGCGCGGCACGCATGTGGTAATCAAGGCGAGAGTCAGACAATGGCCTGAACCGGGAGACAACTCTCTGGACGTAAGGGTGACCACCTGGATAGACGACAAACCGGTAGACGGAGGATGGGAAGAAGTGACGCCGGGCGGCATATAACAATAAAGATGGTAAGGATTATGGATAAACTGAAATATATCATACCGATAGGGTTCCTGCTGTTCGGGGCTTGCACCTCTCCCGAAGAGATGGCGGTGTCGGAGAGCGAGGATTCGGGTGTGCATTTCCGGGCCATAGTGGGCCAAGGGGAGAATGCGCTTTATGAGTCCGAATATTTTCATGAGGGCGATGAAGTCCGCGTCTACTGTCCGGTGAATTATTCTCAGCCGAACTTTAAGGACGACTATGGAAACTATTATACCTATAGATATACGCATACGAACGATACTGTAGGCCCCGACGAATATCCTTATAAGTTTTCTGCAGCGGAGGGGGAGGGCTTCAACTGGCTTACGCTTGTCCCGACTTCCATTTATTTCCCTTTCGAGGCCGTACACTTTCCCGGCAAGCATTATCTGGACGAAGTGCCTGATGACCAGAGTGCAGAGGGGGCGTTGGATGAGGCCGATATGCTGATAGCCTATCGGCGTCAGCTCTTGAGCGAGCGCGGCAAAAGGGTACCCCTCACCTTCCATCATGCGTTTGCCATGGTGCAGGTGAAGGTGAAACTTCCTGTGGGAGACAATCCGGCAGAGGGACCTTTCCCACCGGAAGCGGTGCAGAGTGCCTATTTGCGCAGTATGTTGCGGGCATACGAAGTGAGCTATTCGGAGGTCATCGATAACGACGGGCGGCGCACCGTCCGTGTGTCGGATGCCGATGACAAGACCGAGGCCGGTTCTGATAGGAGAAAGAACGTTATCATGCGACGCACGGTTTCTCCGGTCAAAACGGACGATACGGAAGCACGCTATCAGGAATACCTCTTTCAGGCCATCGTGCCGGAGCAGAGTTTGTTGAACGAGGGAAAAGACTTTCTCTATTTTAACGTAAAGAGAAACGATGGTAACGAAGGTACCACACTGTATAAATTTGTGCCCAATAAGGCAGAGATTTCTTTAAAGGCTGGGCATCGGCTGAACTTATCGTTGGCCATCGATGCCGTCACCCACGAGGTGGTGGTGCTGACGGCGATATTGGAGCCGTGGAGCAAAGCCGAGGTAGACATGGAGTTGGTGCCCGTCAAACCCAAAACACAACCATAGGAACGATATGAGAAACAGATATTATATCCAAGCGAGAATATGTATGGCGGCAGTTTTGCTGCTGTGGACGGCAGCTTGTGCCGATGAGCCGGGCGTTGGCATGAAAAGCGACGTAGACGGAAACAAATCGGTCATGGTTTGTGCCGCTACCGGAGGGCTGGGCGTTGCTACTCGGAGCGGTGAAGGACAGGTGGGAGAGGAAGAAGCCATCACTAGCCGTACGATGCTTTTCACATATCCCTCGTATCCGGACGGGGAAATGGCCAGTGCGAAATGTGTGTTCGATGAAGCAGGATACGGGTATGTCTATACCAAGGTGGAGACAAAGGAACCGTTGATGTGGAAAGACATTTATGTACAGGATAAGGAGAAGAATCTTGTAGAGGCGGTTTATCTGGACAATCTGTATAACTATCCGGTGCAGAAGGAGGAACGAAATCCGGGTTTTGATGGAAAGACAGATAATCGGCGTTATTTGCAGACGGATAATTTCAGAATGATGTATTTCGGGCCGCAGGATCCTCCGGTAGCAGATGACACTTTGGGTAATCAATTCAAGCGGATGATCGCTCCCTTGGGCACTCCGGCGGCGGAAGAGGCGGATATCATCTGGGGAAAATTGGAGAATGTGGGATTTGGTACCACGCTTCAATTCCGTTTGGAACACAAGATGACTGCCGTTGGCTTCCGTTTTCATAGTGAGGTTGGCGAATTGCAGCAGGTACTGAAAGGGAACAAAATCAGGGTTTGGGTGGACTATTTACGAATATGGATGGAAACTCCGGGGTTTGAAGGCAAAGAGTCAACGGAAGGCAACCAGGCATTTAGCCGTATGAAGGGGGAAATATATCAGGACGGGCAACCCGGTGCTGGGTATTCTCAGAAAAATGTTTTTTGGGTCAAAGATTCGCTCCTGCAACCTGATGAAACGAATACGGTTTTCTCCACCCCGGTATGGGTGCTTCCGCCGGATAGGTCTCAGTTTCGTGTTTTTGGACACAGACCCGAATTGTTTATCGACTTGGGGGAGGACAAGGTGTTTCACGGACTGTTTCCGGAGACTATGGACTGGTGGAGGTATGACGACAATAAGCATGAGTGGGTGGAGTATAAGAATGTGCCCCTTAAATTCTGGCCCGGATACCAGTTTACCTTTAATGTGAAGCTGCTGGATAAGGTGGAAGGGCGCGAAATAGAATTTGTGAATGTGGAGGTTACGGGTTGGAGTACAAAACTTATAGAGAGGCCTGTATTGGGCGAGAGCGGAATCACGAATTGGGACGACCTGATGGCTTTGGCAAAGGCGTATAACAAGAATCCCTCGAAAACCAACTATCGCCTGATGAGGTTTGGCATGTGGTCCGAGAGAGAAAATAAATGGGTGTTCAACCTGCTGCGAGATATAGAAGTTCCGGTCGGTACGACGTTGCCGGAGTTCAACGGTGACAATTTTAAGATAGACTTCAGGGGATTTCATATCAAGGTAGGTGACACTGATATAACAGAGGAACAACTTTCAACGAAATAGAAACACCATGAGTATGAAGCATAGATATAGGATATGGGGATGGTTGGCAGTGATGCTGCTTTTCATCGGCTGCCGGCAGGACGAGATATGGACGGGAGATGGCCCTTTGAGGATGGACTATCTGCAAATAGAGGGCGAAATAGCCAGTGCTATGGCGGTCAGAGCCGTGCCGGATAATAAACTCACGATGTCATATGACACCTTTGGATCCGGCGACACGATAGGTTTCTTTTCCTACCATGACCCGAATTGCGCCAAGCCCGACCGTTGGAGCCATAGAAAGGGTAATGACGACACGCTCTATCTGAAGAATACGAAGTTGACCTATTCCGATATGGGAGGGGCAAGAAAATTCACTTCGACGGAAGTTGCCAATGTGGCTTTGGGCAAGTTCGGGGTCACGTTTGCCTATTTTCCGTTTGCGCCCAAGGAGAAGATACCGCCGAACTACGTGAAATCGGATGGAAGTTCTTTGGTTGTACCTTCCGGTAGCCAAAAAGGGGAACATTATATCCACATCTTTACGGAGGATGGACATATTGTGGACTTATTGACTGCCCAAAAAATGCAGTACGACAATATAAATTATCAGTTCCGACACCGGTTTGCGATGGTATTGCTCTTTTTGGGCGAAGGATTCTCACCGGACACTGAGGGCAATGGGAAACTGACGGTGCACCTGACCTATCATGTCCTTGGAGCACATATCCTTAGAAAAGAGATAGATCCGTTTCCTTATGAGGATTTTCCGTTGACGGTGGATACGGTGCCGTTGGACAAGGCGTCCGAATATGGCTTCGGTCGTTCTTCCTTTACCGCTCCGCGAGTGGATGGTTACACGTTGTTGGTGGGGCAGGAACCGAGGACGGTCTATCCGGTCATCCTGCCTGCCGGGGCGAAGATAGACTATATCGAAGTGAAGGACAAGACCGGAAAACTCCAGCGGGTGAAGCCCGCGAGGGGAGAGGCCTTGACCGGACTGGAGGGAGGGTGGAAACATCCGTTGACCATCCGCATGGAGGGAATTGTCCCTACCGTTTATCCTCATGAAATCATAGACTGGAACGAACAGCATGTGGGAGAGGTAGACAAGTTGCCGGGCATCCATTCGGAAGAGCAGTTTGCCGCATGGCTGAAGGTGTATAACCGGAATGTGGATAAGTGGGAGGCAATGAATGTGGCAGACTCTGTCGAGTTGGCTCACTATGGGGTACACAACGACGGGGAGACTCCGGGAACAGACGGCTGGACCTTTTATTTGTGGAACGATATAGACTGCAAGGATATGGAGCCCGATGCAAGCGGAGCGTTTGTCAAGGCTTTGACAGAAGGGGTGACGTTTGACGGCAAAGGCTATGTCTTGCATAATCTGATGTTGGATTTTGAACATACCGCGCCTTCGTCCGGACGGGTGGGACTGATAGGGGAGATACGCGGCGGACGGCTGAGAAACCTGCATCTGGATTTCGTGACGGTGAGAAACATGACTGCGGATGCCCCTTCCGGCTGTATTGCAGGGTGCATTTCGGGCGGTGAGGTTTACGGTTGCACGGTGCGCGAGGCGGCGATGATGTGCCGCGACGGTGTGGCCGGTGTGCTGGCCGGGGAGATGACCGGAGGCCGTGTGTCCGACTGCAAGTTCCACGGCATGGTACAGGCTCGGGATATGCAGGACGAAACGGGCTTGGATTACAAGAAGATAGTCGATGGTGTGGTCGGTCGGATGCCCTCCGGCTTCGGAGGGTCGGTTACCGGTGAAATAATCAACCGTGTGCTCATTACGGATTAATCGGAAAAAGAAGGATTTGCGGTATGAAGAGACAGATAGAATGGATGGTGTATGGCATAATGCTGTTGCTGTCGGTGGGATGCCGGGAGGATGTGGATGCTCTCTATGGCGTGAAAAGTCGGCCGGGGATACCGGTTTGTTTCACCACGGCATGGCCGCAGGACGTGGCCGGACTGAAACGGGGTATAGCGAACAAGAAGGACTTTAAGGAGGCCGATGTGATTCATGTGTCGGCAGAGTTTACCTTAGACCCCCTGACCACCGAATCCCAGACGGAAGAGAAGGTGACCAAATATACGATACTGACGCTGGAAAACGGAGCGTGGGTCAATACCAGAACGGAAGAGCAGTATGAGATGACTTGGCCCTGGAACGCGAAGGAGGCGAAGTTCACGGCCTATTATCTGGAAAACTGGACGGGACCTATTGCTCAGGTTGGCGTGGAGCTGGAACCGGTGGTGCTGGACCGTTTTGCGTACCGTGATTCAGTGTTCAATCCCGACCCTTTGGAAGCCGTGACCGAAAAAATCGAGTACGGACATGCCGTGCATTTGGCGTTTCATCATCTTTGTACACGTCTGACGCTTGTCGGGGTGGACGATGAAGATGAATACGGACTGAGGTTCAAGTCGGTTGGCGGGGTGGAACGCTCGTTGCAAAACGCCTGCACGATGAAGTTGGACGAAGATAACAGACTGCATTTCCGGTTTGTGGAGGAGGAGAGTCGGCAAATCACCGCGCAGGTGGACGACGAAGGAGATGAGAAGTCGGTCACCTTCCATCTGGCACCGGGGGATTACAGTACGTTTTCCCTATTGAAGCGAAGCGAATATGCTTATATCACCATATCCGACGTACAGGAATTGGGGGAGTTGAAGGCCGGAGAGTCCTACACGGTTTCGTTGGAAGATTTGAAGAGCAACATCACTCCGGACGACGGGGATAACTGGTGGGACGACAAGGATGACCCCACGGTGGGGACGTATGAAGGCTTTGATGTCAAAGATTTCATGAATGCCATCAAGGAATGCAACAAGGATTATACGTGTACCTTGAATGGTGATACGGTAACGCTGTTGCAGAAAAACAAGCACCGGAACGAAATGAAGCTGATGGCAAATGTGGATTTTAAAGGAGAGTCTTTCATTCCGGAGGATCTGCCGGATATCGTGACCTTCAACGGAGGAGGATTCAGCATTTTGAATTTGGTGAACCCTATGTTCAACACTTTGTACGGTACGGTGGAGAACCTGAATTTGAGAGGTGCCCGACTCATACACAAAGAGAGTGACCCCGATGCATCGTCGACTGCCGACCACGATACGGGATGGGGGGTATTGGCCCGTGTCTGCGAGGGAGGCACCGTCAGCAACGTGAGCCTGGCGGACGCCGAACTGGACATTACGCTGCACAATGGCGATGGACTGGATAAGGCCTATTGTATCGGGGCGTTGGTGGGAAAACTGCCCCGGGGCAGCCTGACGGACATCATGCTGTCGGGTAGCATTAAAGTTACGGCAGAGGCGGCCAACCCAGAAGCGGCATATACCTCTTGTATGGGGGGAGTCGTGGGGCAATGCAACGGAACATTGGCAAATGTCGACAATTTGCGGGGTGGCTCAGGAGCCGAAATTGTGGTCACCAACAAGTGCCGGGGAACGGGTAGCCGATATACCGGCGGCGTGGTGGGACTGCTTACTGATGCCAACGGGGCGTTGGAGGGTGGCAACGTGCGTGTGTCTGTTCATGCGGAGGAGGCCGAAGGCTCTTGGAACTATACCGGTGGCGTGGCAGGTGGTGTGCGGTTCGGCGCTCTGGTTTCCGATGTTACCGTGGCCGGAAACGTGACGGGTGGAAAAGTGGCCGACTATAAAGAAACGAACACCCATGCCGCAGTGGGCGGCTTGGTGGGTTATGTCGACAAGGCATCGGTGACTGGCGGTATTGCGTTCGGCAAGGTGGCAATGTTTCCGGACTATCCTTCGCCTAATGACCATAGCTGGTACACTCTCGGAGGCGTCATCGGGGCGATGAGGGATGCGGTGGAAATTGCCCGGAATGAGGGTCGGAACAGATTCGACACCACGCCCTACGAAGGGAAGTCCCATTATGAGGCCGGAACGTTTACCGCAGGTTCGGGAAGTACGTCGGAGTTGGAGGGTAAGGGTAACAGTGCCGATGGAACGGGTGCTTTTGTCGGTTCGGACAAATAGAAGAAGGAGGTATGATGAAGAATATGACAACGCAGATAAGGTGGATGATGGGGGTGCTCGTCCTTTTGCTGGTCGGGTGCGACAAGGATTGGGATGACATGGTGCTGCCGGTAGGGCGGAGGGAAATCGTCGTTTCGGGAGAGGGCACCGGATTTGTGCAGAAACGGGAGCTTATCGGAGATAAAGATACGGGACCTAAATACGGGGTATTTTATATCATTAAGACCATGAAACTGAATGACCAACCATTGGGAAATCCTCGTTGGGGATGTTATAAGGTTAAGGATGGAACTATCGGGAGTTTGACGGCCAAAGATACAGCTTCCGTGTTTTTTTGGGAGGAGGATGAAGCTGTCAAATATGCTTTTCGGGCGTTGTCGGTGCCTCCTGCCACAAATTATCCGGAGGATAAATATCCGGTGGAAAATCCTGTTGCAGGCGTGCGCATAGACACGCTGTCGGATGGAACGGCAAAAGGAAAGGTGTGGTTCGGGGACTATTCGAAAGGCTTGGAATATTTTGTGGGGTACACGGTGGCCGACAAATTAAGACCGGGTGATTTCAAACTGTCTATGTCTTTTAAAAGACAGGTGAGCAAATTGGTTTTTCGTAAGTTTACACATAAGAATCAGGATGGTAATACGGTGACTCCGGTAAATGAGTGTAAAATCATATTCCCCAACCTGCCGAATCAGGCCACGTTCAATATGGAAGAGTTTCATCAGTTCGACAATACGGTAGCTACGTCTACAAAAGATTTTCATTATGTGACATTCCATTATGATACAGGTGAGGACAATCTGGGGATAGAATTCGATTGGAAACAACGCTATTCGGATGACACCAATCAGAGGCTTTATCATGCCTTGTATGTCCCCCCGTTCAAATTCTGGGAGGGAGAAGACGGGCGTCCGGAAAGTCAGTTGGGCTTTTTTATTGTGATGTACAACAATAAGAGCTACACCGGAAATATCTATGGCATCAATCTTGACAATAATGGAGAACCGACAGGAAAGGATGCTACGCAGGTACAGGCCGGAGAAATGTGCCGTTTTGATGAAATCATCCTGCAAGACGGGCCGGTGGCCGGTGGAGGAGACGGTTCCATCATCATCCCTTGGTCTACCAAGGAAGAGGAGGATATGCCGCAGCACCGCTATGCCGGTGTCTACTCGGCTGATGATGCCATGCGGCTGTACGAGGCCTTAAAGAGCGGAAAGGATGTGCCGCAACAGTTCTATGAAGAGAGAAACGGCAAGAAAGTGATTCGCCTGTTTGCTAATGTGGACTGGAGCCAACTGACCGGAGAATTGAAGATTCCCGACGATTATATTTTAGCCGGACAGGGATATAACATCACCTTGGGTGAAGGCGGTTCCCTCACTTGTGCACAAGAGGGCAAACTATACATCAACAAGGAACTGTATGTGGATGGAGTGAAGCAAGAATAGGGCTGAAAACACCAGAATCTTCGTTCTTGCTGATTTTATCCCTGATTTTGCTAATTTTATTGTATCAAAGGTGCTTTCCACGTATTCAGACTTTCCGGTTTTGGACGAAAAAGTAGAGCACAACAGGTCGGTTTGGGGTAATTGGGCATTTTTGGTGTTTCTCCGGATGAAAAACATATTGTCAATATACATTGTATGACTGTCGATAAAGGATGGCTTTGGGCTTTTGTGGGAAATAAGGATGGGGAAATAAAACTGATAAAGGCAAGGATATGAAAAATGTAAGTATAGCAGTATTTGCTATATGCTTATTGTTTGGGTGTAATGTTAATAATAGATGAGAGGTTGTGTCAAAAACACAACCTCTCTTTGTTTTGGTTTAAACCTTTTGGACGGGGCTTTTGTTTACTCGCGTACGACCTTCAGGGTTTCTCCCTTGTAGCTCAGGAGGTAGGTACCGTTTGCCAGTGTCCCTGTGGGGATGATGTTCGTACCTGCCTGCAGTTGTTTCTGTATGAGGGCACGTCCGTTCATGTCGTAGAGGGTCACGATACCGTCTTCCGGTATACGGATCTCCAAATGGTCGTTGAAGGGGTTGGCCAATACTTGGAAGTGCTGTGCCACGGTACTGCCGCTTATCGCGCTCGGGTCTTCTACGACGAGACGGAAGGTAGTCTCGGCAAACTTCTCGCCATAGCCTTCCTTAGCCACGGTGTAGCGTACGGCCAGGTTGGCCATGCCGGTCTTTCCGGGTGTGAGGATGAGGATGAGCGAGTCCGTAGCGGTGTCTATGCTGTCGCGTACGAGGGCGGCATTGTCGTTGGCCGATACGGTCTTGGCGAGGGTGACGCCGTAAGTGGTACCGGTGTAGGCAAAGACATCTTTCAGGCCGATGCGCAGGGTATCGGTGCCGAGCACGGTCGTGGTGTCCTTGATGGCTTGGGCCACGGTGGGCTTGACGATCTGCGCCTTGATAGTGTAGGTGGCATCCACGAGCGTGGAAGCTCCGGCGCGGTCGATGGCTTCCACTTGGAAGGTGATGACGGAATCCTTGTCCACCGTGCCCCTGTAAAGAGCCTCGATGTGGATGTCGCCGTCTTCAAGGTTGTCGAGCTGCGTAATCCAGGGGTATTTCTCGAGTCCGCGCAGGTAGATGTCGAAGTCTCCCTCGTGGTCGGTGAAGTTGCTGGATTTCCAGATGGTATGCGCGGAGGCACTGGTGCCCATTTCGTAACAGTAGCTGTTGGGGCTCATGCTGAAGCGGCTGGCCGGTTTCGGTGCCTCGTTGTCTGCGAATTCTGGTACGGCGGACAGGTTGGCCGGTGTGCGTCCGAGGTCGTAGATGTCGAATTCTTTGGTGAACTCATCGCCATAATAGACGGCTCCCTGGTAGGTCTCCGCGTTTTCATCGGCATAAACCACGTAGGTACGCTGCGAGAGAGTATCCTGTACGGCTTCGGTGGGGTATACCCTGTTTCCGACCGCCATGATGATGCCGTCGCGGATTTCCCCAGTCTTGGTGTCGTAGGCGGTGAAGCCGTTGTAGTTGGCCAACAGGATGGAGTCGCCGCCCATCGGCTTGACTGCGGCCGGTACGCCTTCGAAGTAGGCCTGGATACCGTCAGTCCCGATCAGTTTGGACGTGCGGTTGGTCGTGTTGAATTCGAGGATGGCCGCAGCCTCTTCCGTCGTGGGGTTATACGGGCGGATGCCGTAGACGCGTGCGTCCCGAGCCACGAGGGTTTCCACACCGAGTCCTTTTTGTCCCAACGACACTTGGCGTTCCTGTATGAAGTTCTTCAGGTCGAAGATGTCCATGCCGCTTTTGCCGTCCGCAGAGGTGAGGACATAGAGCTTGTCGCCCGTTACGGCCATGTCGGCTGCGGGTTTGGACAGGCTGAATGTCTTGATGGCTTCAAGGTCGGTCTTGTAGAACATGTCGAGGTGGTAGTCTCCGGCTGGGGTATGCGAAACGACCAACAGGAGGTTGCGTGCCGTCAGCATGCGGTCGACGGTAGCCTTTCCGGGCTGTTGCAGCTTGTGCGTGCAGCAGGCATCGACCGTGTTGTAACGGTATATGCTGTCTCCGGCAGCGATGTAGGTAAAGGCACCGTCAGCCGTCAATCCTTGTACGGAATCTGCCGCCAATTCTTCGATGAGAGTCTTCACGTGTTCTTCGCGGGCTTCGGCATCGTATGCTTTCACGGCGTTCTTGTCGCTGTACAGCAGGAGACGGTCGGAAGCCTTCGTGTCAGGGGCGTAGACGATACACAACTGCATTTGTTTCTTCTGCCCGTAATGGGTCAGGTCGAAGGTCAGGGTGTCTGTGACGTATTCCCCTTCGTTGTATTTATAGCCCAGTTCGTTCTTCTCGATGGCGTGTTCGTAGTGGCTCGTGGACTTTACGCCGTCCAGATAGATTGTGGAACCGTTTCCGGCCGTGAAGAGTTCGCTACTGGTCTTGGTGCCTTCCGGTTCATAATAAGCCAGGCGTATGGGGTTGCTGACGGGCTTGAGTTCCGGTGCTTCCTCCACGATGACGAGGATGGAGTCGGAGAGTTCCGGATTGGACCGTGAGTAAGCATGCAACATGGTGCGTCCGGCTTTCAGGCCGTGGAAAGAACCGTTGTTGATGGTTCCGATTTCGGGGTCTGAGGTCGTCCAGTCGAAGCTCTCGTAGATATAGCGATTGCGTCCGGTACCGTTCAGGCTGCCGTCACGGCTGTCCGTACATTGCACGTTGATGTAGATGGTTTCGCCTACAATCATCTTCGTGCTGTCGTTAGACACGGTGCTGGCATTGCCTTCCAGGTCGATGAGTACAGAAGTCAGGTTTACAATCTCGATGTCGATGGAGTCGGTCGGGATATCTTCTTTCTGTGTGAAGTAGATTTTGGTCTTACCCGTTTTACCTGTGGCTTTGAACAGTCCGGTGTTGTCGATGGTACCCACACTGTCGGTCGAGAGCCACCATTTCTGTGTCCCCTCTGTGACGGGCCTCCCGTTTTTGAAGAGGAAGCCTTCGAACTGGCATTCCTGTCCTTGGATGACCTGAAGCTGCGTGATTCCGATATAGTTTAGGTAATAGTCCTGGGGCACGTAGTCCGGGTCGGGAGTCGTGATGCCGATTCCCAGGACCTCGGTAGACCATTCTCCCAACCATCCGGCATTGGCGCTTCCGGCACAATAGACTTTTACGAAATTCACAGAGTCCAGTTCCACGTGGTTACCGTCCTTGTCTACGGCCCAACTGATATCGAAGCCGTCAGCGGCATTGCCGTTTTCGTCATTGTAATAGGGGTTTTGGGCGATGGCGAGATCCGTCTTGTTATACCCACGGTTATCGCAGTAGCCGAAGGCCGGGGCGCGGTAGAACTCGATGTAGCTCGGTGCGCTCATGTCCAGCGAACTGCGGATAATAGCTCCTTCGAAAGTTACAGAGTCTCGGTCGCAACCGAAATCGAACGGGTCGGGATAGTAGGACTGCTGGTGGAACTGGTTGGTCAGCACGGCACCGGCTTCCATCTGTTCTTTCCCGTCCTTGTCCGTGTATTTCAGTGTCCAGGGTACGGTGTAACGCTTGTCGTAATTCGGGTTGTAATAGGTCATCCGGGCATTCCGCTTGGTCGTACTCAACCAGTAGTCCGAACCGGCCAGTTCGTACCAAGGTTCCTCCGGATCGGGTACGCCGTTGCCATTCAGGTCTTGGCATACTTGTACGGCACCCGGTTCCGTCCATACGCCGTAGATGTTGGCTACGAATGAGTTGCCCCTGATGGTGAAGTCAACCCCATAGGGGTTTTTCGGATTGTTCATGATGGGTTGGTCGAAGCCGTAGATGACATATCCTCCGAATGAACCCAAGCTGAGGGTGCCTCCTTTGGTTCCCAATGTCCCTTCGGCCGAATTGCTTTTAGACAATTGGTTGGTGAACTGCCCCGGAGCCGGCAGGAAGTCGATAACGCGCGAAGCGTATGCATTCTTGTGAATATCGATTTTCACGGTAGCTTCCGAGGTCTCTTCTCCGAGTGTCACCTTGTACTTCAACTCGTCAAATGAATAGTTGTCCAGTCCCTCGTTCTGCACGTATTTGATGGTATCTTGTGCGCCATCGGCTCCTTCAACGATAGTGGCCTGTCCGTTAACGGGGGCTTGCAGGATTTCGATCGTGGCGTTGGCCTTGTCGCCGTTTTTCATGAAATTGTCATTGTTCAGAACCGGCATCATCAGTGCCTGCCCGAGGTCGGCCGTGTATTCGTCATCTTGGGCGATGAGCGACACGATGTCTATATCCAGTGTGTTTTCCACCGTTTCCCCGTTATAGGTCAGTTTAACTTTCACATCGGCCGGTCCTGTCACATATCCTCCTTTGCGCATCAGGTAGAGCTGTTGCACCTTTCCGAAGCTGTAATATTCATACTTGTATAGGCCCACTACGTTTTCGTACGTGAATTCGAATTCGGCCTTGACCCCGGCTTCGTCGAGGTTTGCTGTGGCATCCATCCCGTCGGGATAGATGAACAAGTCCGTCATCGGGATGTTGATGGTGGATTGTGAGCTCATTCCCACATTCTTGTAGGAATACTCCTTCGGCACGAACTGTTCACCGGCCAGTGCGGTGGTTAGCGAGAGCCACCCCACAGCGGCGAGTGCCGTCAGTTTCTGAGTAAAATTTCTCATTGGATTAAACATTTAATGAATTAATAAATCAGTTTATACTGTTTTCCGTTAAATTTCAGGATGTAGCATTTGCCGCCCGGCAACCCTTCGATGCAGTCGCCCAGTGACAGGACAGTGTTGCGTATCTGTTGTCCGTCTGTGTCGTACACGAGGACGCGAGTGGGCCGTTGCAATCCCTTGATGTGGATACGTCCGTCTTTGCCCCATACGCGTACCGGGGATTCTTCCGCATGGCGGATTCCGGTGGTGAGGGATTTCACGTGTAATGTACGGTCCACGTATTTTCCGTTGGAGTTGAAACGGATGACGAGGTCGGCCTCCCCGACGGCTTTTGGTTGCAGGGTGAGCCGGTGGTTCCGGATGCGGGCTTCCACCACGTCCTCGTTGCTGTTTGACTTTACGGTCTTCACGATGGCCGCGTCCAAGTTGTCCTTGTCGGTGGCCTTGCTGCCCAGGTCTATTTCCACCGCCCCGTCTTCCAATGTGACGTCGGGCAGTTCCTCCACCTCGGGTGTGTGGTTGTCCGGGAAGATGAACAAGGCTGGAAACCAGTAACGGTCTATCGGCTCCAGTTCTTTCAGCACTTGCCCTTGGTTGTCCATTTGGTATATCCAGTAGCTTTGCACTACGTTGTCCAAATAGAGCGCCCCGTAAATCTGGTCGTCGAGCGGGTGGATGCGTATGCCTGCCCCGTAGAAATAACGTTTGTCCGTGGCACTGTCGTAAATCTGTGTGAATGTCCGCGTGTCGATATCGAACCTGTAGAGCTTGGAGGTCGTGAACCAACTCCAACGGTTTTCATTATAAGTAAAGTAGAGCGCGTTTTCCTGCGTGCTGGCACATAAGGAGCCGGCCGTCCAGGCATACCACGTCTGGTTGATGCCACCTTCCGTCATGGGGACGGCTTCGGTCTCGAACGTTTCAGGGTCGATGCGCAAGAGTTCCTTGCCCTCCCAGCATTCACCACTCGACCCCATGTTGCCGTAGGGGTAATGCTGATAGTCCATGTTGGTGTTGCGTCCCACCCAGATGTCGCCGTCCTTGCTTTGCGTCATGGTGCTGAAACATCCCTCCACGGTGTGTATGATTTTGTCCGTCTGCGGGTCTATCACCAAGACCCCCTTGTCCTGTTGTATGGCAAATACATAATCGGCCGTACGCAGCATCATGCCGATTTGGTTCTGGTAGAGCGGTCCCACGCCGTCGGCGTTGTCCTCGTCCCCTGTGATGAGAGGGTTCTCTGTCCCCTCAATGCGTCCCGTAATCTCGAACGGGGAGAAACTGAGGATGTAGATGCCGTTCGATGTGCCTACATATCCTTTTGTCTCGTCTACGCCCACGAAACTGCGCCCGTCGGCGATGGACACTCCTTTTTCATTGGCTCTGATGATAGGGATACGGCTTTTGATTTCCATGGTTTGTGCGTCGGCCACCACGATGCGGCCCCCTTGGCGGGTTTCGGCTGATCCGCCCGGCGAAAGCCCGTCGCCCGCGTCCTGGTCCTGTTTGGAGATGATGAAAAGGTAGTCGCCATAGACGGCACCGAATTGCGCCGTGGCTCCCAACGACTGTCCGGCATTGGATTCATTGTTTTGTATGATATAATACTCGAACGGGTCGGTCGGATGGTCGGGGCGGATGAAGTTCAGGGTACTGTTGTTGTGACCGTACCAGTCTTCGTTGAGCATGAACACGCCGTCGGTGTAAGTAGTCTGCCCGTGCAGGCTGTAAGCGCATGCAAACAGCATGGCCGCCGTATACAAATGTAATCTTCTTTTCTTCATGATGGTTTCAGGGTTATGGATTGGGTAAATAATGGGTCTGGTCTTCTACGTGCAGGTCCTCGGCACGGCTCAGTTCGGTGGAAGTTTCCCCCAACCAACCGCATTGTTGGTTGACACTGGTATATACGCGGATGAAGTCCACACCGGGCAAGTGGACGGGATTCCCCAAGCTGTCCACCGCCCAACCGATGTCGAAACTGATTTTGTCCTCTTCGCTGTTAGGGTGGTTGTCCACGTAGCCCCATTCGTAGGCGTAAAGGACGAAGTAAGAGCCATTCCCGCCGCTTTCGTCCACGGCGTTGTCAGCCAGACGCGTCCCGCTGAACTGCAACCGGTCTTCGGCAATCCACGCAGGGTAGTAGTCTTGGTTGTGGTAAGCGTTTTTCGCGATATAGCCCTTTTCGCCGTCTCCGGTTTCCCAAAGGATGTAAGTCGTGTCCGTGATGGGGCTGTTGTCGTCCGGCGTGGGCACCTTATCCGCCGCCGGACGGGTATAAGTGATTTGGAAACCGTGCCGGGTTTCCGGTTTATGGTATTCGCTCCCGGCCAGTTCGTACCACTCGTCATCGGGCAGTCCGTTGTTGTTCCGGTCGATGGACACCATGACGATGCCCGGTTCACAACTCCCGCCCGAATCCGGAGCCGAAGGGTTCGGGTTGGCATCTGCGTAGAATGCGTTGCCTAAGATTTTGAAGTCCTTTTGCCCGGGTACGTTGACCACGGTGTGGTCGAAACCGAACGTGACGTAGCCGCCGTATCCTCCCAAGGAAATCATGATGTCGTTCGTGCCCGATATGCTTTCCCGGGCTTTCCGGCACATGTCTTCTTCCGTATCGCCTTCTTCGTAAAGCGGCATGATGTTGACGAACTGTCCGGGGGCCGGACAGTATTCATACACCTCCGTGATATACCGGCTGTAAGCCACGCTTTCCTCCTCCACGTTGATTTCCACCTCCTGCGTCACGGGATTTTGCGCGTCGATGATATCTAAGCGCAGGGCGTATGTCCCCGGCTTTTCGGCCACGAAGATGAATTCCCTTTCGGTGGAGACGGTGGAATCGGCTCCTCCGCTGTCTTTCATGGTCCAACGGTAGGCCTCCCCGGTGAATTCGGGCCGCAGGATGAGCTTCCGCATCCGTTCGATGCGGTATTGGCTGTCCACCCCGAGGCTGACCATCGGGATGTCCTGTTGGCAGGATACCATCAGGACGGACGCGCACGTTCCTATTACCTTATTATATATGGGTCTCATGTTCCAATTCCGTTTTTATTGCGGGTCGTAGAATGCCATGTGTGCGGGGATGTCCCCCGTACGTACGCTCCATTTCTTCTTCCCGTGGCGGTCGTAGCAGTGAAGTACTCCGCTCGATACGTAATTCTTGGCATCCGTCACGTAGATGTCCCCTGTTGTCGGGTGCACGCAGATGCCGTATGGGATGACGATGTCCTGTTCCGTCCCGTCCGTGATGAAATGGTCGGTGACGAGTTGGCCCGTCCGCACGTCGATGATGCCGTAGGTGACGGTGTTCCGTTCCGTCTGTTTGTTCCACTCTACGCTGTAGAAGTAGAGCGAATCGCCCTGTATATACATCTCCGAGCAAGGGATGTCCAACGTGTCCTTCACCACCATCTCCTTGGAGTTCTTGTCCTTGCGATCGAGCACGTAGAGGCGCGAGGGGATGGTGTTATAGTCGCCGCGCGAAGTCACCCAAAGCTTGCCGTAGCGGTCCTTGCGGATGCGGTGCAGGTTGATGCCTACCGGAATCTTCTGGATTTGTTTCATGCCGTAGATTTCCACCACCGACACGGTACTGTCGTAATCCGGTGCGCGGTAACCTCCCGAGTTGGCCACGTAAAGGTACTCCCCGAGCACCTCCAGTTCGTCCGGTTGGTAACCCACCGTTACCTTGCGCGTGACGGCAAGCGAAGCCGTGTCCACTTCATATACGGCTCCCAACTGGGCGTTTGGGTCGATGGCCACGGGACCCACGTAGGCCGAGACGTAGGCTTTCCCCTTGGCAAAGAGGATGTAGCGGCAGTTGGGGATGTCCACCTGCCCGATACGCTTGCAGGTGCGCACGTCCATTACCTCCACCTTGTGCGAGCAGTTGATGACGGCATACAGCTTGTTGCCGTATATCTGGATGTCGTTGCCCACGTCGCCCAGTTCCTTGACCACCTCCGGGTTGCGTTCGGCGTAGATGTTGCGCACGTAGTACGCGTTGCGGAAGTCCACGTAGTCGATGGACGACTTGTTGCTGCCCATGTTGGCCTCGTTGAGCAGGTACATGCCGGCCGGTCGTGCGTCCGGGTCTATGGGCACGCCCGATAGCAGCTCGTACTCCGTAGGCACGACCAGTTCTATCTCCCGGCAGGCGAACAAGACCGCCAGACACAGGAGCGGAAGGAATAGTATCTTTCGGACGGTTTTCATATCAGAGTTCCACGGCAAGGCCGAATTTATAGTTACGCATGGGCATCGGGTAGTTCAGTATGACATCGTAGTCCTGGTCGAACAGGTTGTTGACCTCGGCCGTGAAGCGCAGGCGTGCCTTGCCCCACCGTATTTCCTTCATGAGTGTCATGTCGCTGGTGTACCACGGTTGCGTATGGTTGTAGATGATGTTCTCCTGTTGGTTGTAGCGTTCGCCCACGTAGATGAAGCTATAGCCCAGAGACCATGTGCCCCACGAGAGGGCTATGATGGCCGAGCCGCTGTGCCAGGGAATGTAGGGAATCTGGTCGCGGTAGTACGTGTCCGACGGGTTCGTCACGTCGATGGCCTCCTGGTAAGTGTATTGCAGCTTGCCCGTCAGCGTCCATTCGTGGGGAAAGGCCAACGTGCAGGCCGCCCCGGCATCCACCCCCCGGATGTCCACCCGCCCCAAGTTGATGGTCGTCCAGCGGAACTGGGGACCCTGCGGCCATGATACGATTTTGTTCCTCACGTCGTTGTAGTATACGTCCGCATTGAGGTGTAGGTTGCGGAAGATGCCTTCGGTGCGCGTGCGGTCGTACACGGCTCCCACATTGTATTGCGTGGTGGTCTCCGGCAGCAAAGCCGGGTTACCCATGTCCGTGTAGTAGAGGTCGTTGAATGTTGGCATGCGGTAGGCCGTCTTGTAGAAGGCCCTCACCACTATGTCGTGTTTCCTCCATGGTTGGTAAGAGAGGAACAGCCCCGGGGTCACCTTGCTTTTGTTCGGTGCCTTGTCCCGTTGGCGTTTCTCCTCGTCCACGAACGTTTCCAACACACTGGCCTGTACTTTTAGCCGGTCGGCCACGGTGAAGGCCGTGGCGGCCGAGATGTAGTGTGTGCCACGACTGGCCGTGTTCATCGGGTGCTCCTTGTCGTGGTCCTTGTTCAGGTCGAATCCCTCATAACCGTTCCACTGGAAGTCGTAAGCCACGGACACGTCCCAGTCTGCCGTGATGGCGTATTTGTTAGCCCACGAGAAGTAACACTCCCGCTGCTTGTAGATGTTGTCTGTCAGCTTGATGTCCGTGTTGTTGTTCATGTAGTGGGTGTAGTCGGAGGCGTATTTCGTGTTGAACTTCATGCTCAGCCCGCGCCATACATGCCATTCGAGACCTCCTTGGAGGAAAGAGTTGCGGTCCCACAGCCGTTCCGAACGCTTCCACACGTTGTTCACGATGGCTCCCGGAATCCCTCTTTCCGAGGTGTAATGGTAGGCGAAGACGTTCCATTTCCCCTTCCCGAAGAGGCCGTATAGTCCCGCGTTGATGCGCAGGGCATCGATGTCGCTGTTGTGGCGCACGGCAGTGGTGTCGTACTTCAGTGCCCCGCTTACGTCCACGCGCCGGTAACGGAACTTGTAGTCGCCTTGTGACGTGATCCACTCCGCACTGACAGCCGCGCTGATATTGTCACTGATTTTGTGCTCGTAAAGCAAAGCTGGGTTGAGCAATCCGTAGGAACCGAACTTCACTTTGGCCGCCAGATTGGCATCCTTCTCCCCTTCGAACCGGGGGCGGCGTGTGGTGAGATAAATGCTGCCCGACGAGCCGAACTCTCGCGCCGATTGGAAGATGTCGCTTTTCTGTCCGTTATAGAGCGAGATTTCCTCGATGTTGTCCAACGAGAACTTGCCCAAGTCCACCTGCCCGTTCTGTGCGTTGCCCAACTGTATGCCGTTGTAATATACGCCCGTGTGGTTCGTACCCATGCTGCGGATGTTGACCGTCTTCAGTCCGGCCACACCGCCGTAGTCTTTGATTTGCAGTCCCGAAAAATAACGGATGGCATCAGCCACGGAAAAGCTGTTCAGCTTCCGCAGTTCTTCCCCTTTCAGGGTCTGTGCGGGAATGACCTCTTTGTAGGTCTTGGCTTTGACCACTACCTCGCCCAAGTTGCGTATGCTGTCCGTCCGGTGTGCGGATACGGCAGGTAAGGACAGGCAAAAGACTCCCATCAGGCATAAGGCATGCCTGCGTTTGATTTCTCCCATGAACTATCTATTTGACAGTGAAAACTCCATCAAAACAGCTTCTAAGAAAACCCGTAAATATGAATAGACAACCCCGTACTGCGACCGATGGCCGCCCGGGATTTTCGGATTCATAGCTCGTCCTCGAAAGCTATTGAACTATATTGCATGGCAGGTCTTCTGACTCGTCTCCGCAGTAAACGCCTTCCCAATCGGCACGCGGCCTTTCAGTGGCATAGAGTATGTGTTTACTACGCTTTTTTATGAGACATACAGCAACGGGACTGTTCAGGATTCTCACCTGATTCCCTTTTAATCATTCCCCCGTATGCGATGAGGGAGATGAACCGATGCGGTTGCAAAGTTAGGAATATTTTTTGTAATTGTGTTCAAAAACACGTAGTTTTGTATGGAACTTCAGAGGAGTGCCAAGTTTATAAATCTCCGAAACAGGCAAAACAATCCCTTTTTTGGGGAATTCTCCAATGGATTCTTTTTGTATCTTTGCTCTGGTTTGTTTAACCTATAATTAAAGAATAGAATGGCAAGTATGAAAACATGGACTCACTGCTTGTGGAGTTGGTTATGTGTAGGGATGATGGGGGCTGTTCCGGCGGAAGTTTCCGGAGCTTTGTCGAAGACGGACGGACAAAAATGGAATATGGCTTTGGGGGCGGAAGTGTCTTCGGGGTCTTGTTATGGTGCCGGATATGAGCCAGGACATGTGGCGGACGGTGATTTCGGTACGCGTTGGGCATCAGCCGGACTGTCGGGAACGGTATGGCTTACCTTGGATTTGAAAGGGGAGAGGACTTTCAACTGTATTGATGTCTATGAGACTGAAGGCTACAAGGGGCGCATAGAGGAGATCGTGGTTTCTGTGTCCCGTGACGGAATTGATTGGAAACGTTGGCAACACCGCAGGCCGGGAGATGCACGGACTGTGTTGACGGGCAACAAAGTGACGGCACGCTATGTGCAGGTCTCTTTCCTGGAGTGTAGTCCGGAGGGCATCAATGTGGACGAAATCGGTATCTATAACGACCCGCAAGCTGTGGCTACGCCCGAACCGGCGGCGTGGAGGGAGGATGCTTCCGATTGGATTCGTCAGCAGCCTTCCCGTGAGGCCAATGTGTACCAACGTCGCAAGGCTCATCTGAAATATGGCATGTTTATCCATTACGGGATGAATACCTTCTTGGGGCAGGAATGGACGGACGGTTCCTCTCCGGCTTCGGCCTATCATCCGGACTTGTCCACGCTCAATCCCGAGGCTTGGGTCAAGGCGGCCTACGAAGGCGGTATGAATTTCATCGTTTTGGTCACCAAGCACCATGACGGCTTTGCCCTGTGGAACACTGCCGTGGGCACCTATAACATCAACCATACCGGACGCAAGGGCGACCGTCGCGACATTGTGAAAGAAGTGGCCGATGCCTGTCGCAAATACGGCATCAAGTTAGGCCTGTATTATTCGGCTTGGGACCGGAATTGGGATAGGAACCACACGCAGGCTTCCACGGAGCTGGACCGCGTGCAGTTGGCGCAAGAATACAATGATTTCGCTTTGGCGCAAATCACCGAGTTGATGGACGGGCGTTACGGCGAGATTTCGGAGTTCTGGATAGACGGTGCATGGGTGAAGAGCAACGGTGCATGGGAGTTTGCACGGATGTATGACACAGTGAAGCGTTTGCAGCCTTCTTGTCAGATGGCAGTCAACACTTGTATTCGTTGCGGACGTACCCCGGATCAATATCAAGGCGGGGAAGAAATCTATTACTTCCCTTCCGACTTTCGTTTGCACGACCCGATGTTTACCCGTCGCGGTGCGGATGCCGACCCGAAAGTCTACCGTCGTGAGGGACAGGACTATTATTTGCCTTTCGAAGCCACGGTCTGTATGAACAACAGTTGGTTTTGGTCTGAAAAGAATAATGCGGAGAGTGTCATGTCGGCCGATAAAATCAAGGCGGCATACGAACACATGGTGGAACAGGGCAATACCTTGGTGGTCAACCTGGCTCCCGGCAAGGACGGATTGTTGAAAGACTACGACGTGGAAGCGTTGTATGAGGGGGCGCGTGCGTTGGGCATTGCCCGTGGAGACGCCCGTTTGAACCGTGGCAAGGAAGAGAGGGCTGTGCGCATAGATTATGTGACCGCAAAAGGCTACGTGGCTTATCCCACTCGTTATTTATACGGGAAGAAAGGGGAAAGTTTTACCGCCAAGGCCGAAGACTTGTCGCAAGACGGTTATCGTTTCGTCGGGCAGAGAGAAGTCGTGAGCGGTCGTTTCGGCAAGGCAAAGCGAATAGAGTTCGTGTATGAGGATGTGGCCGGAATCCCTGCAAGTGATAAGTCGCATAGTACGCTTTCAGGGGCACATTCATGTAGTATGAATGAGGAGAAATGAAAAAAGTGTTTTTTGTTGTGCTTGCAACATTGTGGTTGTTTGCATGTAAAAAGGAAGACGGTAAAAAGGTAGAGTTTCATGCTCTGCCTTTCAGTTCTATAGTGTCGGATACGTTGGAAATAGATTCGGTGCGCATGAATACCTTTTTTTCTAACCCGACTTCTCTTTTCACTATAGATGATTCGTTG
>ENA-OVGE01000838-OVGE01000838.1-human-gut-metagenome-genome-assembly--contig:-NODE-838-length-27061-cov-5.114493_pt1 | contig 27061 bp, 25 predicted proteins | sample MGYA00237769_ERZ505417 | MGnify/ENA primary metagenome ERZ505417 (study PRJEB26158, sample SAMN06016403) | human gut metagenome | biome: human gut; feature: ankylosing spondylitis patient; material... | reverse complement strand
AGCCGCCGTGTTGCCACGACGCTGGTGGTCTCTTACACCACCGTTTCAGCTTTTCTCTCAACGCCTCGCGGCGCCAGCGGGAGTCTTCTTTTCTGCGGCGCTTTCCGTCGGGTTACCCCGCCTGGCCGTTAGCCAGCATCCTGCCCTGTGGAGCCCGGACTTTCCTCATGGCGCGCGATTGCTCGCGTGCCCCGCGGTCGTCTGGCCCACCTCGCGCATGCGATTGTAGCACGTAGGTAACGCAGTGCCGCCTAGCCCCACAAAGCTGCTAAGATTTTGAGCAATTCACCGCATGCGAGACGGCGCCATCGCACCTGCCTGGTGTCGCGTTGCAGGGCCACCACGCGGCACGCCCCGCGCCGCCGCACGACCAGCATGGAGGACCCCATGTCCATGAACTTCAAGCGCCGTCTGCCCATCCCGCAGGAGATCCGCGAGGGCATGCCGCTGTCGGCCGAGCTTGCCGCCAAGAAGGTCGAGTTCGACGCCCAGGTGGCGGCCATTATCCGCGGCGAGGACACCCGCAAGCTCCTCGTCATTGGTCCTTGCTCGGCAGACCGCGAGGACTCCGTGCTGGACTACACCACGCGCCTGGCCAAGCTCGCCGAGGACGTCCGTGACCGCCTCGTCATCGTCCCGCGCGTCTACACGGCCAAGCCCCGCACGAAGGGCACCGGCTACAAGGGCCTGCTTCACAACCCCGACCCGGACGCCGCCGGCGACGTCCTCGAGGGCGTCAAGGCCATCCGCCACATGCACCTCGCCGTGGCCGAGAACACCGGCCTCTTTACGGCCGACGAGATGCTCTATCCCTCCAACTTCCAGTACCTGTTCGACATCCTCTCCTACGTGGCCGTTGGCGCCCGCTCCGTCGAGAACCAGGAGCACCGCCTCGTGGCCTCGGGCGTCTCGGTGCCCGTGGGCATGAAGAACCCCACGGCCGGCTCCACCACGGTCATGCTCAACTCCATCTACGCCGCCCAGGCGCCCCAGGAGTTCATCTACCGCAACTGGGAGGTTGAGACGCAGGGCAACCCGCTGGCCCACGCGATTCTGCGCGGCTACATCGGCCTGGACGGCCGTAACTACCCCAACTACCACTACGAGCACCTCGAGCGCCTGGCCGAGCGCTACACCACGGACACCTACGAGAACCCCGCCGTGGTCGTCGACTGCAACCACGACAACTCGGGCAAGCGCCCGTTCGAGCAGTTCCGCATCTGCAAGGAGGTGCTCGACTCCTGCCGCCGCAACGACAAGATCCGCAGCCTGGTTAAGGGCTTCATGGTCGAGTCGTACCTCGAGGACGGCAACCAGCCGGTCGATGGCGGCGTGTACGGCAAGTCCATCACCGACGCCTGCATTGGCTGGGACAAAACCGAGTACCTCATTCGCGAACTCGCCGAGCGCGCCTAACGAGTTGCATGTTTGGGGCGCCAGGTCTGCCATTTGGCGAGCCTGGTGCCCCAATTCCTGTATAGAGCGCTACCATGATTTATTAAACGTTTCTGTTCCCTCGTGTTTTAGGCAGGCTGGCATGGTTGAGATCACCCACACCATCGCAGACCCTCTGGGCTTTCACGCCCGTTCCGTCATGCTCGTTTCCGGCGAGGCCGCTCGTTGGAAGAGCAAGGTTACCGTGAGCCATGGCGAGCACGAGGCGAGCGCCGCCGACCCCATCCAGCTCATGGGCCTCGATGCCCACAAGGGAGACGCGCTCGTTGTGCGCATCGATGGTCCCGACGAGGATGACGCGCGCGACTTCATGGCGCATCTACTACGGAGGCTTTAGTGCCTCGTAGCAGCGCAAACAACGGTGCAGGTGCTGAGGCGGCGTCCGCGGGAGCGGGTGCCGCCTCCTATCTCACGCTGCGCGCGGGAAAGCAGGCCCAGGCCGAGTTTGTAGACCGTAAGAGCCGCTTCATCGCGCAGCTTGTGCACGTGGAGGGCGAGGACGAGGCAAACGAGTTCATCGCGAGCGTGCGATCCAAACATTACGATGCGCGCCACAACGTGCCTGCCTGGATCTTGGCCGACGGGCGTGAGCGCCAGAGTGATGACGGCGAGCCGCAGCGCACGAGTGGCATGCCCACGCTCGAGACGCTGCGCGGAGCGGGCCTCAAGAATGTCTGCTGCGTGGTGACGCGCTACTTTGGCGGCACGCTGCTAGGGCCGGGTGGCCTGGTGCGGGCGTACACCACGGCCACGCAGATGGCCATCGAGGCGGCCCGCGAGCGGGGGATTGTGGTTGAGAAGACGCTCGTGGTGCCCGTTGAGGTGGGCATTCCCTATGCGATGCACGATCGCGTGCGCGACCTCGCGGCGCGCAGCGGGGCGCATGTCGTGGCCTGCGACTATGGTGCCGACGTGACGCTCTCGCTTGTGTTTAGGGCGGGCGAGCAGGACGCGTTCGTGGCAGCCATGCGCGAGCTCATGGCGGGCGAGGACGTGTGCCTTGTGGGCGACGCGGAGTTCGACGAGTTCTAGCGCCCGGTTGTTGGCCGCTGATGGGTGGCTATGGCGTGCGCTCCGTGCTTGCCTCTACCCCGTGCCCGCGTGCTAGGCGGGCGCCATGCGAGCGCGTTGTGTACCTGTTATGCGAGCGTGCCGAGGTAGGCTTCGAGCTCTGTGGCGTCGCCGGTGAAGTGGAAGGCATCAAGGCCGGCCACGCGGGCGCCCGCGCAGTTGTCGAGGTTATCGTCGACGAAGACACAGCTTGCGGGGTCAAGGTCGTAGCGCTCGCACAAAACGCGGAAGATGGCTGGGTCTGGCTTCATGAGGCGCTCGCGGGCAGACACCACGAGCCCGTCGAGGACGTCGAAGGCAGGGGCCTGCGAGAGCTGCTGCTCGATGCGGTCGTTGGCGTTGGAGAGCACGTAGACGCCCCAGCCGGCATCGTGGAGGCGCAGGGCGAGGTCGTTGGTGCCCTCGATGACGCGCGAGTGCTCGGGCCAGTGGTCGAAGCACTCGTGAAGGTTGGGAAGCAGGCGCTCGGGGGTGTGCGCCTCGGCAACGCGCATCATCGTGGCGTGGTCGATGGTGCCCGAGTCGAGCAAGGCCCACTCGCCGCGACCAAAAAACCCCTCGTAGAGGGCCTGCGCGTCTTCCTCGCTGTCGGTAAAGACGCGGGCAAACTCGCGGCCGTCAAAGGTCATGAGGACGTTTCCCATGTCAAAGACGATGTTTCGCTTGGCTCCCATGTCTGCCTCCTCGCAACGTTTTTGGCCATTGTAGCCGTCCCGCGTGAAGTCGGCGCGGCTCGCGTCTGCCGCTTCATATGAGCCGTTCGTGTAAGGAGATGGTAGGGACGCGCCCGGCATGGGTAACAAAGCTCCACACGGCCGTCTCGGGGGAGGCATACCTATGGAAGTGTCGTTTGCGCAGTTTGTTGCCCAGGTGACATCAAATCCCGTGCTAGCGATAACCACACTGCTTACGCTGGGCGTCATTTTCGTCAATGGCTGGACCGACGCGCCAAACGCTATCGCCACCTGCGTGACCACGCGCTGCATGCGCGTGCGTCCGGCCATCATCATGAGTGCGGTGCTCAACTTCTTGGGCGTGCTCGTCATGACGCGCCTCAACGCCAGCGTTGCCTCGACCATCTCGAACATGGTCGATTTTGGCTCAGACACCCATGCGGCCCTCATTGCCCTGTGCGCGGCGCTCTTCTCAATCGTGGTGTACAGCGTGGCCGCGTCGGTCTTTGGCATCCCTACGTCCGAGAGTCACAGCCTCATCGCGGGCCTCACGGGTGCGGCCATCGCCATCCAGGGAGGGCTTGCCGGCGTTAACGGCCAGGAGTGGGTCAAGGTCATATATGGCCTGGTCATGAGCTTGCTCTTTGGCTTTGTGATTGGATGGCTGTGCTGCAAGCTCGTGACAATCGTCTTCGCCGCGGCAGACCGAAGACGGGCCGACGGTTTCTTTCGGTATGCCCAGATTGTGGCTGCGGCGGCCATGAGCTTCATGCATGGTGCGCAGGATGGCCAGAAGTTCATTGGCGTGCTGTTCTTGGGCGTGGCGTTCTGCAGCGGCCAGACCGGCGTCGAGGGCACGGTCATTCCCGTTTGGCTTATGATTCTGTGCAGCCTCACCATGGGTATTGGCACGAGCGTGGGCGGCGAGCCCATCATCAAGAGCGTAGGCATGGACATGGTCAAGCTCGAGAAGTACCAGGGCTTTGCGGCAGACCTCGCGAGCTCGGTGTGCCTGCTTGTGATGACCGAGTTGGGCATTCCCGTGTCGACGACGCACACCAAGACGAGTGCCATCATGGGCGTGGGCGCGGTGCGCAGGCTCTCCGCCATCAACTTTGGCGTGGTGAGGGACATGATGCTCACGTGGATGTTCACGTTCCCGGGCTGCGGCCTCATCAGCTTTGCCATGGCAAAGCTCTTCATGTTCCTGTTCTAGCCGGCGCGGGGGTGCCGGTGGCGGTCGCGGGCCGCGTTCGCCAACGTCTGAGAGGGGACCGAGAATGGCAAGGGTTGCGGACAGCTTCTACTTCGAGAACTTCGCCGCGACGGCCGAGAACAACTGCCGCGCGGCGCGCATGCTCGAGCAGGTCATGCGCGCCTACGAGCCAGATGGCCTCGAGGCGCACATCGACGAGATGCACGAGATTGAGCAGGCCAACGATGAGCTGCGCCACGAGCTGCTGGACACCGTGCTCACGGCGTTCATCACGCCGATCGAGCGCGAGGGGATCGTGGCGCTCTCTGGCAGGCTCGACGACGTCACGGACTGCATCGAGGGCGTGCTTCACCGGCTGTACTACAACAACGTCTGCGAGCTCACGGCCGGCGCGCTCGAGATGGTGACGCTGCTCGTGCGCGCGTGCGACGAGGTCCGCGACACCGTCTCCGAGCTGTCGAACTTCCGCAAGTCCAAGACGCTGCATGACCACATCGTGGCCATCAACACGGTGGAGGGGCTGGCGGACGACGTGTTCGTGCGCATCATGCGCGAGCTGCACACGAGCGAGGCGGACGCCCTGCGCGTCATCTCCACGCGCGAGACCTACATGTACCTCGAATATTGCGTCGACGCCTGCGAGCACGTGGGCGACGAGGTCATGGGCATCGTGATGGAGAACAGCTAGCGGCTGGCGCACGAACGCCGTTTTGCTCCGGTGGGGCTCTTCGTGGTGGTACGGACGCTGATATACAGTTCGCATGGCCCCAGACTCAGCCATAAGTCTGGGGCCATTATTTGTCCGATAAGGGCACTACAATCACGGCAACGTTGGTCGAGGAGGGCAGACGCCATGGCGCTCGATGACTATAAGATGGGCGAGGCCGACCTTGCTCAGATGAACAACCTATTCGAAGAGGTTCTCGAGGGGCCTGCGGCTGAGCTTGTTAGCGAGTTGCGAGGCTGTCTGCCAAAGGAAATCCCCTATGGATTTGCGTGTTTCTCGAGCTCAAATTTCGAGCGCCTCGTTCAACAGACACTGTTTGAGCCACTGCTCCCCGAGCTTGTGGTCTACGCATGTCGCGTAGGCATTACGGCGGGTTTTTCTGTCTGCATGTACAATTTGGATGCCGCTATTATATGGGCGATTTGGTGTCTCAGAACTACGGTCGCGCGGCCGAGCTCTACGAGATGGCGATGGACGCGGGTTGCTATCAGTCCATCATCAACCTGGGTTACATTTGGGAGTATGGCCGCACGGGCGAGCGCAACTACGAGAAGGCCTTCCGGTACTACGCCCTGGCGGCGTCGCTTGAGCCATCGAGCGAAGCTGTCTACAAACTAGGCGACATGTATGCCAGGGGTGAGTACGTGGAGCGCAACGTCAAGCGTGCGTACCGACTTTGGAGGCGCAGTTATGACCTTGCGGACGAGGAGAGCCTGACCGAGCAAGCACAGCCCGCCGCCCGTCTGGGGCTTTTGCTCCTTAATGACGGGGACCGAGCGGCGGTGGGGCTCGAACCAGACCCGCTGCAAGCACTGCACCTGCTCCAGACGGCCGAGGTTGGTCTGCGAGTTAGCATCAAGCACGGCTCTACGTACTGTCGCAAGCGTCTGGCCGAGGTCATCGAGGGTCAGCAGCGCGCCCGCGAGCTGCTTGAAGATGAGAATGAACAAGTATTGGTCAGCGCCTGCTAATTCATGCGGGTAGCGTCTCGCGCGAAACGGCCTATACTAAGGGACAGCTACGGAAGAAGGCCGGTATGGGTAGGAAGATCAAGTGTCCAAGCTGCGGCAGCCTCAACTTTGAGGCCGTGGCCAGCAGCAAGAAGTCCCTCTCGCTTGGGAAGGCGGCCGTTGGGGGAGTGCTGCTGGGACCCCTGGGCGTCGTGGGCGGCGCGATGCTGGGCAAGAGGGGCAAGACAACGTTTGTCTGCCATGACTGCGGCAACACCTGGCAGGTAAAGCTGTAGATGGGGCGAGTAACACACAAGCACGGCTTCATTCCAGCAACGCGAATTGAGAGATTGGTGCGCAACATGGATGGTGAAAAGAGCAACATGGGTGTGGCTGGCGACTCCAGGACAGACTCGCCTGAGGTATCTGCTGAAACCTCGCATGAGAATTGCGGGGGGGGTAAGAATCTAGGCCCGCACCGCAGGAAGGCGCTCCTCGCCGGAGCGGCGGCAGCGGCATGCGTCGCGGCGCTCGGCCTCGCCGGGTGGGCGCTGTGCTCGTCCGGCGGGGACGCGGCCCGGACGGTACAGCCCGCGACCACCGAGACGGCCGCCGCAGAGGCGGCAGGGCTCTCCGTCGGCGACATCGCCCGCCTCTGCGCCGACCTCGTGCTCGACAACGCCGAGCTCGGGGTGGACCCATCCGCCATCCGGGTCGAGGCCGCGGACGGCCATGTCATGATCACGCAGGCCTCTGGCGACGACGCGCAGACCATGGTCGATGCCACCGCCCGCAGGAGCGCCGCGCTGGCGCGCGCCCTCAAGGGCATGAGGGTCTCGGGGTCGGACGTAGCCGACGTAACCTGGGTCACGACAGACCCGGCAGGCAGCGTCAAGGTCGCCTTCTCGAACACGCCCGACGGTGCGCCCGACGGCGGAACCACGGCCGACGTCGTGAACGGGTCCGGAGGCCACAGGATCTCCGACGACGTGTGGGACGCCGACGGGGTGCACGACCAGGGGTACGAGCAGTCGGGCGGCAACGCCCCCAAGGACCCGTCGGGCAACGAGATCGAGCCCGGCGCCACCACGCCGACCCCCGAGCAGCAGCCCACCACCGACGCCGCCGCCGGCAACGGCGCTGCGCAGACGCCTTCGAGCGGCACCGGCAACGCGGGCGGCACGTCAGCCCCCGCCGGCATCGGTTCCGGTGCCGGCTCAGCCAACTCGGGGTCGAGCTCCGGCTCAAGCGGCTCCACCGCAACGGCTCCGCAGAAGAAGTGGGTCGAGGAGCAGGGGCACTGGGAGGCAGACTACAAACAAGTTTGGGTTCCAAGTTATACATACGTTACACATCCGCGCTATTACGTGAACCACGGAGGCACCGAGATCGGGCCTTTCGACTCGGAGGACGCCGCCTACGACTGGATCTTTAGCGATGCGGAAAACGGAGGAATAGGCGGTTCCGTTATCAACGATTCTTGGGAGGAAAAAATCGACAACGGACATTACGAGACTCAGCAATCTGGTCAGCATTGGGTAGTCGACGTTCCCGGCCATTGGGAGTAGGCAATCGGCTTTGTTAAGCCCCGCCTAATTCCTCGTTTATCTATCTTCTGGGCGTATATGTCGAATGGGCCGCATCCCGTCTGGGACGCGGCCCTTTTGCTAGGCGTTGGACGAACGTCTACTTGCCCATAACGATCTCTCGGAAGACCTCGTCAAAGCCGTCCCAGCTGGGCTTCTTGAGCGTCTCCAGGCTGGCGAGCTGGCTCTCGACCTCGTTAATCTGCGCCTCGATCCAGCCGTTAAGCGCGTCTATGCGCGGACGCGTCTCCCGCTCGGGCTCATTGACCTTCTCGTGCAGGAGCTCGTCTACGAGCGGGGAAATGGCAGCATCGAGCTTGGCCGCTGCGAGCTCGTCAAAGCGCATGGGCGCTGGTGTGCGCTCGTCGAGGATCCAGCGGGCGGCAAGCAGTGGACGGATCGCGTAGAAGTACTTCTTGGTCTTGACCGTCTCGCCCAACAGAAAGGCCTCGTAGTTTCGCGTGGCCATGCGTAGGTAGTGGTAGACGCACGGCTTTGGCTGAAAGGCCGTGCTCGCGAGCTCGCGCACCTGGGAGAATGCCGGCAGCTCGCGGTAGACGATGGGCGAGGCCAGCCATTCGAAGACGGTGGGATTCGACCCGCGCATGAGGCGCAGGAGCTTGCCCAGGTCCCAGCCGTTGATATCGAGGACGTTGTCGAGCCTCCACTCGATGACGTCGCGCCGCCTCTCGAGGCCAAGGTAGCAGGCGAGACCGCGCGTGTAGACGAAGCGCACGTCGTAGTCGCTATCCGGCGAGGCAAAGCCCCAGGTCCGGCTGCCCGACTCGCAGGCAAAGAGAACGGAGACGTTGCGTTCCAGCTCGAGGGCGTCGAGCTCGCGATTGATAGTGGCGTGCATCTAGTCATCCTCCACGTGCGGATAGTGGTCGTATGCCCACTGCCTGTCTACGTAGTAGCCCTGGTCGTTTGCGTAGGGGCTGTTTGCAAGGTCGCTCGCGAGCAGATCGTATGCCTCGTCTGGCAGGCTCGTGGTAAAACTCGCATCCAGCCCCTCAAAGGTAATGCGAAAGACGATCGTAAGCTTGCCTTTCTCCGCGTCGTAGCCAAACTGCAGGAACCTCACGGAGTACTCGCTGTCAGGGCTTCCGATGCCCGTGTCCATGACCTGCCCGGCAACCCCAAGCTTGAGCAGCTCGACAACGCGATCATCGTATCCGCAGGCAAAGATGACCGCCTTCTCCCGCAGCTCCTCTCGCGTGGTCACGATGCGCATGGGGCCGCTGCCCGGCTCGCCAATGCCATGGACGTGCGCGAGACCGTCAAACATTCCCTCGGCCTCCTTGCGCATCGCCTCGTCTGTCACGAGGTAGATGCAGGCGTTGTTAGCCGGGTCGAGGTAGAGCGTGGGATGGGCGAGGTGCGCCTTGTAACCGCAGGTGGGACAAGTAAACTCGCAGTACGAGCCGTCATCGATCATACGCGCCAGCTTGGGGTCGTTGCGTACGTTAATCTTGGTCCATGCGTCCATGTGAAGCGGAGACCCGCAGCTGGGGCAGGCAAAGTCAACAGGGTCCTGCTCGGAGGCTCCCCAGGCATCGTGCCGCTCGTAGTCTGGCATGATACGAAAGATTGGCTGACGCTTACCGGAAAGCGGATCGCCCTCGACCTTGCCAAATTCGACGAGGAAGTTGTCCCAGGTGACATCGACGTCGAACTCGCCAGCGAGGGCGCGGACGGCCATGCCAAGAGGGTCGCGGATGATTTCCCAGTGATCGCCATCGCAGGGATAGATGAAGGCTAAGATCTCTGAGTCGTCAATGACGCCCTGGTAGATGGGGTTGTCTGGCGAGGTGGGCCAGTAATAGCAGCGACCGGGCGTGAGCGTGTGCTCCTTGTTCGAGAGGGCGGGGCCAACGTAGCGCACGACCGACCACAGCTCCTTGGTGTTGGCGCGCTGCATGGCGCGGGAGACGTCGACGATGAGGTCGCTGAGCTCGGGGTCGCTCTCCTCGTAGTGCTCGGCCAATGAGCTGAGGTTGTTGAAGTAGTTTGCGTAGGCCTTGTAACCAAAGGGGAGGATGTGGGTCACGTCTGCCTCGTTAGTGGTCTGATCGCGTTCCACTATGACGTCGATGAGTATCTCGAGATCTTGCGGCAGGGTGATGGTCTCGCCGCCATGAATGCGCAGGCCGGGGAGAAGGCCGAGCTTGGCATGCTCTGCGGGGATGTAGGGCGAGGCGGTTTGGCGAGCGGGGTTGTGCTGGCTGAGGGTCTCCTCAATGACGTCACGACGCAGCGGACCCTCCGGGAGCTTCTCGAGAAGGCCGGGCGTGAGCTCGCGGTCGCGGATGAACCAGTTGGCATCCATCCAGAGGAAGAGAAGTGGGTCGTCGGAGACGTGACCGACGGTGCGTACGACATCGAGGCCCATGAAGGCGCAGGGGCTGTTGCCAGTGGGGAGGAAGTCGGCGTTGCACTCGATTCCCTCGAGGAAGTAACCCTCGTGCTCGGTCTCCACGGGCTCGACGGCGCCCGTGAGGCACATGAGCCTGCCGTCGACGAGCTCGACGACGTCTTCGGTGCTATAGGTGGCCGCTTGGCGGCGCGCGAGCTCGTTGGCCGGAAGGTCTGCGTACTTGCCGTTCGTGTAGCGCCAATAGCCGCTGGGGAATTCGCTTGCCATACCATGCTCCCTTCGAGGTCTGCCTTTGGCGCTATGGTAAGGGGCCTTGCGGACATTAAACGGCCTTCCTCTCGGCGCGCTCGATGCGCTCCCTGATGACGGCGTCCAGCTGCTCCTGCGTCTCGATTGGCGTGAACGGCATTTGTTCCCCTTTCTATTTCCTCCCGCTCGGGAGTGTTCGGTCGCGCTTTTCCGGCGCGCACGGTGCGTCGCCGCGACTTTCCGCGCGCGGCGGGCGTGGATATGAAATAGGCCCCTCGCGGGACCGTTTTTCGCAATGAATTGACGAAAATTGGGACTAGACCACTTTTTGAGGGCCTCTATCGCGATTTCGAGCACCGCGATGACGAAGACGAGCGCGGCCACGAGGGCGAACGGCCCCCACAGCGGCAGCAGCACCGCCCACCACGGCCAGTCGATGACGCCCGTGAGGCGCAAGCCCACGAACAGGACCGCGAGTGCGCCCATGAAGGTGATGCCATTGCCGTGCCTGTCTTCCATGTTTGACTCCCTGTTGGTTGGTCGGGGCGTCGGGGCTCGAACCCGCACGGGCGAAGCCCACGTGCTCCTGGGGCACGCGCGTCTGCCAATTCCGCCACGCCCCGCTTTGGGGTACTATGTAGTTGCTTGATGGTTCCGCTCCGGACTCGGTCTGGTGTTGGAACCATCTTTTTATTTGTCGATTACCTCGACGGTTCCGTCCTTGAGGATGAGTATCGACTGCGGGAAGTCAAACTCTCCTCTGCCTGATAGGTATCTCATTGACTCCCGTATCTGGCGTCTGGCCTCATCATCAGTGATTTCGCTGTAGCGGTTGTCGATGATGGCCCTTGGGCCCCCCAGCATCGAGAGGTCGATGCCATCTGGGACGTTCGCCTCACCATCAGTGAGCCTTTCCCATTTCGAGTAGCACTCTGTCATGCGCTTTCTGAGAGCATGGATGCCCCTCTCGATGGTCTTCATGTCCCAGTAGTGCCACTCGCCGCCGAGCAGCATGAGCACGTCGATGTTCGCCGAGGCGTCGCCCTGCTCGTGCAGGAGGCTCTGCTCGTAGCCGAGCCTCGACAGGTGGGCGTAGCCCTCCCATTCGAGGGGGTTCTTCTTCTGCGTCCTGTCAAGCTCGCTGATGGGCACGTCCGTCTCGCCCGAGAAGCGGGCGACAAGTTTAATGTCAGATACTTGCCTTATACTCTCGCCAAAGGCAGGCCAGAAGGGCCTGCCAAGGCCAAAGAGAGGCAATCATGAAGGCTCACAACATCTCGCGCAGGTCGTTTCTGGCTGTTACGGGCTCGCTCGTCCTGGGAGGGCTTGCTGGCTGCGGCAACAGCCAGGGTGGTGGTGCCGATGAGGTGCATTATGCCGACGATGAGGCGATGACCACGATCGCCAGGGGCTGGGAGAAGCGTCAGGACCTCGTCGACGCAATCGACGATGACACCAAGAACAGCGACTCCAAGTATGGCGCCGCTCTCCAGAAGGGAATCCAGGCGGAAATCGATGCCGATGCTTCGCTCAAGGACGCCAAGTTCCAAGACTCCAAGCTGCAGGAGAAGGTCCTGGCCTACATCAACATCCTCGACGAGCAGCACGAGCTTGCCGGTGAGCTCGACATGACCAACTTCGATTTCCTGACCAAGTGGAACGAGGTCTACGACGAGCGCAGCGCGATGCTCAAAGACTTTGCGGACAATTACGGCCTGACTGTGTCCGACAAGTACGCCGATAACTTCAAGGAGCTCATGGTCAATGGCAAGAGTGCCCAGGAGAAGAGCGCTCAGAGTTCGGCCATCGACGGTCTTGTCGCGGCTGCCAACTGGGATAAGAGCGACGATGGCTATGGCGGTTATACCTATACTGCCATCATCGAGAACACCTCTGACTACGACTTCTCCAATGTGGGCATCACGGTGAACCTCTACGATGCCGATGACGTCAAGACCGAAGCCTATACCAGCGCGAATACCTGGCGTAAGGGCGAGAAGGTTAAGTTTGAGGCCTATGAGCGGGTCGATGCGCAGCGCGTCGAGGCAATCGTGTCGTACTACGACGTTGCGGACTAGCGTGTTCGTGGCGGCGCCTGGACCCTTGTAGCGCTCGCGGGCCAGGCGCCGCTCGGCTTGATGCTAATTGGGCGAACAGGAGTGCGTGCCATGGAGAAAGGCGGGATCTGGGTTCTGGCGTTCAACAAGGAGGCGGGCGTTCGCGAGCAGTTCACGAGCTGCCCTAGGCCCAACGCCGAGTTCTATCGCCGCAAGTACGAACTCGAGGGCTATGAGACTTGGGTGGGCGCCTACGAGGAGGTCCAGGAGCTCGCCAAGATGAGGGAGGTGTAGAGGCGTGGCTAGAGCTGGCCGGTGTGGGCTGGCCCGTTGAGTGGCTTTAGCCTCCAACCGATAAAGACGTCCGCGAGGGCGTAATTCTGTCCGCTCTTCCTTAGAATGAGACATAGCAACGGGTGCTAGCCACCCGCAATTGGTTATCGCGCGCTGCCCGCGCGATCTGAGCCCTGGAGCGTTTTCGTGAAGCGAATTGCGAAAAACCTCCGGGGGGGGCTTTCGCTGACGCGAGTCTCCCTTCGGTAGAGCAGGAGCGCAACTCCCTCGATAGAGGGGGCTGCGCCTAATGGAGTTTCTCGACAACACGGGTAGAAATCGCCTGGGCGATGCCCTCTCAAGCGCCTTGGACGAGGGCTCAAAGCTGTCAATAATTAGCAGCTACTTCACGGTGTTTGCCTATGGCGAGCTCAAGGAAGAGCTGTCGAAGGTCGATGAGGTTCGCTTTCTCTTTAGCGAGCCCACCTTCATCAGGCGCATGGCGAATGCCAAGGAACCGCGAGAGTTTGCGCTTTCCCAGACCTCGCGAGAGCGTGCCGTGGGTGGACGCGGGCTCGAACTGACGCTTCGCAACAACCTTAACCAGCGGGCGCTTGCGCGTGAGTGCGCCGACTGGATTCGCGCCAAGGGCACGTTCAGGTCCGCTAAGACCAGTGGGGCGGTTCAACCCGGCGGAACCTATGTGGTCGAGAACCCGAACGGGAGCGACCATGCCTTCATGGGCGCAACTGCAGACTTTACGCTTGAGGGCCTCGGTTACGAGCGTCGTCCCAACACCGTTACTGGCGTGAGCCACTTCGAGGGCCGCACTGAGGCGCAGGGGCTCAAAGTTCTTTTCGAATCCGTCTGGAACAATCCCGCAATGGTGGAGGAGGTCACCGAGCAGGTGGCTGTCCAGGTGAGCAGTCTCTACAGGGAGAACTCCCCGGAGTTCGTCTACTTCCTTACCCTCTACCACCTGTTCAGGGATTACCTCGCGGATGAGGACAATGATCTGCGTCCCGGCATCAGGCTCGAGGACTCCGTCATCTGGAACAAGCTCTATGACTTCCAGAAGGATGCCGTCGTTGGTGCTATTCGCAAGCTTGAGAAGTACAAGGGCTGCATCATCGCCGACAGCGTTGGCCTGGGCAAGACCTTTGAGGCCCTTGCCGTTATCAAGTATTACCAGGAGCGCAACGACCGCGTGCTCGTCCTTTGCCCCAAGCGCCTGCGCGACAACTGGACGCTTTGGACGCAGGACAACGATGACAGGAATCCGCTTGCGGATGATCGCTTCAACTATAGGGTGCTCAACCACACCGACCTTTCGCGCAATCACGGCAAAAGCGGCGACATCGACCTCGAGCACCACAAGTGGTGGAATTATGACCTGCTCGTCATCGACGAGAGCCATAACTTCCGCAACAAGAGCACCGACTCCGAGAAAAAGGACCGCTATACGCGCCTTATCGAGGACGTCATCAAGAGCGGCGCCCGTACCAGGGTGCTCATGCTCTCTGCCACTCCGGTGAACAACCGCCTACTCGACCTGCGCAACCAGATTGAGCTCATCACGGAGGGCAATGACGCGTACCTCGAGGAGAGCGACGGCATACCTTCGATTACGCAGGTGACGCGCGTGGCGCAGCAGCGCTTCAACGAGTGGAGCAAGCTCGATGACGACCAGCGCACAACCGAGAGCTTTGCGAATGCCGTAAACGCCGACTACTTCAAGTTGCTCGACATCTTTACCATAGCCCGCAGCCGCAAGCACATCACCAAGTATTACGGGGCGCAGAGCGGGACGTTCCCCAGGCGCAGGGCCCCGCTCTCATTCACCACGGCCATTGACTCCAAGGGCGCGCTTCCCCCAATCGGCGAGCTCAACGACATGATCTCGCAGCTCACCTTTGCCCAGTACCAGCTGCTTCACTATGTCTATGCGCAGAAGCGTCCCAAGTACGAGGCGAGATACGGCGACTCTTGGGGCAAGGACTTCGAGAGCCAGATACATCGCACCACGTCTGTGGTCAATCTCATGCGCGTCAACCTGCTCAAGCGCATGGAGTCCTCGGTCTATAGCTTCCGCGCAACGTTGCGGACCGTTCTTGACGGAACCGAGGAGACGCTGAGTAGGCTGCGAGCTGGCGAGGCGAGCGCCACCTATGCGGCGGACGGCATGGCCGATGGCCTCGAGGATGATGACGCCGAGGAGTTTGAGGCTGGTGGCAAGGTGCGCGTTGACCTGCGTGACACTGACCCGCTTATGCTTGGCCAAGACCTCGAGTTCGACATTGCGCTGCTCAAGAGGCTTCTTGCCTACGCCGACGCAGTAACGCCTGAACGTGACGCCAAGCTCGCGAAGCTGCGCGACTTTATCATCGACAAGGTGCGCAACCCCTACAACGAAGGTAATCGCAAGGTCCTCGTGTTTAGCGCGTTTACCTCAACGGTCGACTACCTCTTTGACCAGCTTGCTCCTGTTCTCAAGGATGAGCTGGGGCTCGAGTGCGCCGAGGTGGCCGGAACCGTCAACCGCACCTATTCGCTTAAACTGCCTCGCACGAACTTCGAGAACATACTTGCCCGTTTCTCCCCGGTGTCGAAGGAGCTGCCCGAGGTCCTTCGCGCCCAGGGCGAGATAGACATCGTGTTTGCCACGGATTGCATTTCCGAGGGTCAGAACCTCCAGGACTGCGACTGCCTCGTCAACTACGACATCCACTGGAATCCCGTGCGCATTATCCAGCGCTTTGGCCGCATCGATCGTTTGGGCTCGAGAAACAAGGAGATTCAGCTCGTCGACTTTTGGCCCGACATCGAGCTTGACGAGTACATCCAGCTCGAGAACCGCGTCAAGGGCCGCATGGTCCTGCTCGACATGAGTGCGACGGGCGAGGAGAACGTGCTCGAGGCAAAGGCTGCGGGCGAGATGAACGACCTCAAGTACCGCCGTCAGCAGCTCAAGCAGCTTAAGAGTGAGGTGCTCGACCTTGAGGACATCTCTGGTGGCATCTCCATCACCGATCTTGCCTTTGATGACTTTCGCGTGGAGCTTCAGCGCTATAGCGGTGAGTACCCTGGCGTGCTCGAGGCGGCTCCGATGGGGCTCCATGCCGTCGCGGCCATTCCGGACGAGCTGCGCGGCGAGCTGGCTCCGGGTGTTGTCTTCTGCCTCGAGCAGATTGATCGCGGCCGCGACCCCAAGGACACGAACCCAATGTATCCCTATTACGTGGTGTACGTGTCGCGCGATGGCAAGGTGCAGACCAGACACACGCAGCCCAAGAAGGCACTCGACATCATGCGAGCCGCTTGCTCTGGCAAGTCGGAGCCCCTGGCCGAGCTGTGCCGCGCCTTCAATCGTGAGACGCGTGATGGCGAGCGCATGGGTGCCTACAGCGAGCTTCTCGACAAGGTGGTTGCAGCCATTGGTGGCGTGCAGCAGGACAAGGGCATCGAGAGCCTCTTTAGCCTGGGCGAGGTTGGCGGCGGCACGAGCCTGGGCTTTGACGACTATGCACTCGTGAGCTTTGTGGTGCTGCGATGAGCGGGCTCAACTGGAAGGGAGTCTTCTGCCTGCCGAACGAGGCGCTGGCAGGGGAGCGCCGCATTCCCAAGGTGGTCATGGTGCGCCAGGCGTCTCTTACCAAGACCGAGCAGAAGGTGCTCGACAAGGTGGCTGCCATCAGGCACTTTGCAACGGTGCAGAAGTCGACGACGCGCATTCTGCCCACCGTGGATGCCGAGAGAGACATCCAGAGCATTGTCTTCCTCGTGTGCGAGATGGCTGGTTCATCTGCCTATGCCGAGGTGGCCGGACTCATCCACAAGTGTTTCCCCAATCCCACCGTCTTGCTGCTCGAAGGGGAGGGTGAGGTCTGCGTCTCGGTCTCCATCACGCGCAAGAGCTTGGCCGAGAGGGGTGCCGTTGTCGTTGACGAGGTTCAGGCATCAGGAGCATTTGAGTTCGACGGATCTCTGGTTGAGTCCTTTCTTGCCTCGCTCGCGTTCGATGGGCTTCCCCAGAGCGACCTGTTCGCCTATGTGGGTGCGCTTGCTTGGAACGTTCGGGTGTTCCGAGCAGCGGAGTCACTCGGGTTTTATCCGCAGTGCAACGAGGCAGATCGCAACCTGCTGGAGAGCCTGTTGAAGAATTGGGATGAGCTCGAGAAACAAGCCTCTGACCTGCGAAAACGGTGGAGAAATCCTGCCCTGAGCCTCAATGAATCGGCAGGGCTGCGGATTGAGCTCAAACGATGCGAGAAGGAATTGGCCCAGGTGGGCAGCGAGATACGGGAGATCTGCTATGAGTGAGATTGGGAAGATGGACCTGACGTCCGAGAACGTCGTTGATGATAGGTTGGCCAAGCTCAAGGAGCTGATGCCCGAGGTCTTCTCAGAGAGCGGCATAGACTTCGACAAACTGAGGCTGGAACTTGGCGACGAGGTCGATGAGGGCCAGGAGCGCTACGCGTTCACATGGCCTGGCAAGGCCGACGCCATTCGCCAGTCACAGACTGTGAGCACCGCCACGCTTCGTCCGTGCGTGGAGAAGAGCCGTAGCCGCAATGGAGAGGACGGCTCCTTCGATTCGGACAACATCTACATTGAAGGTGACAATCTCGAGGTGCTAAAACTCCTACAGCGTGGCTACCACGGCAAGGTCAAGATGATCTACATCGACCCGCCGTACAACACGGGCCATGACTTCGTATACCACGACAGCTTTGGTGACACCATCGAGAACTACAAGGAGCAGGCGGGGCTCGTCAACCAGTCCAACGCTGACACGAGCGGCCGCTACCACAGCGACTGGTGTTCCATGATGTATCCGAGGCTGAGGCTAGCGCGAGAGCTGCTAAGTGATGATGGTGTTCTTTATATCAGTATTGGCGATTCCGAGCTGTTTAATATGCATACGATGACCTCTGAGATTTTCGGAGAAAGCAATTTCGTTGCCTGCTTGACGCGCAGAGCTTTACATACAGTTCGCAACTCGAGCAAAGACTTTAATCAGAATGCCGACTATGTTTTGGTCTTCATTAAAAATCGCGGCTATTATGACGAGCACAGAGAAGATTGGTTTAGGCAAAAGACTGATAAGTCTGCAAACTACCCATTTAATGACAATGATGGCAAGGGTCTTTATAAGCTAGACCCCATCTATGCACGCAATTACGCTCGTCCCTACACATATACGTTTTCTAATGGTGTTATTTGGCAAGCGCCAGATGGCTCGTATCCGCGTTATTCAGTGGAGACTCTCTCAACAATGGAGAAAAATGGTGAAATAGTATTTTCGAAGAATGGTAACCCGAGCGCCAAGCGGTATCTGAGTCGCGTCCAAGAGGGCCAGCCGCCAGATGTCGTCTTAAAATCGGAAGATGTGCGATTTAACAGTGATGGAACAAAGCTGCTTGCGGAGACGCTTGGAGTTGACAAGGCTTTTTCTCAACCGAAGCCAATCGAGCTGATTCAATACCTGATTTCTCTGCGTAATACAGAAGACTCAATCGTGCTCGATTTCTTCTCTGGAAGTGCATCGACTGCTCATGCGGTTATAAAAATGAATGCCGCTGACGGAATGAATAGACGTTATATCATGGTTCAGCTCCCAGAGATTTGTGCGCCCGATTCGACTGGTGCACAAGCGGGAATGGCTACTCTCTGCGACATCGGCGAAGAGCGCATCCGTCGCGCCGGCGACAAGATAAAGACCGAGCTTGAGGAATCCAATCGTCAGCTCAAGCTCGACGAGGAACCCAAGAAACTTCCCGACATCGGCTTCCGCGTCTTCACCCTCGACAACTCGGGCATCGAGAAGCCCGAGCCTGGCAAGCTCGTGCTCGACGTGGTCAAGCCCGACCGCTCCGATATGGACATCGTCTTTGAGATGATGCTCAAGTGGGGCCTTGAGCTCACCCTTCCCGTTGAGCAGGAGGAGGCCGCTGACTACCCCATCTACTCCGTTGCCTGCGGGGAGCTCGTCTGCTGCCTTGCCCCTGGCCTCACCATCGAGGCGCTCGAGGCCATTGCGGACATCGAGCCCCGCCGCGTCCTCATGCGTGACTCCATTCTTACCGACTCGCTCAAGCTCAACGCTGCCCAGATCTTCAAGCGCGTGGCCGAGAAGACGGGCCGCGAGGTTGAGCTGAGGACGGTGTAGCCATGGCGTTGGAACTCAAGTATTCCTCAGAACAGCAGCATCAGGTAGAGGCCGTGGAGAGCGTCTGCAGCCTCTTCCAGGGCCAGGAGTTCATGGACGCCAAGTTCACCGCGGCAAGGGGCCGGGAGGGCTCGCTCTTTGCAGCCGAGGGCCTCCAGATTGGCTATGCCAATGGCCTGCGCCTCTCTGCCACCCAGCTGGAGCAGAACCTCCATGCCGTTCAGGAGGAGGAGAGCCTGCCGCCCACCAGCGTGACAACCAAGGGGCGCCTGCGCGACTTTACGGTTGAGATGGAAACCGGTACGGGCAAGACCTACGTCTACATTCGCACCATCTACGAGCTCAACCGCCGCTATGGTCTCACCAAGTTCATCATCGTTGTGCCGTCGGTGGCCATCCGCGAGGGCGTCAAGAAGAGCTTCGAGAGCATGAAGAGCCACTTTGACGTGCTCTATGACAAGACGCCGCTCGAATACTTCGTCTATGACTCCAAGGACATGAGCTCGGTGGGGACGTTTGCCACGTCCTCCTCGATTCAGGTGATGATCATCAACATCGCCGCGTTCATTCGTGGCTATCAGGACGATGGGGCGGCGGAAGAAGGCACCCTCTTTCACCGCGCCAGCGAGCGCCTGGTTGGTGGCCACAGCCCTCGCGAGCTCGTGTCCTCCTGCAATCCCATCGTCATCATCGACGAGCCGCAGGACGTCGACAACACCCAAAAGGCCAAGGGGGCCATTAACAGCCTGAACCCTCTCTTTGTGCTGCGCTACTCTGCCACGCACAAGGAGAAGTACAACAAGATCTATCAGCTTGGTCCCGTCGACGCCTTCCAGATGGGGCTCGTCAAGGGCATCTGTGTGGACTCGGTGCGCTCCGAGGAAGACCTCAACGGATCCTACGTGTGCCTGGAGTCCGTGAAGGCCAGTCCCTTCTCGGCCAAGGTCTCAATTGATGTGCGTCAAAAGGACGGCAGCCAAAAGCGCAAGAAGGTCACGGTCAAGACGGGCGACGACCTCTACGCCAAAAGCGGCGAGAACTCTGACTATGAGTCTGGCTGGGTGGTCAACAACATCTCTGCCGCTCCAGGCAACGAGTGGGTTGAGTTCCAGAACGGTACCACGCTCGAGCTTGGCCAAGCTGTGGGTGACATCGCGGAGGAGGTGGTCAAGCGGGCTCAGATTCGCAAGACCATCGAGGACCATCTGCAGAAGCAGCTTGAGCTCTATCCTCTGAGCATCAAGGTTTTGTCGCTCTTCTTCATCGACAAGGTGGAGAAGTACCGCCTCTATGATCCGGTTCGCAATGGCGAGTACGCCCAGATGTTCGAGGAGGAGTATGCGGATGCCGTGAGCTCCGCCAAGTGGCGCAGCCGCTATGAGAAGGCGGGCGTGCCACTCGACGTCGGTGCGGCCGCCGTTCACTCGGGATACTTTTCTCAGGACGGCAAGGGACGCATCAAGAACACAAGCAAGAAGGCGGAGTCCAGCGCCGACATCTCGACGTTCGAGACCATCATGAGGGAGAAGGAGACGCTGCTGTCGTTCCCGTCTGACAAGGACGGCGACGAGGAGTATGCAAAGAAGCGCATTCAGTTCATCTGGAGCCACTCCGCACTCAGGGAGGGCTGGGACAATCCCAACGTTTTCCAGATCTGCACGCTGGTCGAGACCAAGGACACCATGACCAAGCGCCAGAAGATTGGCCGTGGCCTGCGCCTTTGCGTTGACCAGAACGGCGAGCGCTGCTTTGACCGTGACGTCAACGTGCTTACTGTCATCGCCAACGAGAGCTACGAGGCGTTCGCCAAGGGCCTTCAGGGCGAACTCGAGAAGGATGGCATTCACTTTGGCGTACTGGCGCCCGAGTCCTTCTCGCGCATTGCCCTCAAGTACGAGGGTGGCCACGAAGAACGACTGGGGTATGAGAGGTCTGCCCAGGTGTACGAGGTTCTTAGGGCAAAGGGGCTCGTGGATGACAAGGGCAACGTGACGCGCGAGCTCAAGGAGGCTGCCGAGCGCGGCGACGTTCCGCTGCCCAGTGGTGTGGAGGCGGCGCAGGACGCGGTATGCTCCGTCATCCTGCACAAGGCCCAGAAGCTGCAGATTAAGGACAAGGCGAAGGAAGTCACGATCGAGCTTTCAAAGGACGTCTCGACCGACCCCGCGTTTCAGGAGCTGTGGGACCGCATTCGCAGGCGCACGCGCTTTGAGGTCGACGTGGACTCCGAGCGACTCATTGCGTCTGCCTGCGAGAAGATTGGGGACATGCCAGAGGTCAGGACTCCGGAGGTGTTCTCGACCATGGCGGGCGTCTCGATTGATGATGCTGGCGTCGAAGCCGAGGCCGACTCGCGTTCCCTGGTACGCGTGACGGGGGCCAGGGTCTACGATCTGCCCGATCCCATTGCCGAGCTGCAGGATGCTGTGGGCCTTACCCGCGCAACGATTAAGGCCATTCTTGAGCGCTGCGGGCGCTTTGATGAGTTTGCCCGCAACCCCGCGGTGTTCCTTTCTCAGGTGGCAACGAAGATCAGCGTTGCCAAGGCCGAAGCCGTTGCTGCTGGTATCAAGTACACCAAGCTGCCGGATTCTGAGTGGTACAGCATGGAGGACCTTAAGCCTCATGAGGTTAAGGCCTACCTCGACCAAAACGCCTGGGAGCCAAAGCACGGCAAGAGCCTCTACAACTACGTGGTCTACGACTCCTCTTCCGTTGAGAAACCGTTTGCTGTTGAGCTCGACCTATCCGACGAGGTGAAGGTGTTCGCAAAGCTGCCGAGTAACTTCAAGATTGATACGCCGCTGGGATCGTATAACCCAGACTGGGCGTACGTCCGTGAGGTTGAAGGCGAGCATCGCGTCTACTTTGTGACCGAAACCAAGGGCGGTGGCAACAACAACATCCAGAAGCGTCCCAAGGAGGACGGGAAGATCCAATGCGCCAAGAAGCACTTCGAGGCGCTGGACCTTGGCGATGACTTTGTCTACGACGTGAAGACAACGTACGTGTGATCTCGAAGCCTAGGGTGTTAAACAACAAGGCCCGGTGGCATTCCGTTTGCTACCGGGCCTTGCCGCATTTATCATGTGCGCTGTTCAACGCCCGGCGATTATTCTCGCGCTCACATGTGGTTGTCGGCGAAATCTATCAGCATGCCGCTGGGCTTTATTGGGCTTCTTCTTATCCCAACCCAAGCACCTCCTGAGCCCTCAACTTTGCCGAGAGGAACCTGAGTTGGTTGGCTGTTTCAGCCCGCTTGCCCGCTATGGGCTCCATTCCCAGACGCCTGCGAACGTCCGCTGCGCCGGGCTGCTCGGCAAGCGTTCCGTTTATAAGTTTGCTTAGCAGGCTGGCCGTAGCCTTTGCGTCGGAGAGCGCGTGATGATCGTGTCCGTTTGGGTCATGGCAGCCAAACCAGTCCGCAGCATCCCCAAGCGAGACGGCCTCTCTGTCGAGACCCATGAGCGGTGGAAAGAGGGGCTGGATGTCGAGCCAATCCTTTGGAAGCCTGTTCGTTGGGATGCGCTTGACGAGGCATTCCTTGGTCAGCTGCCGCTTGTCCGTTCTGCTCCACGTGATCATGCGAGCCGGAAGATTGCCAATCCACTCCGCCAACTGAAATACGACCACGCTGAGCTCGTCGGCGTTATAGACGTCGTAGCTGGTGATGGACGTGAGGTCCTTGACAAACCAGTTGACGCCGTTCGCGTACTGGGGTGCCACGAGGTGTGAAAACTCGCCGCAGTATTCGCCTTGGGCATCCAATTTGACGGCGCCTATCTCGATGATTTCGTTCTTGAGTCCATCGACCCTATGCTCAGTCGACACGGGGGGGTGAACTCGAGGTCGATGACGATGTTTCTTGCGCGCCAATTGCCGCTGGGGATGCCGTCCATCGCGACTCGCTTCTGATATTGAGGCCTGTAAGTCAACTCATTTTACTAGCGCTCTCGGACATTAAAGGCTGTCTCTGGTAACCGCTAGGACGAGGCTGATTCCCGCGTTGAGCTGCTTACTTAATAGCGCGGCGAGTGTCCTTGAGGTGTCGACGGCGCCAACGTCAAGGTCGTCACCAACGACGATTTCGTGGCTCATTCGGTCAAATTCATGGAAGAATATGATGACGCCTTTAGGGCACTGGCGAACATCGACTGATTGGATCTGTCATGAGCGTGCTGTTTATCGAATATCCCAAGTGCTCCACCTGCAAGAAGGCCAAGAAGTGGCTTGACGATCACGACGTTGACTACATCGACCGCGACATCGTGCTCGACAACCCCACGGCTGGCGAGCTCGCCAGCTTCCATGCTCGTTCGGGCCTGCCCGTGCGCCGCTTTTTCAACTCATCTGGCATGAAGCATCGCGAGCTTGGCCTTAAGGCTCGCCTCGACGCCGGCATGTCCGACGCTGAGTGCTTCGACCTGCTTGCCACCGATGGCATGCTGGTGAAGCGTCCGCTGCTTGTGGGCGATGACTTTGCCATCCCCGGGTTTAATGAGGCCGCCTGGACCAAGGCGCTGCTGGGGGAGTAGGCTCGCCCGCGCGTTGGGACGCTCGTTAGAAGCTTTGCTTTGTGAGGGCGTCGGGATTATCCCGGCGCCCTCTCTTTGTCTTGAATGTGACGGTGTCGCTGGGCGTGACCGTCAGGCCGGGCGCATCGCTACTGGGGTACGGTCACCTGGCCGGACGCGCCGCTGCTTGAATAAATCCCAGATACTGAACGTGGCCTTGCCGCGCGTCCTTGTCGCAATCGACTTCTTGATGCGGGGCTTGCGCATGCCAAACTTCATTGGCGCCTCCTTTGGGCTGACCGCTTCTGTCAATGTAAGCGGTTTCTGGTGCAGCGGCCTGCTGTTTAGGGGATAGATTTGAGCTTGGAAGCGTCCCCATGAGGCCTCTTGATGTCCGTTGAATTGCAGTTCTGGTGTCTGCTTGGACGATTTGTGGTCCGGCTGAGCCAGATTCCCTATCCGTTATTTTGATCAGCTGCACCGGGAACCGGTTTCACTGACAATTTTGGAAGGACAAACTTTCTGGGCGCGCCAAATGGCGGCGTGTACGTGTCCTCCAAGCTCCCGACCGTTGCCATTCTGTCAGTGAAACCGTTTACACGTGCGGTACGTCGATATTTAGGGATAGGAAAGTGAGGTATTTGGGTGCACGCTTGACCCCTTGAGCGTTGCGCGGCAACGCAAGTCGGTCGCCGTGAGCTCCTAGGTCTATCCTTTAATTTGCGCCATCGCACGTGTAACCGGTTTCACTGACATTTTTGGAAGTGCGAAGTTTCTTGCTAGCAAGAGAGTGCGTTTTTGCAGCCAGCGAGGATGCGAGGAACGTACTCTGAGCTATCCGTTAAATCGAACTGGAGCCCGTTGTTGGTGCCTGTCGGAACTAAAGCGCCCTAAATGGCCAATCCGGGATATCCTTTGATTTTTCGATTGGCTGCACTGAGCCAATTTCATGCCAGACGGGCGTAGCAAGACTGCCTGTCTGTCCACTAATTAGCGCTCCGCTACGATATTTCCCTCTGCGCTTTTCTACGATGGGGCAACCGTAACCCCTCGGGAAGGAAGAAACATGGCGGATAACAACGCACCTCAGAAGCCCAAGTCGGCAGCCGCAATCGTGGGCCTCGTTCTGGGCATCATTGCCCTGGTGACTTCGTTCTTGCCCTTCATCAACAACCTCTCGTTCGTCCTTGCCGCCATTGGCCTGGTATTTTCCATCGTGGGACTCACCGGCGCGCTTCGCGGCAAGAAGGCCGGTAAGGGCATGGCCATTGCGTCGGTGGTCGTGAACGTGCTCGCCGTCGTTATCGTGCTGGGCACCCAGAGCATGTACGCTGCTGCAATCGATGACGCTACCGCCTCTCTGACCTCGAACGATGTCGCCACAACTCTCGATGCGACCGCTGCTGCTGACAAGTATTCCATCACTGACGAGGCCATGGACGGCGATGCCTACTCGACCAAGATATCGGGCATCCTTACCAACAACACGAACGACCAGCTCAGCTACGTGCAGGTGAGCTACAACCTCTTTGACGCCGATGGCAACCAGATTGGCACCGCGCTCGCCAACACCAACAACCTCGCTGCCGATGGAACGTGGAAGTTCGAGGCCACGGGAATGACGGCCGTCGACAAGGTCGCAAGCTATAAGCTGGGTGACGTTTCTGGTTTCTAGGATCTAGGCATTTGGCAGGAGAGGGCTTCATGGCGGAACCGTTGACGGAGGAACTGCTCGACGAGCTGCTCGAGGCGCCAAGCATCGATGGCTTCCTCGGGGCGCACGCGCTCGACGCGCCAAACCTGTCGGACTACCTCAACATGTTGCTGGTCAAGAAGCACCTGGCCCGAGCCGAGGTCGTCCACATGGCCAACCTCAACGAGACCTTTGGCTACCAGATCTTTACGGGCGCGCGCAACCCCAGCCGCGATAAGGTGCTGCAGATTGCCTTCTCCATGGCTCTCACGCTGCGCGAGACCAACCGCGCCCTCGAGGCCGCGGGCGTGAGCTCGCTCTACAGCAAGGATCGCCGCGACGCCATCATCATCTTCTGCCTTGACCGCGGCTGCTCGCTGCAGAAGGTCAACGAGGAACTCTATCGCTTTGGCGAGCGTACCATCTGCTAGCTGCGCTTTATTGCACTTTGACCATACCTTGCACCAACCTCGGGACCGGATGCCGAACGCATCTGGCCCCTTGCTATGATGGAGCCATGCAAACATCCAAGACAGACAGCCTCCATGACGAGCTCGCGACCGCCTTGGGCGAGCCGGCGGATACCTACCGCGTCGAGTGTGTGCTCAAGAGCGCGCCCGGCGAGCTCACGCAGCTCGTCTGGCTGCGCACGGCGACCGGCGGCGAGCTGGGCCCCTACGTGCGCAAGATCATCGATGCCGCGGCGGGCATTGGCGGCGTCTACGAGCAGCTCTACGAGCGCCAGCAGCTCGGAGCTCGCTATCGCCAGCTGCCGCGCATCGTGAGCTGCGAACGTTGTGGCGGCAAGCTCGTCGTGGTCATGGAGCGCATCCCGGGGCACACCCTGCGCGAGGCGGTCGAGGCCGCACCGCCGGAGGGCCGCCTGGCGTTTGCGCGGCGTATCGTGCCGCAGCTCTGCGTGGCTGCGGACGAGCTCCACACCGCCTTTGAGCTGCCGGTAATTCACCGTGACCTCACGCCGTCAAACTTCATCTGTCCCAGCGACACCCATGCGCTGTCCGTGCTCATCGACCTGGGCATCGCCCGCGCCTGGCACGAGGGCGCCGAGACGGACACGACGCATCTGGGCACGCGCGCCTATGCGCCGCCCGAGCAGTACGGCTTTGGCCAGACCGACGTGCGCACCGATGTCTACGCCCTTGGCATGCTCGCGTTCTTCTGCCTGACCGGGCGCGACCCAGAGCCGCTCGACCGCGAGCGCGGCTTTGCCGACCCGTCTGTTCCCGATGGCTGGCGCGGCGTCATCGCGCGCGCCTGTGCGCTCGACCCGGCGACTCGCCATGCGTCCGCGGCCGAGCTGGCGGCCGCGTTTGCGGCACTGGGCGAGGGGGGCACGGCACAAACCACCTCCCAACCCGTTGATGCGCGCGAGAGAATCGGTGGCCTGCGCCGCGCAACGGCCCCCGCACGCTGCGTCGCCATTGCCGTGCTTGCCGCTGCCATCGTTGCCGCGAGCGTCTATGACGCGGTGACTCCCTCGCAGTGGAACCAGCCCACGATGCTGCAAAACATCTATGGCTACCTCGTGTTTGTTCCCGTGCTCGTGCTGGGTGTGGCCTATGGGTTGATGGACAGGCGCTACCTTCGCGAGCGCATCGCCTGGTTTGGCCGCATTCCCGCCAGGCGAGCCCGTCTCGTTGTGCTCGTAGCCTGCGCGGTTAACATCGTGATCTTCTTTGCCCTAAGTGCCCTGCAGGTTTAGACTCTCGCCCGAGCCGAGCCGAGCCGAGCCGAGCCGAGCCGAGCCACGTTGAGCTGGACCACGCCTTCGCCCAGGCCCTGCGCGGCTACGCCCGCGCTTGCTCCCGCCCGCGGCTCCCTCCCTCCCTCCCGTGTGTGCGCCCTGTGAAATGTTGACAGCTTAACAACCTTCCCTAGAATGGTCTGCGATCGAGTTGTTAATCAGTCAACAAGCGAGGCGCAAGCGACCTGCTCGGCGGAACGGACAGCACCCGGATGCCGGGCGCGCCTCGCCACGACCACGGGAGCACCCATGGCAGATGCCCAGCACAACCCCACCGACGGC
>ENA-OVGE01000836-OVGE01000836.1-human-gut-metagenome-genome-assembly--contig:-NODE-836-length-27087-cov-5.083198_pt1 | contig 27087 bp, 21 predicted proteins | sample MGYA00237769_ERZ505417 | MGnify/ENA primary metagenome ERZ505417 (study PRJEB26158, sample SAMN06016403) | human gut metagenome | biome: human gut; feature: ankylosing spondylitis patient; material... | reverse complement strand
TTGTTTGTGTGTGATGCATTCTTGTCTGGTGTGATAGGAATGCATCTTTTTTTATTTATTATAACAAATGTAGGGCTCGATCCGTTCAAGATCAATAGGAGTGAACTCCTCATAAAGGGATAATTGCTTTAGACTTTTTAAGATTCCTTTCTTTTTCCGATATTCTATGATGACCTTCGCTTGATAGTAGTTTATATATGGATGACGCATCATTCGTTCCATACCGGCTTTGTTTAAATTGATACGGTGTATCTGATGGGTGTCAATAGAAAACCACGGGCGGAGCCTTTCTGCTTTTAGATGAATCTCCTGTAACTGCTCTATCCGGCAAAAGCCCCCCAGCCGTTCGCGGTAATTTACGATCATCCGGGCAATAGTGCTTCCGACTCCCGGAATCTTTTTAAGTTCGGTGGTATCAGCAGAGTTGAGGCGGACGACAGTTCCCGGTTGGTATTTCACAAGTGTGTCCCGTTGTATGCTTTGTACGGTTAATAACCGTATTGTATCTTTATCTTTCGAACTGAAATCTTCTGTAATTTGGATATAAGGATGAAGAATCTGGTATTGTTCTTCTGTGAGTCCGTATATCTTCTGAAAATCCTCCGGATGGCGGAATTTGCCTTGTTTATGGCGATAGTGCAGGATATTCTTTATCATCCAGGATGGTAATCCGAGTGAAAGGAAAGTAGTAGAGTCCGCGGTGTTCGGATCGAACATCGTAAGCTTGATTTCCCTTTGAGGGGTTGATGGAAAAGAATGACCGAACCTGTTGTGAGGTTTTGTTTCCCGGAGAGAGGCAATAAAGTCATTATATTCTTGATCGGATTTCTCATTCTTTGTGCAGCCGGTATCTTCGGTACGAGTGAAAAAGGCAAAGAGTTCAGGAGCTGCATATACTCCTAAAATAAGAACGACAAGGACGATAATGCCTTGTCGTTCGGTTTTAGTATAATAAAGGAAGTCTTTCCACATTATAGCTTGATTAGCCCAAGTTCATTGATAAATATCAGTGAGATGGCGATTGGTGCGATATATTTTAATATAAAGATGATAAGCTTGTATACCGGTATCTTTAACGAGCCGTCATTGGTAATCTCTGACCATACAATCTTTTTATCCAGATACCATCCGGTAAAGAGGGAGATACACAGTCCGCCAAGTGGTAACATGATTTTAGCTGTTACAAAGTCGAAGAGATCGAACATCCCCAGTCCGAAAACGGTGAATCCTTTCATGACTCCCAATGATAATGAACAGAATATTCCGAGAAAGACACAACCGCCGGTGACTAACCTTGCTGCTTTTCCACGGGAAAGATTAAACTCCTCGTGAAGATAAGCGGTTACTACTTCGTGCAAAGAGATGGTAGAAGTTAAAGCAGCCATCGCCAACAATGCGTAGAACATTACAGAGAATATGTATGCTAGTACGGGAACTCCGCCAAATGCCTGTTGGAATACATTAGGCAGCGTGATAAAGATCAGACTGGGACCTGAATCCGGTTGTATGCCAACCGAAAAGGCTGCCGGGAAGATGATAAATCCGGCTAGTATTGCCACAAAAGTATCAATGATTCCTACACTGAAAGCTGTTTTAGTCAGGTTGGTTTCTTTACTGAAATAAGAGGCGTAGGTGCAAAGGCATCCCATACCCAGACTCAAAGAGAAGAAAGCCTGTCCCATAGCACTTAAAAACACATTTCCGTCCACTTTGCTAAAGTCGGGTTTGAGCAGGAATTCAATACCCGCACCAGCTCCCGGTAGAGTGACCGAACAAACTACCAGTATGAGGATAATGATAAACAAGGTAGGCATCATGATCTTCGAAGACTTTTCAATCCCCTTTTCTACTCCTTTCACGATGATGAAATGAGTAATCAATAAAAATGCTACCAGCCATACGACCGGTCGCCACGGGCTACTGGAGAATTGTTGGAAAGAAGAGATAAACTCTCCGGAGTTTTTTCCGGCAAAGCCATTGGTGGCAGCCTCAAGAATATATTCAAGTGTCCACCCTGCTACTACTGCATAATAACTAAGTATCAGGAAACCTGCTAATACTCCCATGCGTCCTACCCAACGCCAATGCGTTCCCGGAGCTAATGTTTGATACGCTCTTGCAGTGTTGGCTCTTGATCGGCGTCCTATCAGGAACTCGGCAATCATAATAGGCAGTCCCAAGAGAAAGATACAACCTAAATAGATCAGTATAAAAGCGGCACCTCCATGATTTCCTGTTTCGTATGGAAACCTCCATATATTACCCAACCCAACTGCAGAGCCGGCAGAAGCGAGTATGACCCCTAATTTGCTGCCGAAGTTCGCTCTATCAATTTTTGCCATAAATCTTGTTTTATCTTACAAATCGTTATAAAATATGCGAGTTAAAGTGCAAATATAGAAAATGATACTTATATTTGCACGAAAATTGTAATATTATTTAGATATGCTATCTTATATTAAGAAATATCCTATCTCGCTTTTTATCATTTTGACAGTGATTTATCTGTCGTTCTTTAAACCGCCTAAGACGGATTTGAATGAAATTCCCAATTTAGACAAACTGGTTCATGTTTGTATGTATTTCGGTATGTCGGGGATGTTGTGGCTGGAGTTTTTGCGTGCACATCGCAGGGATCATGCTCCGATGTGGCATGCGTGGGTAGGGGCGTTCCTTTGTCCGGTGCTTTTCAGCGGTTGTGTGGAGTTGTTGCAGGAATACTGTACTACTTACCGGGGTGGTGACTGGTTGGATTTTGCGGCCAATACAACAGGGGCGATTCTGGCTAGTTTAGTGGCCTATTATGTCGTACGGCCGAGGATGAAAATAAATAGTAAAAGGCAACCTATGAACAACAAAGGTGAACGATAAGCCGTGAACGATAGCAAATAATAAACGGTGAATAATGGATATGATATAGTCAACCATTATTCACCGTTTATCATTTATCATTTATCATTTGAAGTGTACCATTCCGGCTTTATAGAAATTCTACCGTTGAACTAAGCTTGATTCCATTGGAACCTTTAATAAGAATGGTATATCCTTTGGGTTTATCTTCTTGCAAATCCTTTATAACTTCCTGCACATTTGCATAAGTTTTAAAAGAATGTTCACGTGCGGCAAACTGTTCTCCCACGAGCCATACTTTCTCAAAATCACTTTCTTTGATGTAGTCAACGATTTTCTGATGCTCGGCCGGTCCTTCAGCACCCAGTTCGCGCATATCTCCTAATATGAGCATCTTGTGAGGGACTGTCATGTTCCGGAAGTTTTGCAAGGCAGCCATCATGCTGGTTGGGTTTGCGTTGTATGCGTCAATGATAAGCGTGTTATCTTCCGTCTTTTTAAGTTGGGAACGGTTGTTCTGTGGCGTATACTCTGCCAGAGCTTCATCGATCTTCTTTGCTTCCACTCCAAAGAAACGTCCGATAGTGATTGCAGCCAGGGCATTGGGGAAATTATATTCTCCGATCAATTGTGTACAGACTTGATGAGCTTCACCGTCTTTACCGGCTTTCCATTCGAAAGCAAGATAAGGCGAATTGCCGGTAATCCGGCCATTGACATAGAGATCATCTTCTGTTCCATAAGAAATCAGGTTCAATCCCTGTGAAATATTCATCAAATAGGCGTTATCGTGATGGATAAAGGTGATGGCATCTTTCTTGCGGAGGAAATCATAAAGCTCTCCTTTGGTCTTGATAACTCCTTCGAAAGAACCGAATCCCTCCAGATGAGCTTTGCCTACGTTAGTGATAATACCATAATCCGGTTCGGCTATTTCGCAAAGAAACTTGATTTCCCCCGGATGGTTGGCGCCCATCTCAATGACGGCAAGGTCATGCTCCGGTTTTAACCGTAGCAGGGTAGTCGGTACACCGATATGGTTGTTGAGATTACCTAAAGTATAAAGCACATTATGGTTTTGGCAGAGAACGCTGGAAATTAACTCTTTGGTGGTTGTCTTCCCATTAGTGCCCGTAATGCCGATCACTCGCGTTCCGAGTTGGCGGCGATGATAGTTGGCAAGCTGCTGCATGGTTTGCAGGCAGTCGTCTACAAGTATATATCGTTGATCGCCTTCTATGGCATACTGTATTTCATCGATAATGGCAAACGCGCATCCGGAGTCCAGCGCTAATTTGGCAAATGCATTACCGTTGAACGACTCACCTTTCAAGGCGATAAACAAAGAACCGTCCGGGCAGTTCCGGCTATCAGTAGTTACTGATTGGCAATCCAGAAAAATCTGGTAAAGAGCAGAAAGTTTCATAACCTGATCTTTTATTTAAAACGTTGCAAAGATAGGCTATTCTTTCGGATTTGATGGGAGTTCGGACAGTTTTTTGCTTAGGCATATATCAAAGGAAGAGTCAGGATCATCCGGCATCCTTCTGTATAAGAAGTATCGATCCGGAGGCTGCCTCCTAACTTTTCGGCAATACTCCGGCATATCGGAAGTCCGAGCCCGGTGCCCTGCGTGAAAGAGTTCATTTTGTAGAAACGTTCAAATACTGCTTCTTGTTGGTCTTTCGGGATGCCTGTTCCTGTATCGGTGACGCTGATTTCAATTTTCTTTTCTGCTTCCAATACGGAATAAGCGATGCGAATACTGCCACGAGTCGTAAATTTAGCGGCATTATGTGCCAGGTTGTTCAATACTTGTGATATACGTTCCGAATTACTGCGTATGAGCAGGCTTTCTCTTTCAGGTTCGAATAAAACTTCTACATCTTTCTGCGTGTTATCTTTGGCAACTTCAGATGCAAGTTGACAGATCGCATTAAGGTCTGTTTCGGGGTCAGTGGGCAGTTGTTCGTATTGATCCAGTTCGGACAGCGTGAGTACATCAGTCACCAGTCGAAGCAAGTCGTTACTGTTGCTTTTGATGATATTGACAAACTCTTGTGTTTCCGGACTGTTGCTGTAATGGTCGCTTAATACCTGCGAGAAGCCTACGATAGAGTTGAGCGGTGTGCGGATTTCGTGCGTCATGCTTTGGATAAACGTTGTTTTCATCCGGCTGCTTGCCTCCGCTATATCTTTGGCTTTACGCAATTCTTCCCTCGATACCATAAGTTCTTCATTCCTTGTTTTAAGTTCGGCTTCCGAAACTTTCAGTTTGCGTTTCAGGAAGTTTTCTCTATAAAGGAATATGAATAAGATACCTAATAAAATAATCAATGAAATAATCAAGGTTGTTTTATTATGCAACTCCTTCTCTTGTGCCTGAAGCATGAGTTCTTTCTTTTCGGCATTGAGTTTTTCTACATTTAATAAGGTGGCGAATTCGCTGCTGGCCACTTGCTCATTGGCTATTTTCAAAGAGTCATCCGTGTTGATGTACATTTGCAGATATTTGACCGCCAGGTTCATATTTCCCATCTTTTGGTAGATTTCTCCCTGTGTGCGATAATGGCTGCTGCTAAGTATGCTTTCGCTTAAACGGCGTTCTTCTTTTTCCTGCATTTTTGCGGCTTCCAGCGCTTTCGGATATTGTTTGGTCTGCTGGTAGTATAGACATTCTATATTATACAGTCTCTTTTTGATAGACTCCAGTCTTTTGTCCTGTTCAAATGCTGCCTGACACTCCTTCAGTAATTTTTCGGCAGCTTGAAAGTCGCCGAACTTGCTGTAGTAGTTTACGAATTCCAACTTGGCAGATATTTGTTGCGTAGAGGAATTGGCGGTCGCAATGGCTTTTTCCACAGCAGCTAATGCTTCTTTTTGCTTTTTCTGGTTGATGTAATAGTTGGCTATCTGGGCATAAGTCTGGGAGATGTTGTAGTTTTCGATCTTGTATTTTTCAGTCAGCTCGATTTCTTTCAATCGCCACTCGAACGCCATCGAATCGAATCTTTTGATGGTGTAGATTTGCGACATGATGTTATAGCAACGGGAGAGGCCGGTCTTATCATCCTCTTCTTGAGCTTCTTTTAACATGTTTTGCACTTCATAAAGTGCTATGTTTGTTCTGCTTGTTTTTAGGTAATAGGTAATTAATCTATTAGCCCATGCGAAGTAATAGTATTTAGGCTGATGAGTGGCCTTGGCGAATTCTTTTACTTTGTTGGTATAGTGGATTACGCTGTCTTCATTGGTTCCCTGGAAATAATAATAATCCAGTTGAGTGGCTATGGCTACTGCCTGCATTCGTTCGTCCTGCCGTTCGCCGGCCATTCGGAATAAAGTGTCGGACATATTAAGTACAACAGGCTCTAACAAGTATTCTTGACAACGTTGATAATATTCATAGAGAGTAGAGTCAACATTGAAAGTTTCAGCCTCTTTTTGAGCTTTAGCAGTAGTGGTAAAGAACAAAATGAGGAAAAGAAATCCTACGCGAAATAGGGTTAATCGGCTCATGGTATGAATTTTTCGGGTTCTTCTATAGTTTGCAAATATACGTTTATTTCTTCTTTTTAGTACGAATACTTGCTTTTTTTATCTACATTTGTAGGCGATCTAAAAGGAATGTTGTCAATGATGAAACCTATATCTCCTATTTATATAAATGTAAAAGGGCGGTTGCTCGATCTTGCTACTCCGCAGGTAATGGGAATTTTAAATGTTACTCCCGATTCTTTTTATTCCGGCAGCCGGATGCAGACTGAAGAAGACATTGCTGCCCGGGCCCGGCAGATACTTGATGAAGGTGCTTCAATAATTGATATAGGAGCCTATTCTTCACGGCCGAATGCCGAACATATTTCTGCTGAAGAAGAGATGCGAAGACTGCGCACCGGTTTGGAGATCCTGAATCGTAATCATCCCGAAGCCATTATTTCCGTTGATACTTTCCGGGCTGATGTGGCGGAAGAATGTGTGAAAGAATATGGAGTGGCTATTATTAATGACATAGCTGCCGGTGAAATGGATCATCGGATGTTTCAGACAGTAGCCGACTTGGGAGTACCTTATATAATGATGCACATGCAGGGAACTCCCCAAAATATGCAGAAAGAACCGTCTTATGATAATCTGATAAAAGATGTTTTCCTGTATTTCGCCCGTAAAGTGCAGCAACTTCGCAACTTGGGAGTGAAAGATATCATTCTCGACCCGGGATTCGGATTCGGAAAGACACTGGAACATAATTATGAACTATTGGCACATCTGGAAGAGTTTCATATCTTCGAACTTCCTGTTTTAGTGGGAGTTTCACGAAAATCAATGATTTATAAATTGTTGGGAGGAACTCCGCAAGATTCATTGAACGGGACAACCGTATTGGACACTGTTGCGTTAATGAAAGGAGCGCATATCCTGCGGGTGCATGATGTGCGTGAAGCGGTGGAAGCTGTCCGGATCACAGAGAAATTAAAAATAGAGAGTGGATATGACAAATAAGAGGAGGGTGCATGTTTTTTGAGTTTGGCATAAAAGATTTTATCGATATTCTGCTGGTAGCTTTTGTTTTGTACTATACCTACAAATTGATGAAAGCTTCCGGTTCTATCAAGGTGTTCACCGGAATTCTGGTTTTTATCCTGATCTGGCTGGTGGTGACGCAAGTGCTGGAAATGAAATTGTTGGGCTCTATTTTCGACACATTGATGAATGTGGGTGTGATCGCGTTGATTGTTCTTTTTCAGGATGAGATACGCCGTTTTCTCTTGACTTTGGGATCTCACCGACATGTCAGCGCACTGGCCCGTCTTTTTAACGGTTCGAAAAAAGAGTCGTTAAAGCATGACGATATCATGCCGGTGGTAATGGCTTGTTTGAATATGGGGAAACAAAAAGTCGGTGCATTGATTGTCATTGAGCATAACGTTCCTTTAGACGAAGTCGTCCGTACGGGCGAACTGATTGATGCGGTGATCAACCAACGTTTAATCGAAAATATATTCTTCAAGAATAGTCCGTTGCACGATGGCGCAATGGTAATCAGTAAAAAACGTATCAAGGCGGCAGGATGTATTCTTCCTGTATCTCATGATTTGAATATACCGAAAGAACTTGGCTTGCGACATCGCGCAGCAATGGGAATCTCTCAACAGTCGGATGCTCATGCTATTATTGTTTCGGAAGAAACAGGCGGTATCTCCGTAGCCTATCGCGGGCAATTCTACCTTCGCTTGAACGCGGAAGAATTGGAAAGTCTGCTGACAAAAGAAAACTGATTTTATAGTGATAGGCCAATGGTCAAATAATGATGGTTGTTTTATGACTATCATTATTTGACCATTGGTGTTTTATTTATTATCTTTAGGGCAATAACAATAGATATGAATAATCCTTTTGTGACTTAATGGTTATGTTTCTGCCAGGTATTTCTGCGATCGGGAATAAATGAAATAAAGCAAAATAGCGCCAATTGGCGCTATTTTGCTTTATTTCTAACCCTTTTTGAATGATAATTATCCCCTCCTTTTTAGGTGAATCGCCTACCTTTGCCGTATACTATTAAAATTCTATTTTTGAATAAACCATGAAAAACAAAATCATTGCTTTACTGGTACTTTTTACAGTTATTCTCTCTAGTAGTGCACAGGCGCAAACCACTGCCCACAAATTTGAGGCGGGCAAGAACACATTCTTGCTTGATGGAAAACCATTTGTAGGAAGGCGGCGGAGTTGCATTACACCCGTATCCCACAGGCTTACTGGAGTCATCGCATAGAGATGTGCAAAGCATTGGGAATGAATACGATTTGCATTTATATTTTCTGGAATATCCACGAACAGGAAGAAGGAAAGTTCGACTTCGCCGGTCAGAATGATATTGCCGCTTTCTGTAAACTTGCGCAGCAACATGGAATGTACGTCATTGTCCGTCCCGGTCCGTATGTGTGTGCGGAATGGGAGATGGGAGGACTTCCCTGGTGGCTGTTAAAGAAAAAAAACGTGGCCTTGCGCACGCTTGATCCTTATTATATGGAACGGGTAGGCATTTTTATGAAAGAAGTCGGTAAGCAATTGGCTCCGTTGCAAGTGGATAAAGGAGGAAACATTATCATGGTTCAGGTGGAGAACGAGTATGGCTCTTACGGAACCGATAAACCATACGTTTCTGCCGTGCGTGATTTGGTACGTGAATCCGGTTTTACCGATGTGCCTCTGTTTCAATGTGACTGGAGCAGTAACTTTACCAATAACGCACTTGACGACCTGATTTGGACTGTGAATTTCGGAACTGGGGCTAATATCGACCAGCAATTTAAGAAACTGAAAGAACTTCGTCCCGAAACTCCATTGATGTGTAGTGAGTTCTGGAGCGGATGGTTCGACCATTGGGGACGGAAACACGAAACACGTCCTGCGAAAGATATGGTACAGGGCATCAAGGATATGCTCGACCGGAATATTTCTTTCAGTCTCTATATGACTCACGGAGGAACGACTTTCGGTCATTGGGGAGGTGCAAACAACCCTGCTTATTCCGCTATGTGCAGTTCGTACGATTATGACGCTCCGATCAGTGAAGCCGGATGGACCACCGAAAAGTTTTTCTTGCTTCGCGATTTATTGAAAAACTATCTTCCGGGCGGTGAATCATTGCCTGAAGTCCCCGCTGCTTTGCCTGTTATTGAGATTCCCGAAATTCATTTCAATAAAGTGGCTCCACTATTCTCGAATTTGCCGGAAGCCAAACAAACAGTGGATATTCAACCGATGGAACAATTCAATCAAGGATGGGGAACTATTCTGTATCGGACCACACTGCCTGAAGCAACCCCCGCTGGAACCGTTTTGAAGATTACGGAAGTGCACGACTGGGCGCAAATCTATGCCGACGGCAAACTTCTGGCGCGTTTGGACCGTCGCAAAGGAGAATTTACTACGATTTTACCCGCACTGAAAAAAGGTACGCAACTGGATATTCTGGTGGAAGCAATGGGACGTGTCAACTTTGACAAATCCATCCACGACCGCAAAGGTATTACAGAAAAGGTGGAACTAGTTTCGGGTAACCAGGCTAAGGAATTGAAAAACTGGGCTGTGTACAACTTCCCGGTAGATTATTCTTTTATTAAAGACAAGAAATATAACGATACAAAAATACTACCGTCTATGCCTGCTTACTACAAGAGCACTTTTAAACTGGATAAAGTAGGAGATACATTCCTGGATATGAGCACATGGGGTAAAGGTATGGTTTGGGTGAACGGCCATGCAATGGGGCGTTTCTGGGAAATTGGTCCGCAACAGACCCTCTTTATGCCGGGTTGCTGGCTCAAAGAAGGAGAGAATGAAATTCTCATATTGGATTTGAAAGGTCCTGCCAAGGCTTCTATTAAAGGCTTGAGGAAACCTATTCTTGATGTGCTTCGTGAAAAAGCTCCCGAAACACACCGCAAGGATGGAGAAAAACTGAAACTGACAGGTGAGAAAGTAACACACGAAGGAGCTTTCACTCCGGGCAACGGCTGGCAGGAAGTACGATTTGCTGCTCCAGTGTAAGGACGTTATTTCTGTTTGGAAGCGCTTTCTCCGCAAGCAAATGATAACATCGCGGCAGTAGCAGAGTTCGATGTCCTGGGAGCTGATGGCAAACCGGTATCTCGTGAGCATTGGAAGATTCGTTATGCCGATAGTGAAGAAACACGCAGCGGCAACCGTACAGCCGATAAAATATTCGATTTGCAGGAATCTACTTTCTGGATGACTGTGGATAATGTCCCTTATCCTCATCAATTGGTGATTGACTTGAGTAAAGTGGAAACAGTGACTGGCTTCCGCTATCTGCCCCGTGCCGAGAAAGAATATCCGGGCATGATTAAAGAATATCGGGTGTATGTGAAATCTGCTGACTTTAATTACTAAACTATTGATGTACAAGCATTGAAATGATAATAGATATGAAAAAAAATATAATCCTTTTCGCACTCCTCTTTGTAGGAGTGTTGACTGGATATTGCCAACAATCTGCCTACCTGTTTGTTTATTTCACCGGCAATCGCATGAGTGAAGAAGCCGTCAGGATGGCTGTTAGTCTCGACGGATACAATTATAAAGCCTTGAATGGAAATCAACCGGTACTCGATTCCCGTGTGATTAGTTCAACAGGCGGAGTGCGCGATCCTCATATTTTACGTTGTGAAGACGGGAAGACATTTTATATGGTAGTTACAGACATGGTATCTGCCAATGGATGGAGTTCTAATCGCGCCATGGTATTGCTGAAATCGAAAGACCTTGTACACTGGACTTCCAATATCGTGAATATCCAGAAGAAATATCCCGATCAGGAAAACCTGAAACGTGTGTGGGCGCCACAAACGATTTATGACAAGCAGGCCGGAAAATACATGATCTATTGGTCCATGCAACATGGCAATGGTCCGGACATCATTTATTATGCATACGCTAACAAGGATTTTACCGATATAGAAGGAGAACCGAAACCGCTGTTTCTCCCGAAAAACGAAAAGTCATGTATTGACGGCGACATCATTTATAAAGACGGGCTTTATCACCTGTTCTATAAAACGGAAGGGAATGGAAATGGCATTAAGAAGGCTACTACTTCCTCTCTGACCTCCGGACAGTGGACGGAATCAGATGACTATAAGCAGCAGACGAAGGATGCAGTAGAGGGTGCGGGCATCTTTCCATTGATTGGCTCGGATAAGTATATCTTGATGTACGATGTGTATATGAAAGGCAAATACCAGTTTACGGAAAGTGCTGATCTGGAACACTTCAAAGTGATTGACCATGCCGTTAGTATGGATTTCCATCCACGCCACGGTACTGTTATTCCGATTACTCAAAAAGAATTGCAACGCCTTTTCAAGGCGTATGGTAAACCGGAAGGTTTCTGATCCAAAGGAGGAAGGTCAAAACCCATCTAAATTAGAAATCATCCTCGCCACAGCTCCTTGTCGCGAAGATGATTTCGTTGAAAGGAAATTTGGGCACCTCTCATCTACAAATTCAATGAATTTCAAGCGGGTAATCTTCATTTCCAGATAAATACATTCACCCTTTCGTCTTTTTTTGAGTTATTAAGATAAGGTGGATTCACTATTGTAATCCAGGAAAATAGTATACGATATTGGAAAAAGTGTATATTTTACCCTTGTTTACTTGTTTCTTATATATTTTTAAGTGTAAAACAACCAATTATAGCTTGAAATATATCAGTTAGAATAATGAAAATCTTAACTTTGCGATTGATAATCTTAATGCAATAGATACCATGAGAAAATTATTCCTGTTTTTAGTTGTCTTGTTTTTGTCGTTTCAGCAAGTCACTTTAGCTGCAATCAAAGAAATGACGAGTACCCCCGATTCGGTTTATCTCTTTTCCTTCGCTACTTCCGGAGACGACGGACGTAGCGGGCTTCGTTTTGCCTGGAGCATGGATAAGGAAAACTGGTTTGAAGTCGGCCGGAACTACGGATATCTCCGGTGTGATTACAGCCGTTGGGGATCACAGAAGAAAATGCTCGACCCTTATTTGAAACAGTCGCCCGCTGGCGAATGGATATGTACCTGGAAATTGAATGATCGTGATGGATACGGTCAGGCCACTTCTAAGGACTTGATAAACTGGACCAGCCAGAAATATCCCCGTACTACTTCCGATTTTAACGGAACAAGAGTGAAAGCCGTAGTTGCCGGAGAGGAGCAGAAAGGAACTATCAACCGGGTAGCGTGGACTTTGGTAGATGGATTAAATAAGAATTATGGCTGGAATCAATATCGGAACTCATTGCATGGAGAACGTCCGGTACAGGATGGAGAACGTTTTGCCGGTTTGAAGCCTGTAAAAGCAACGGTCACCGTACAACCCGAACGTGCCAAGGCCATCAGCGATGTCTTGTTGGGTGCTTTCTTTGAAGATATTAATTATTCGGCAGACGGAGGACTCTATGCAGAGCTGATCCAGAACCGTGATTTCGAATACGACCCTTCAGACAGGGAAGGGGATAAGAACTGGAATAGTACTCATTCCTGGACATTGAAAGGAGATAAAACCACTTTCACCATTAACACTAGCGATCCTATTCATGCCAATAATCCGCACTATGCCGTATTGAATGTAGAACGACCGGGAGCCGCGTTAGAAAATACAGGCTTTGATGGTATCGCGCTGAATGTTGGAGAGAAATATGATTTTTCCATATTCGCGAGAGTTCCGCAGGGGCAATCAAATAAATTACAGGTTCGTTTGGTAGATGGAGAAGGAAATATATGTGGAGAAACTTCTCTGACTGTATCTTCCCGCCAATGGAAAACGTATAAAACAGTGATTACTGCCAAAGCAACCGCAGATACTCGCCTCGAAATCATTCCCCAATCTGCTGGAGAATTGAATCTGGATATGATTTCTTTGTTTCCGCAGCATACATTTAAAGGACGCAAGAACGGACTCCGCAAGGATCTGGCTCAAGTGTTAGCTGACATTCATCCCCGTTTCATCCGTTTTCCCGGTGGCTGTGTGGCTCATGGTGATGGTCTGAAGAATATCTATCAATGGAAAAATACAGTCGGTCCGTTAGAAGCAAGAAAGGCGCAACGTAACCTTTGGGGATATCATCAAAGCATGGGACTGGGATATTTTGAATATTTCCAATTCTGCGAAGATATTGGCGCAGAACCGCTTCCGGTATTGGCTGCTGGTGTTCCTTGCCAGAACTCTGCCTGTCACGGTGACTTGAGAGGCGGACAGCAAGGCGGTATCCCTATGAGCGAAATGGGGGCTTATATTCAGGATATTCTTGATCTGATAGAATGGGCAAACGGCGACGCTAAGAAGACAAAGTGGGGAAAGGTACGTGCCGAAGCAGGCCATCCGAAACCTTTCAACCTGAAATACATCGGTATCGGAAATGAAGATCTCATCACCGATATCTTCGAAGAACGTTTTACAATGATATTTAATGCCATCAAAGAAAAATATCCGGAAATGATCGTTGTAGGTACAGTAGGACCGTTCAATGAAGGAACAGACTACGTAGAAGGATGGAAACTGGCCGACAAACTGGGTGTGCCGATGGTGGACGAACATTATTATCAGACTCCGGGATGGTTCCTGAACAATCAGGACTTCTACGATAAATACGACCGTTCGAAAAAGACAAAAGTATATCTGGGCGAATATGCGACTCATATCCCGGGACGAAAAGCGAATATCGAAACTGCACTGACGGAAGCTCTTTATCTTGCTGCCTTGGAACGCAATGGAGACGTTGTACACATGACTTCCTATGCTCCTCTTCTCGCCAAAGAAGGACATACCCAATGGAATCCGGATTTGATTTACTTCAATAACCGGGAAGTGAAACCTACCACCGGATATTATGTGCAGAAACTCTACGGACAGAATGCCGGAAACGAATATCTGCCGGCGAAGATCACTTTGGATAATAAAGACGATAAAGTGCAGAAACGTTTTGCTTCTTCCATTGTCCGCGATTCGGCAAGTGGAGATGTAATAGTGAAGTTGGTCAACTTACTTCCTGTAGAGGTGAATACTCATGTCGACCTTTCCGGAATCGGTGTGATACAGCCTTCTGCAAAGAGAACCGTACTGACCGGCAAACCGGCAGATACTCCGCTACCTGTTGAAGATACGGTGGAAGTGGCAGAAAAGTTTGATTGCCAATTGTCTGCCTACTCTTTTACGGTGATCCGGATAAAAAAGGCAAATGAGAAATAACAGGAAATAAATGAAGAACATAATAACATGAATAATATGAAGAAGATAATAAGCACTCTACTGGTGGCTGGTTGCTGTCTGACTTCGCTGATGGCACAAGACGTGGTCGTGAAAGGACCGGATGAAAAACTGCAATTGGTTGTCTTTACTTCCCCTACCGAAAAGCCAAGTTATTCCATTACCTATAATGGGAAAACCATGCTGGAGAAATCACCTTTGGGTATGAACACGAATATTGGTGACTTTGCTAAAGGAATGAAACTGACAGGGCATACGGTCACCCCGATTGATACCGTCTATCGTCAGGATCGTATTAAAACCTCACAAGTGCATTATCAGGCAAACGAGCTGAACTGTCAATTTGAGAATCCGAAAGGACAGAAAATAGATGTTGTCTTTCGTGTCAGCAACAATGATGTAGCTTTCCGTTATACCCTGCCGCGTCAGGATGGAAAAGGAAGTGTAACGGTGACTGCCGAAGAAACCGGTTTCCGTTTCCCGCAACAGACTACTACTTTCTTGTGTCCGCAAAGCGATGCCATGATAGGATGGAAGCGTACAAAACCCAGTTATGAGGAAGAATACAAGGCAGATGCTCCGATGAGTGACCGTTCCCAGTACGGGCATGGTTACACCTTCCCTTGCCTGTTCCGTATTGGTGACGATGGTTGGGTGCTGGTTAGCGAGACAGGAGTGGACAGTCGATATTGCGGCTCACGTTTAAGCGATGTGAGCGAAGGTAATCTGTATACGATTGCTTTCCCGATGGCAGAAGAAAATAATGGCAACGGAACGGTTGCTCCGGCATTTGCCTTGCCGGGAGCTACTCCCTGGCGTACCATAACAGTTGGCGAAACTTTGAAACCGATTGTGGAAACAACTGTTGCGTGGGATGTCGTGCGTCCTCTTTATGAAACAAAATATGACTACCGTTTCGGACGCGGCACATGGAGCTGGATTCTTTGGCAGGATGGTAGTATCAACTATGACGATCAGGTGCGATATATTGATTTTGCTGCGGCAATGGGATATGAGTATGCGTTGATTGATAACTGGTGGGATACGAACATCGGTCGCGACCGCATGAAGTCTTTGGTAGAATACGCACGTAGTAAAGGCGTGGAACTCTTCTTATGGTATAGCTCTTCCGGTTATTGGAATGATATTGAGCAAGGACCGGTTAATCACATGGACAACGCCATTATTCGCAAACGGGAGATGAAATGGTTACAGAGTCTTGGAGTAAAAGGCATTAAAGTCGATTTCTTTGGTGGTGACAAGCAAGAGACGATGCGCTTGTATGAAGATATCTTGAGTGATGCTGACGATCACGGCCTGATGGTGATCTTCCACGGTTGTACAATCCCTCGCGGATGGGAACGCATGTATCCGAATTATGTAGGTAGTGAAGCCGTACTGGCATCCGAGAATATGGTATTCAACCAACATTTCTGCGATGAAGAAGCCTTCAATGCTTGCCTGCATCCGTTTATCCGCAATGCAGTGGGTAGCATGGAATTCGGCGGTTGTTTCCTGAACAAACGGCTGAACCGCAACAATGACGGAGGAACTACGCGTCGCACTACTGATATATTCCAACTGGCCACTACCGTATTATTCCAAAATCCGGTACAAAACTTTGCGCTTGCTCCCAACAACCTGGAAGATGTTTCTCCTGTTTGTATGGACTATATGAAAGCGGTTCCTACCACTTGGAACGAGACACGCTTCATTGACGGATATCCTGGAAAATATGTCGTGTTGGCACGTCGTCACAATGATACTTGGTATCTGGCTGCTGTGAATGCAGGAAAAGAAACATTGAAGTTGAAACTGGATTTAGAGATGTTTGCCGGAAAAACGGTTACCCTGTATAAGGATGATAAGAAAGGAGAGCCACAGCTTGTGCCGTTGAAAGTGAAAGAGAACGGTAAAGTGCAGCTGGAGATTCTTCCGCAGGGAGGTGCTGTATTGGTAAACAAATAGATGATAGTTCTACCGTTTGTTGTGGGATCATGTGGCAATGATTGTTCGGTAAAAGTTTGATAGAATCAATATTTATAGCATAATTTATGTAGCATTTTTTATGCTACACAAATTGTGCTATGAATAATTGCTTGAATATAAACAATATAGACTGCTTTCTTTATTCTTTGAATGAAATCATATTTGAGAAATGTTTCGTGGATATAATTCATTCAGTTGTGGTTGCAGACATTGCCTTACGCTGGTATACTAAAATAATCATATTCAAGAAAAGACCCTTCACCTTTCACAATGCCCTGTTCATCGGCATTAGCGGGTGAAGGGCTGGCTTTCACCTTCCTTTCACCTTTCTACCCTGGCTTTTACAGCTGTCTAGTCTGCTAAATCTTTTATCTATAGCTGGCAGGAGAAGTATTAATAGATGGTTTCCAGACTATTATAAGAAAACTTCTTTTCTATAAGGGACAAACTTCCTTTGTATAGGACCTAAACTTCTTTTGCATTATAAGAAAACTATAAATGCAAGCTTTGATTATATAAATGCAAGTTCCATTTATATAATTGCAAGTTCTGTTTTTATAAACGCAACTTTCATTTATAGATTGCATTTAATGAAAAGTAAGTTTGCATATTGGTAATAGGAAGTTTACCTATAATCAAAAGAAAGTTTGTTATTAATGAAAGAGAGGGCAGTTAGTAATGAATAAGGAAGCAGGTAAGGTATGTCTTCAGAAGCATAGATAGAGAAGTGCCATATAGGATTAGGAAACCGGATTATCAGAAAAGCATTTTATGTGTATATATAAATGACCTGCTCGACCAGAAAATCACTTTGTGTTGAAATCGGGTAGGTTCTTTTTATTGAGTGAACTGATAGGTGAAATCCCTATCCCTATCGTATTATATGGTAAACGCGGGCTAAAATCGAAGTGCAAATGCTCTGTAATATCGTGCATTTAGCGGAGAATGATTGTTTTTTAGTCCTTTTTTGACACATAAGTGTACCTTTATATTTAATGTATCATCTATCTTTGTAAACAAGAAATCTTATTTAATATCATGAATATGAATAGACATTGCAGAATAATCAAGTGTATATTATCAGGAGTCGTTTGCGCGTTGTTATTGCCTGTATCAATGCAGGCACAAAAGAACACAGCATTTATCCCCGGACAAGTGTGGAATGATACGGATGGAAATCCGATCAATGCCCATGGTGGCGGACTTCTTTATCACAATGGTACTTACTATTGGTATGGTGAATACAAGAAAGGAAAAACGATTTTGCCGGACTGGGCTACGTGGGAGTGTTATCGTACAGACGTGACCGGAGTAGGTTGTTACTCTTCTAAAGACTTGCTGAATTGGAAATTTGAAGGAATTGTGCTTCCGGCAGTCAAAGACGATCCGAATCATGACCTGCATCCCTCCAAAGTGTTGGAACGTCCGAAAGTTATCTTTAATAAGAAGACCGGTAAGTTTGTAATGTGGGCACATGTGGAAAGTGCCGATTACAGTAAGGCTTGTGCCGGCGTGGCGGTTGCCGATTCTCCTGTCGGACCGTTCGTTTATCAGGAAAGTTTCCGTCCGAACAATGCGATGAGCCGCGATCAGACAGTTTTTGTGGATGATGACGGACGTGCTTATCAGTTCTATTCTTCGGAAAATAATGAAACCATGTATATTAGTCTTTTGACTGATGATTATCTGAAACCTAGCGGACGGTTTACTCGTAATTTCGTCAGAGAGTCTCGTGAAGCTCCGGCTGTGTTTAAATATAATGGTAAATACTATATGTTAAGCTCCGGTTGCACAGGCTGGGATCCGAATGTGGCCGAAATAGCAGTGGCCGATTCTATTATGGGAACGTGGAAAACGATTGGTAATCCTTGTACGGGACCGGATGCGGATAAAACGTTTTACGCACAGAGCACTTATGTTCAGCCTGTTATCGGAAAGAAGGACGCATACATCGCTATGTTCGACCGCTGGAAAAAGAAAGACTTGGAAGACTCACGCTATGTATGGCTGCCTGTACTTGTAAAAGACGGAAAGATAACAATTCCCTGGCATGAAAAATGGACTCTTTCCATCTTTGACAAATAAAAAAGAAGATAAGCATGAAACGGATATTACTACTACTTTGCGGAATAATACTTGTTCCTACTCTTGTCTGTTCCCAGCGTTTGGTGGAAGTAGGAAAGGGATATAGCTGTACTTCGGTCAATACGACGGTCTTTCGGAATAACTCGCTGGTGACGCACGGTGAGGAACAATATATCAGTTATTACGATAACGACGGCTATCTGATACTTGGAAAACGGAAACTGGATTCGAAACAATGGACTTTACACCGTACCCAATATCAGGGAAATGTAAAGGATGCTCATAATGTAATCAGTATGATGGTGGATGGAGAAGGTTACATACACGTATCTTTCGATCATCATGGACATAAACTGAATTATTGCCGGAGCATTGCTCCCGGTTCTCTGGAACTGGGAGATAAAATACCGATGACCGGAATTGATGAAGGAAATGTAACCTATCCGGAGTTTTATTCTTTATCCGGAGGAGATTTACTGTTTGTTTATCGTTCCGGTTCTTCCGGTCGTGGTAACTTGGTGATGAACCGTTATTCGCTGAAAGAACATAAATGGACTCGTATTCAGGATATACTGATTGACGGAGAAAATAAACGGAATGCTTATTGGCAAATGTATGTCGATGAGAAAGGAACCATCCATCTTTCGTGGGTGTGGCGCGAAAGCTGGCATGTGGAAACAAACCATGATATATGTTATGCCCGTTCGTTTGATAATGGAGTGACTTGGTATAAATCAAGTGGAGAGCAATATGAACTTCCTATCAAATTGTCTAATGCAGAGTATGCCTGTCGTTTGCCTCAAAACTGTGAGTTGATTAATCAAACAAGTATGAGTGCCGATGCAGAAGGAAATCCGTATATAGCCACTTATTGGCGGGATCCCGACAGTAACGTGCCCCAATATCGTATCGTCTGGAACGATGGGAAAGTATGGTATCAACGGCAGATCACAGATCGCAAAACACCTTTTACCTTGAAGGGTGGCGGTACGAAAATGATACCTATTGCCCGTCCGCGTATTGTGGTAGAGGGTGGGGAAGTCTTTTATATTTTCCGCGACGAAGAACGGGGAAGCCGTGTATCGATGGCACATGCGTCCGACGTCGGCATTAGTAAATGGACGATAACGGATTTGACCGACTTTTCCGTGGATGCCTGGGAACCGTCCCATGATACGGAGCTCTGGAAGGAACAGCGGAAACTTCACCTCTTTGTGCAACACACCCGTCAGGGAGATGGTGAACGTACAGCGGAAATTGACCCTCAAATGGTATATGTATTAGAAACAGATATGAATATAAATAAGTAAAGATATGAAGGAATTATCTGCAACTCTTTTTTCGTACTCTTCCTAGGTGGTGTAATTCGTGTCTTAATTCATCATCAAGCTCATATATGGCTTTAACGGCTGGAGTATTTTATCTGTTAGTTCGCTAATATTCATCTGTATATGTGTACCGGGCAGTCGCTCGGTACTATACATGCACTTCCCTTTACACAGATAATAATAACCGTTATTTACCGACAGTTGTTTATCCGATAATTCCAACTGCATTTCATCTTCGGGGAAAGCCGCGGCATAGATTTGCAGCACTTCTTTGGCATTGATGATACGTGCCATGCCCAACGGATGTTGAGGCTGTTGATCTTCGGGAGGTAAGAGTTGAACCATGCACTTATATCCGGTGTGTTGCCTGATAGCATACAATAGGCTATATTCCACATCTTTATCTTCAGCGCAAAGCTCATTGATAATGATATGTTTGTCTCCTTTATATATAATAGTCATCCCCTTGATATCGTTTTCTTGTCTGGCTACAAATAAGTATCCTCCGCTGATGGCAAGATCAGTCATAATAACCTGAAAGTCTTCCAGCGTGTGCTGAATACAGCAAGCCCGTTCGGAAAGCTTCTTATTCAAATAAGAATAAATCTCTTCCTGAAATTCCGGAACCACACTGACCGCTATCTCTTTAGCAGGAATAAACTCCGGCAAAACGATCTCTTTAGTTGAATACTTGAATACGGAAGCATATCCCATGCGGGCATAATAGTCGAACAACCAGGGCTCTGCCGGTATCAATGTACTGAAATGTACTCCATTCCGCAGCATCCGGGCGAAAGACTGTGATAAAAGCTCTCGCATGACCCCTTTGCTTCGGAAATCGGGATGCGTGCAGGCTCCTGAAATATAGGAAGTCTGCACTGTTTCTCCGCCGAAAGTCATCGGATAAGGAAGCATCTGAAGCGCAGAGATTACCTCATCGCCACTTTGGATGGCGACATTCACCTCTGTTTTATAGCGCAGTCTGAAGTACATTTCAACGAATTCTTCACTATCGTCAAAACAGATTTTCCACAATGCTTTTACTTGCTCCTTTATCATCATATTTATAATGGATTTACCATTTTACCATATTCATGGGATGCTCTTTGAGGCAAGCCATATATTTTTCCAGAATCGTTGCCGGCTGGTAAGACAGTTTGGCTTTGCGTAAGCCCTCAATACCTAAATCCTCTTCCCGGTTGATATAGATATATTGTTCGGGAATCCGGTTGGCAAATTCATAATTAATCATGGCATACGCACCTTCAATACTGGTATCCGCTTTTTCTACATGTACGCCGAATGTTTCATGATTGATAGGCATACCGAATGTGAATGCGACGATTTTACCGTTCACATGCAAGATACCTCCCGTCAGTCCGAGTGTCTCGAAGTTGTGGAGAGCATAAATCAGGGCGCGACGTTCGTTGCCTGTCCCCTCCTGTTGGTCACAATTATTCACTTTACACCACTCTGCTTCCAGATCCAGACATTCCTGAATACGGTCCGGGGTAATCGGTGTGTATTCGTAATCCGGATAAGTGTTGCGGAACCGGTTGATATGATTTCTTTTCGCCTGGAATTTCTTCCCTTTCAGCGTAGATAGATCACTTCTCAAATAAATATAATCCGCATAGTCGCGGTCTTCTGTGAAAGTGAACTGTTCCGGAAGGATAGCTTCGAGATCAGCGCGCATATTGCTGCACACTCCCAGCATACAGAAATGCTGGTTCTCTTTGCGGGCATCTTCTATCAGTTCCCACAATACTGCTTTCAAATCTCCTGTGCCTACGGGCATCATATAAGCAAGTTGTTCTCCTGCCCAGAACTTGAATACCAGAAAGTTGTCGACCACTGCGAATTGAGTGTCATATAAGAACCTCCAGCTGCAAAGATTGGAGAATGAAAGATCGCAATTGCGGCGATCACTTTTCATCGTGAATGAGGTGATTGTGTCTTTGTCTGCTAATGTGATATCTTTAAATGGAATCATAAAATTGCTTTTTGCGTTTAACTCTTTATATAACGAAAAATCAAGAGATTTTGTTTTTACAAGACACCTAATAATCGAAGGAGCGTAGGTGTGAGTAGTGCAGTGAAGATTCCATTCAGTGTCAGTCCCAGACTGGCGTATGCTCCATATTTACTGCTGATATCCATTGCGGTGGAAGTTCCGACAGCATGAGCGGCTGTCCCCATCGAAAGCCCTTGGGCGATCGGACTGCCTACACGCATGATTTTCATGGTCTTAAAACCACAGATTGCTCCTAATAAACCTACTGCCACAACAACTGCCGCCGTCAGTGACGGAATACCGCCAATGGCTTTGGTTACTTCCATCGCAATCGGAGTCGTAACCGATTTGGGAGCCAGAGACAGGATTACTTCTTGGGAAGCTCCCATAAACTTCGCAATCAGCACTACTGAAATAACTCCGACAATGCAGCCTGCCAGTTGAGACAGAAGGATTGGCAATAACTGCTTTTTTATCATCTCCAATTGAAGATATAAAGGTACGCCTAAAGCAACAACAGCCGGGCGGAGCCAGAACTCGATCAGATGTCCTCCTTTATTATAGGTCTCGTATGAGATATTTGTCATTTTAAGGAAGATGATTAATAGGGCGATGGTCAGCAATATAGGATTTAATAATACCAGTCCTGTTTTCTTCTGAAGCAATTTGGCAAAGAAGAAAATCCCGAAGGTGATAGCCAGCAGGAAGAAATTATTCTCTAAGAAACTCATTTGTCTTTATTCGTTAAGTTGATTTTATCTTTAAGGTGCAGTTTCTCCGACAGATGGAAATCCGTCAGATGAAGTTTGCGCGCCAGCTTAATCTGACGTGCCAGCCTGAACTTGCGGACGATTTGATGTACCCATCCCGTAACGACAAGTACAAGCGCGGTGCTGACAATGGTCGCTGTTACTATCGGCCAGAACTCTGCCGCAATAACATCAAAGTATAGCATAAGAGCCACACCGGGCGGAACGAAAAAGAATCCTAAGTTGGCAACCAGAAAGTCGGACAATCCCTGTACCCAGTGTAGTTTAATCCAACCTAATTTTAAAAAGAGGGTGAGCAGCAGCATACCGATGATGCTGGAGGGGAGCTTGATACCCGTAAGATAAACTATTAATTCACCCAAAGCCAAACAGCCAAATAAAATGGCGCACTGACGTATCATATACTAATAACCTATTGATTTTGTTTGAAAACACTGCAAAGGTATGAAAAATAGGAGTACAGTGTTAAATATTATAATATTTTAGACTTGGGAGAGAAAAATAGCCGAAATTGTAATGTGGATATTGCAAAATTGAGTACTTTTGCACCGCAAATTACAAATTGTAAGGACGTTTTATAATAATATTCAATATATCTATGCTCAATTTAATCAACCAAATCGTGGCGCGTGCGAAAGCAAATCGCCAACGTATTGTTCTTCCGGAAGGAACTGAAGAACGCACATTGAAAGCTGCCAATATGATTTTGACAGACGAAGTAGCCGATCTAATTTTACTGGGTAAACCGGCAGAAATTAATGAACTTGCTACAAAATGGGGATTGGGAAACATCGGTAAAGCTACTATCATTGATCCTGAAACTTCTCCGAAACACGAAGAATATGCGCAGTTGTTGTGTGAACTTCGTAAAAAGAAGGGGATGACTATCGAAGAAGCCCGCAAATTGACGAGCGATCCTTTGTTCTATGGTTGTTTAATGATTAAGAGCGGTGATGCTGACGGTCAGTTGGCTGGTGCCCGCAACACTACTGGTAATGTATTGCGTCCTGCTTTGCAGATTATCAAGACTGCTCCGGGAATCACTTGCGTATCCGGTGCTATGTTGCTTCTGACTCATGCTCCTGAATACGGAAAGAATGGCATTTTGGTCATGGGTGACGTTGCCGTAACTCCGGTTCCGGACGCTAATCAGCTGGCACAGATTGCTATTTGTACTGCTCAAACTGCGAAAGCCGTTGCCGGTATTGAAAATCCGAAAGTGGCTCTGTTGAGCTTCTCTACCAAGGGTTCTGCAAAACACGAAGTAGTTGATAAAGTGGTAGAAGCTACTAAGATTGCAAAGGAGATGGCTCCTACGCTTGATCTGGATGGTGAAATGCAGGCTGATGCTGCTCTTGTTCCGGAAGTCGGTGCAAGCAAGGCTCCGGGTTCTCCTGTGGCTGGCGAAGCAAACGTATTGATTGTTCCGAGTCTGGAAGTTGGTAATATCTCTTATAAGTTAGTTCAACGTCTGGGACATGCTGACGCTGTCGGCCCGATCCTTCAGGGTATCGCTTGTCCGGTAAACGACTTGTCTCGTGGTTGTTCTATCGAAGATGTATATCGCATGATTGCTATCACGGCTAACCAGGCTATTGCTGCAAAGGCAAATAAATAAGTATTAGATATAAGGTAGTAAGTATTAAATTGACAACGACATGAAAATTCTGGTATTGAACTGCGGAAGTTCATCTATTAAATATAAATTGTTCGATATGACCAGCAAAGAAGTGATTGCGCAAGGTGGTATCGAAAAAATCGGTCTGAAAGGATCTTTCTTGAAACTGACTTTACCGAATGGTGAAAAGAAAATTCTGGAAAAAGATATTCCTGAACATACAGTAGGAGTTGAGTTTATCCTGAATACGTTGATTCACCCCGAATATGGCGCTATCAAATCTTTGGATGAAATCAATGCCGTAGGTCACCGTATGGTACACGGAGGCGAGCGTTTCAGCGAATCTGTATTGCTGAACAAGGAGGTATTGGAAGCCTTTACAGCTTGCAATGATCTGGCTCCGTTGCACAATCCGGCTAACTTGAAAGGTGTGAATGCAGTTTCTGCTATTCTTCCTAACATTCCGCAGGTAGGTGTATTCGATACGGCTTTTCATCAGACCATGCCGGATTATGCCTACATGTATGCTATTCCTTATGAATTGTATGAAAAGTATGGTGTGCGTCGTTATGGCTTCCACGGAACATCTCATCGTTACGTGTCCAAACGTGTATGTGAATTTTTGGGCGTGAATCCGGTAGGACAGAAAATTATCACTTGCCACATTGGTAACGGTGGTTCTATCGCTGCTATCAAAGATGGTAAATGTATGGATACTACTATGGGCTTGACTCCATTGGAAGGCTTGATGATGGGTACTCGTAGCGGTGATATTGATGCCGGTGCAGTAACATTTATCATGGAAAAAGAAGGCTTGAACACAACCGGTGTTTCCAATCTGTTGAACAAGAAGAGCGGTGTACTGGGCATTTCGGGTGTATCAAGCGATATGCGTGAACTCTTGGCTGCTTGTGCGGCTGGCAATGAGAAAGCTATCCTTGCAGAGAAGATGTACTATTACCGTATTAAGAAATATATCGGTGCTTATGCTGCTGCATTGGGCGGTGTGGATATTATCCTGTTTACTGGTGGTGTAGGTGAGAACCAGATGGAATGTCGTCGTGAAGTTTGTAAGGATATGGAATTCATGGGTATTGAGCTTGACAACGATGTGAATGCTAAAGTTCGTGGTGAGGAAGCAATTATTTCTACTCCTGCTTCTAAAGTGAAAGTAGTAGTGATTCCGACAGACGAAGAATTGTTGATTGCATCCGATACAATGGATATTCTGAAGAAATAATAACAGAATTGATTTATATTGTACGGGGATGTGCCAAGATTGGGACATCCCCGTCTTTTTTTGTCTTAGTTTTACCTCATCGCTCCTTTCATTTACTTCCAAGAAACAACATTGTTATTATTATTGTTATTTGTAACTTACAGGTTTGCTTGTTCTTAAAAATACCTGTATGTTTATTGTGTAATTAAATTAAGTAATAATAATATGTTAAAAGTAGTAGCATTTATGAAGCAAGTAGCCAAGGGACTACAGATGGGGGGAAACTTTGGTACTGCGCACGTTTATCGTAGCAGTCTCAATGCCATCATTGCTTATCGTGGGAAAGGGGATTTTACATTTCATGAGGTAACCCCTGAGTGGTTAAAGGGCTTCGAGATTCACCTTCGTGGCCGGGGATGCAGTTGGAATACTGTATCTACTTATTTACGCACATTTCGTGCGGTCTATAATCGTGCGGTAGATTGTCGTGGGGCTGTTTATGTACCGCATCTGTTTCGTTCTGTATATACTGGCACGCGTGCGGACCGTAAGCGTGCATTGGATACTGAAGACATGCAGAAAGTATTCACCAAATTGCCGCAGTCGTCCGCTGTGACATCTGACATGCGTCGTACGCAGGAATTGTTCGTTTTGATGTTTCTGCTTCGTGGTCTGCCTTTTGTCGATCTTGCTTATTTGCGTAAAAGTGATTTGCACGACAATGTGATCACTTATCGCAGGCGGAAGACCGGTCGTCCCCTGTCAGTAACGTTGACTCGGGAAGCGATGGTCTTATTAAAGAGGTATATGAACCGTGACAGTTCTTCTCCTTATCTGTTCTCTCTTTTGGAGAGCCGTGAAGGGACGAAGGAGGCGTATCGTGAATACCAGTTGGCATTGCGCAGCTTCAATCAGCAACTGTTGTTGCTGGGGCAATTATTAGGGCTGGGCGACAGGCTGAGCTCATACACGGCACGCCATACGTGGGCAACAACAGCTTATTATTGCGAAATTCATCCGGGTATTATTTCCGAAGCAATGGGGCATTCGTCCATTACGGTAACGGAGACGTATTTGAAACCTTTTAGAAATAAGAAAATTGATGAAGCCAATCAACTGGTAACGGATTTTGTGAAACGGATAGTTACTGGATTAATAGCTTGATTATTAGTGCTGTTACTTTGTAGGTAACGGAGCTGAATAGCGTTGCAAAGATGGATATATTTTGGAAAACATGCAAACAAAAATGATATTTTTTCTGATAAACAACTAAAAAAAGACAAATAACACAATAAAACAGCGGATTTCTTAGCATTAGACTTTGTAGCCTTTAATTTTAGATAATAGATTTCCCTCCCCTCTGCCGCCTCTTAGAAGCAGGGGTAAAGATGTTTCAGCATTCAACAAATGATTTTTCAGTATTATCTAC
>ENA-OVGE01000831-OVGE01000831.1-human-gut-metagenome-genome-assembly--contig:-NODE-831-length-27235-cov-2.733223_pt1 | contig 27235 bp, 15 predicted proteins | sample MGYA00237769_ERZ505417 | MGnify/ENA primary metagenome ERZ505417 (study PRJEB26158, sample SAMN06016403) | human gut metagenome | biome: human gut; feature: ankylosing spondylitis patient; material... | reverse complement strand
CGTCGTTACCAGGACATCGGACACCGTGACGTATATCGCGAACCGCATAATATGGCAGTACGCAACGCAGATGATGTGCGGATTCGCCGGACGTAACATGGCGTGTGACACACAACAGTGCCATGCGGTCGGGGCCACGCGACCAAATGGGGTGCGATGAATGGCATATGCGTTGCAGCAAGCGCGCGCAATCGTATCGATGTCAGCTCAGTGCGCCCCGGTGGATTTCCGTCGTTTCCGCCGGGCAAGTTCATTGAGCGGCGTCGCTGTCAAGGTGAAATCGAATATGGCGCCTCGCAACGCCAGCTGTCGCCCGGCTCGGTAGGCGAGTTCGCGCTTGTCGTTGTCTCGCCGCCACTGGGCCTTGTCTGTGCGATGATGATCGCCGTCATATTCGATGGCGACGCGGAATTCGGGCCAAGCGAGATCGAGTGTTATCGGCGCACCATTGCTGAACGTCGCGCCGGGCACTGTGTAATTTGTCACGGCTCGTGGAAGCCCGTATTGCGTGGTTGTGATACGGGTCTCTGATTCCATCGGAGAATCCACGCGCGGTGCAATAAATTCAAGTGCGATCATGCATGTGGCTTTCGCGTTGAATTTCGGAAGTTCGCTGACCTGCCGCACAAAGTCCTGATAAATTTCGTCGGCGGTGCGGCCGCCCGATAGGCTCGGCTTGCGCGCTATTGCCGTAAGGGTTGCGTCGCCAAGTATGACCAATGATTCCAATGACATGTGAGCGGCGAGCTGCGCCCAAGTATGTACCAGATTCAGCGCGTGCACATGCTTGTTGATACGTGCATTGTGCGCGGTGCTTAGCGGTTTCCAGATGTGCGGTGTTGTTGGCGGAACGACGGCGCGTATCCGGGTGCGATGCGAGTCGGAGACGGTATGGAGCTCGGTGGCATTGAGATCGCAATCCTTGGGAAGCGGCACGGATTGCAGTATCAGCGATGTGGTCATGCCGAAGAGCACCGGCTTTCCGAGCTGTTGCGCGGCGTCCGTGCATCGTTTAAGCATTTCCCGCTTACGTTGGGTGAGGGTTTCGCTCATAGCGGGCGCAGTGGGGGTTGCCATACGCGGTGGTGAGTATGGCTCGGGCTTGACGGCGTGCGTGGACGCAGCACTCGGTGCCGCGGCATTGTTGGTCCAGCCGGGTGGTTCATCGTCGAATACGCCGGGTGGCGGGGTGGGAAATCCGCTGTTCATAACGCCACCGTAGCGTAGCGGTCGCGTGTTCGCCATGAAAAACGGGGTATGTGGTTCTAGCTTGCTGAGGATGTGGATAACTCTGTGGATAACTAAAGTGCTCCTATGTTTTGCTCACTCTGTGAGAAGTCGGCAAAACATAGGAGCACTTCAGCCGCGGCCAATAGACGGAATATATCAGCGGCAGCGACGGGTGAGGGGCTGCCAGGGATCGAGCTCGACTGGTTCGGTGGTGAGCAGGGCGCGGGTGGCGTCGTCGAGGTATTCCTTGCGGATGATGAGCTCGGTAACGTAGCGGTCGAACCAGGCGTCGGACATGACGTAGTAGCCGTCCTTGCCGGCGTCCTTGCCCCAGCTGTTCTCCACCTTCCAGCGGTTCGGCTTGCCGTCCTCGTCGAGGTTCACGCCGGTGAAGGTCATAGCGTGGTTGCTCGGGCTGTCGCCGTATTCGAGGCCGTGGGCCTTGTCGCCGGTGAATTCGGTGCCGAACAGCTGGTCGACGCGCACCACGGACTGGTCGAAGAAACCGTCCTTGCGCAGGGCGAACTGCGTGCAGTCGCAGGCGAACCAGATCGGGTGGCCGGCGGTGAGCTGGTCAAGCGCGGCCTTCTTGAACACGTCCAGCGGCACGTTGACGAATTCCATATCGCCAGCCTCGGCCACGTTCGCGCTGAAGCGGATGCGGTAGCGCTGGTTGAACGGGCGGTTCTTGAGCGGGGCGTTGGCCAGCGTCACGAAATCGTTGACGTCCACCGGCACGTACTTCTTGTAGAACTCAAGCGGGGTGATGCCGATCTCGCGAATCTGCGGGCGCTCGTCCTTGCCGGTTTTCGGCTTGTCGGACTTGTCCTTATCGCACTTGCAGGCCTTGGCGTCGGATTTGCCCTCGCACTTGCAGGATTCGCCGCACTTGCAGGATTCGGCCTTGCCGTCTGCGTCGGCCTCGGCCTTGCACTTGCAAGCCTCGCCCTTCTTATCCTCATCATCATCCTTGGGGCGCGCGAAGAAGTCGAACTTCTCCGGCGGTTCGCCGAGCGCCACGGCGCAGATGCGGTACACGGTGCCCATGTACTCGTCCTTCAACGCACGCAGCTCGTCCTCAGACGCCCCGGCAGCCGAACGGCGGCGCAGCTCGGCCGCGAACTCGCGCAGCTTGGAGTTGAGGTACTGCTTGAAATCGTCGGAATTGCGGGAGTTCTCGGACTCCGGATAGGCGCTCTTGGGCACTAGGCCGTACTTGTTCACCAGTGCGGCGAACATCTGCCACCAGCCACCATCGTCTGCAGGCGACTCATTGATGGCCTCGAACAGACGCGAATCGGTCGCCTCGTCGAGCGTGCGCAGCACGTTCTCCAGATAAGTGTTCGACTTCTCCATCGCGTCCCAGAAGAACAGGTAGGTCTCGGAGAACTCGAAATCCTCAAGATTCCAGCGATGCATGAGTTCGTAACGCAGCGTGTTCAGGGAGGCGAACATCCAGCAACGGCCGGAACGCTCCTGATTGGTGATCGAACCCTGCTTGAGTTCGATGGAGAAGTCGCGCGGCAGCGCACGTACGCCGCGATAGTCGGTGGCCGCCTTGAGCACGCCGGCCGAAACCGCCGCGTCCGCCGCGATCAGGTTGGCGCGGTCTTTGTTGAAGTCTTCGGTGTACGTACGCAGAAGTTCGGGTTTGATGGCCCGTGCGCTGGCGTTTGCTGTCATGATGATTGATCTTCCATTCATGTAGGCGACGTTTGTGGTCCGTCGGTAGTATAAGTCGCCGTGTATTCGTCGGACGATTCACCGGGCGAAATCGTACGGGCGGATATGCGCCGGCGATTCCACCCCGCCAACGATTTGTCCACCTTGCTGCTCGCGCGGGCGCACGTATCATATGTACCGATACATATTATTGACGAATGTCGCATAGTCCAAAGGAGTACGTCATGACTTCGCTGCATAGCAAGCCGCTGGCCCTGAAAAACGTCACCGTCACCGATTCATTCTGGCGCACCGAGCAGGAACTCGTGCGCACGGCTGTGATTCCCTATCAGTGGAACGCCCTGAACGATAACGTCCCCGGCGCGGCCCCCAGCTACTGCATGCACAACTTCAAGGCCGCTGCCGCGCAAAACAAGCGCAAGGATACCCAGGGCAACGCGTTCGTGCCGCCGAAGTACACGTTCCGCGGATTTGAGGCGCTCCCCGAAGACCCGGCCAATCCCGACCCAGACAAGTTCTACGGCTTCGTGTTCCAAGACACCGACTTCTCCAAGTGGGTGGAGGCAGTCGGCTATTCCCTCGCCCATCACCCGGACCCCGCACTGGAACAGACCGCCGACCAAGCCATCGACGTCGTGTGTGCCGCCCAGCTCGACAACGGCTATCTGGACGCCTACTACATCCTGAACGGCATGGATCGCGCGTTCACCAATCTGCGTGACCATCACGAACTGTACTGCCTCGGCCACCTCGTTGAAGGTGCGGTGGCCTACTACCAGGGCACCGGCAAAGACAAGTTGCTCAAGGCCGCCTGCCGTTTCGCCGATTACGTAGACGAGCGCTTCGGTCGCAAGCCGGGCCAGCTGCGTGGTTACCCCGGTCACGAGATTGCCGAGATGGCTTTGGTGAGGCTGTACGAGGTCACCGGTGAGCAACAGTACCTTGATCTGGCCGAATATTTCGTGACCGAGCGCGGCCGGCAGCCGTACATCTTCGATATTCAGGCAGACGAGAACGCAAAGCGCGACGCCGACGCCAACTACAAACCCAACACGGACCCCAACCGGTACGCCTACCACCAGGCGAACAAGCCGGCCACCGAACAAGACGAAGCCGTAGGCCATGCCGTGCGCGCCGGCTACTTCTACTCCGGTCTGGCGGACGTGGCCCGACTGACCGACGACCAGGACCTCGCCGATGCGGCCGAGCGGCTCTGGCGCAATATCGTCGATAAGAAACTGTACGTTACCGGCGGCATCGGCGGCACGGTGGACGGCGAGGCATTCTCCTACAACTACGACCTGCCCAACGACTCCGCCTACTCCGAGACCTGCGCCGCGATTTCGCTGGCGTTCTTCGCCCGTCGCATGCTCGAGCTCGCGCCAAAGGCCGAGTACGCGGACGTTATGGAGTCGGCGCTGTACAACACCACGCTGGCCGGCATGGCGCTGGACGGCAAGAGCTTCTTCTACGTGAACCCGCTGGAAGTCAATCCGTATGCCTGCCATAAAGACAGCCGCCTGCGCCACGTCAAGCCGGTGCGTCAGAAGTGGTTCGGCTGCGCATGCTGCCCGCCGAACATCGCCCGCATCGTTGAGTCGGTGCAGGAATATGCCTACACGGTTGCCGAGGATGGCGGTACGCTGTTCACGCACTTGTATATGGGCGGCGTGGCCAAAGCTGAGTTGAATGGTACGGCTGTGGAGCTGGATGTTACGGCGAACCTGCCGTGGCAAGGCGATGGCAAGGCGGTCGTGCGCTTGGGCGGTGATGCTGCTGGCACCTCGGCTCAGGCTCCTGCTCGCTTTACGCTGGCCTTCCGTCTGCCCGGTTGGGTGGGCGATGAGTCCGCTGCTGCCGCCGCGATTACGGCCACGGGCGAGTCTGAGTCTGAGTCTGGGGCCGATAGTTCCCGCGTGACCCGCGAAATTCGCGACGGCTACCTGTATCTGACCGGTGAGTGGCGCGACGGCGACACCGTGACGTTCGACTTCCCGATGCCGGTGCGTATGCTGGCCGCCAACCCGCTGGTGCGCGAGGACGCCGGCAAGGTGGCGTTCGTGCGCGGCCCGATCACCTTCTGCGCCGAGGAAAAAGACAACGGCGCCAACCTGCACCTGCTGCACGCGGATGTGGAGGCACTGCTGGCCGACCCGAGCGCGGCCAAGGTCGAGGAGTTCGACTTCCACGCCGGCGCCAAGGGCATCGACGACAAGGGCCAGGGCGAGGTGGAAGACGTGACCCGCCGCATGGTGAAGCTTGAGGTGCCGGCTTGGCGCGAGCCGTTGCCGGCTGCTGTGGCCGCCGCGGGTGAGGGCGCGGCCGAGGTTCCGGCGTTCGCGCCGCTCTACGCCGTGTACGCGCCGGTCAAGCGCGAGCCCGCCACCGCCACGCTCATCCCGTACTTCGCCTGGGCCAACCGCGGCGAAAACGAAATGACCGTCTGGCTGCGCGGCTGATATTTGCTCTCGGCTACTCTGGTAGCCATGGGCATCACGACATGTCGGCTCGAAGGGCCGGTGGACTTTTACTCGGTCGGGCAGTTTGTGTCCGGACCGGGCTGGCGCCATCTGCGGCGCACCATCGACACCTTCGAGCTGATGTTCGTGCGTCGGGGCGTCCTGCCGATGCGGGTGGGGGAGCAGACCCTGCATATCGAGGCCGGCCAAATCGCACTCTTGCCGCCGAATGTGGAGCATGCGGGCGCCGACATCATCACGTCTGACGTGGACTTCTACTGGATGCATTTCAAATTGCCGGATGCGCGCATGCTCCCCGATGACGCGGGTCTGCCGCAGGACGACCATTGCCTGTTGCTGCCCGATGAACGCACCCTGCCCGACCCCGACCGGCTGGCGGTGATGTGTGGGCAGCTCATCGACATCTATGCGCGATTCGGCCCGTATTCCAACGCTTACTGCGATTACTTCGCCACCGGCCTGCTGCTGGAGGTCAGCGCGCAGGAGCGGCTGAAGGCGGACTTTGCCGCCCATCGTACGCTTGCCGGCTACCGGGGCGACGGCAAGCCCATCACCAGTGCCGACCGCGTCCGGCAGCAACAGGAATGGGCCATGCATGTCGATTCGGCCGGTGCCGCTGGCGATTCGTCCGGCCTGGCGCCGATGCTGGCCATCCGCTCGTGGATTATGGCCAATGCCTTCGACGACATCACCGTGGCCAAAGTGGCCGCGCGCTTCCACTATTCACCCAGCTATCTGACCGCGATGTACCGGCGCGTGTTCGGCGTGGGTGTGGCCGAGCAGATCATCGAATATCGCATCGACCGTGCGCGCGAACTGCTGAGTTCTACCGCTTCCAGCGTGGCGGATATTGCGCGAGAAGTGGGCTACGCCGATCCCAAGTACTTCATGCGCGTCTTCAAGCGCCGCACTGGCCTGACCCCCGGCCAATACCGCGACGCTTTCCCCGCCCGCCTCTACAACACCGTGTGATTAGGGAAGGTCATGGTCCTAACCCTAGGAAAAGTGCGCATGGGCGCCACTACCACGTGGGAGCGCTGGGAACGGTTTGACGCATGCCGAAACCTCGCACGTCACGCTGCACGGCACTTGGGCAGTGGGCGCGGCAGTCGGGAATCGCCGCCCTATTTCGGCGTTTCAGCGTTACCTGTTTGCCGAACCGACAGTGGACTCGCGCGGAACCAGTGTGTATCCAATGGTGGCGCGCGTGGCCGGCATGCCAGCGGATTCGTCGGACCTGCCGTCGCCCTGGTCGCGCTGCTCCACGCGGCGGGTGATCATATCAAGCGCGAATTGGGCGAGCTGATCGAGATCCACTTGGACGGTGCTCAGCGTCGGTGTGGTGTACGAGCCGGCCGTGGCGCCGTCGAAGCCGATGACTCTCACATCGTCGGGCACGCGGATGCCGTAGTCGGCAAGGCCTCGGATTACTCCGAATGCGGCATAGTCGTTAATGCAGAAGATGCCATCGATGGCCGGGGTGCTTCCCGTTGCCCGCGTGGTGCCCGGGGAACGGGACTCAGCAGTGTCATCAGCCGATTGCGCACGAGCCTCGAGCATCGCCTCGGCGATGGCATGACCGGCTTCGATGCCGCTGTCGCTACCGTAACCAATGAAGTTCGTCGATTCGTCATACGGCAGCCCGGCGTCAAGCAGTGCGCCGCTGGCCCCGCGTAGACGCAAACCGCTGGAACTTTCCACGTGCGCCAGTTCGGTTCGTGGCGAATACCCGTCGCCGACAATGGCGATGCGGTGGCATCCGCATTCGATGAGATGCTGCACTGCCGCCCGCGCGCCGTCTTCGTTCGGGAAATTCACTGTATCGAACGTGGGCGTTTCCTCGCAGGCGTCAATCAGAACCAGCGGTCGGCCGTGGTTGATCGCGGAAAGCGGCACACCGGCATTCAGGCCCGAAGCGTGGATAATCTCGCCGTCGAACAACTGCCCGGAGAACGGGTTGTTGGCCAGCGCGTGTTTGGCGGCATCCGGAGAGTACCGGGTTTGCTCCACGAACGGCGTCAGCCCGCGCGCGGTGGTTTCGGTGACGAGCGATTCGACGAGTTTGGAGTAGAACGGCGAATCGAATTCGTTGACGATGACGTGGATGATGTTGCTGCGGCCGGACTTCAGCATGCTGGCCGTCAGATTGATGCGGTAATCGAGCTTTTCGGCCACTGCCAGCACTTTGGCGCGAGTGGAATCCTTAACACCCGGCTTGCCGTGCAGCGCATTCGAGGCGGTCATGGGGGAGAACCCGGCGGCCTTCGCTACGTCGCGCAATGTTGGTTTGCCGCTCGGCATAACGTCACCTCATGTTTCGCCTGTGATGGGCATTGGACAATGCCCGTAATGCTTCCAATGGTTGTAACGGTATTCACAACATCGTGTTTTGGCAAATGGTGGCTGTGTGCCGGAATCGCTGAAAATGCTGCGCTTAGGCGATGACGCGCCGAGCGTAACATGCGCTTGCTTGATATCGTTCCGGTGGAAGAATATGTAACGGTACATACGTCGGTGTGCCAAGAGGCCATGAAGTTCGTCGTACGTTGGGATGGGACTCTCCGGGGGAGTGGCGTCACTCTTCACCTATCCGTACGTGCGCGATGCCGATTGGTTTGCGGCTGGCATACCGCCGTAGGGCAACTTATGCGAATATCAACGAAAGCAGGATACGATGACGGATCTTCCGCAGAGCCTTCCTCAGGCATGGCGTCCGCCGATGGGCTGGAACAGCTGGGATTCGTACGGCACGACTCTCACCGAAGACGAGCTGCTGGCCAACGCGCGGTTCATGGCTGAACACCTGAAAAACGCCGGCTGGGATACGTTGGTCATCGACATCGACTGGTACGACCCGACCGCCCGCGCACATGGTTACAACGACAACGCGCCGCTGATTCTCGACGAATACGGCCGTCAGCTGCCTGACCCGGTGCGTTTCCCGAGTGCTGCCGGCGGCAAGGGATTCGGCCCGCTCGCCGCCGCCGTCCACGAACTGGGCTTGAAGCTTGGCATGCACATGATGCGCGGCATCCCGCGTATCGCTGTGGACAAGAACCTGCCCGTATACGGCACCAACTACACCGCCAAGGACGTGGCCGACCTCGACCACGTGTGCAAGTGGAATCCGGACAACTACGGCCTGAACCAATCCCACCCGGGCGCGCAGGCCTGGTATGACGCGCAGCTCGACCTGTTCGCCTCCTGGGGCCTCGACTTCCTCAAGGTCGACGACATGCAGACCCCGTTCCACTCCGACGAAATCGCCGCCTATCATCGCGCCATCGCCAAAGCCGAAGCCAAATACGGCCGTTCGATTGACCTGTCTCTCTCGCCCGGCGGCTGGGTGGCGACGAGCTACGTCGACTTCCTGCGCGAGAACGCCCAAATGTGGCGTATTTCCGACGATCTGTGGGACCGTTGGGAAGACATCTACCAGCAGTTCGCCCGCCTGGCCCGCTGGGCGCCGTTCCAGACCACCGGCCACTGGGCCGACGCCGACATGGTGCCGTTCGGGCACATAGGCCTGCGCGCCGAACGCGGCGACGACCGCCAATCCCGCCTTACGCTGGACGAGCAGAAGACACTGCTGGCCCTATGGTGCATGGGGCGTAGCCCGCTTATGGTCGGCGGCGATCTGCCCACCAGCAACAGCGACGCCATCGCGCTGCTGCAGAATCCCGCGTTGCGTGAGGTGCTTGCCGGCTCCACCAATAACCGCGAGACCGTGCGCGAACGGATTTTTGGCAAATGGTGGGATGAGAGCACCTACCGTGGCGAGTTCATCGTCTGGTCCGCCGACGCAGCCGATTGGGCTGATGGCACACGTTCCGCGCATCACGGCGGCCATTACGCCGCGCTGTTCTGGACCGGCAGCGACACATACGAGATCGGCCGCAACATCCAGCTCCAATCCATTGTGGGGCTTGACGCCCGTAATGACGATTGGACACTCGCCGATCTGTATGCCGACGCGCCGGGCGAGTCCGCCGACGTGCGTCTTGAAGGCGTGGGTGCCGACCGCGTCATCACCGGCACGATTCCGCCGCACGGCGTACTCTGGGTGGCCTTGGACCGACGCTGAAACCGAACCTGCCTCCGCCAACCAACCTCCTGAACCGACCGCCCGAATCGTATGGAGAAACCTGCCATGAATGCGAACATCGCAAACGAACAATCCCCGGTAGCTGTTCCGCCCGCAAGTTGGCTCCTACGTGCGTTCGCTGGCGTTCTGACCTGTAGGTGGACTGTCTCTGTCTGTTCGTTGTCTTCGCCTTGCTTGCGTTTTGTACGTTTTATCTGTTTCGTGAGTTTCGTGCGTTCTGCGGATTTCACGCGTTTCGCGCAGTGCCGCACGCTGATCACCATTCAGCGTGCGGCACTTTTGCATATCTCACGTGTTGCGGGAGATGCCGATTCCGTCGCACAATACGTAAAACGTGAATGAACCACTCACTATGCTGGGTTGTTTGAGCGTGATATGACATGCGCCACTTTCCCGGGAATGCGTTGCGAATTGGACCTGTTCGGAGGTGTGCAGCGACGCATTCCGGGGAATGTTGCGCTTAGAGAGCCGCGTATCGTTGCTAATGCGGGGAACACGCAGAGTTGCGGGCCGTTGCGATTAGACGCAGGTCGCCTAGACTAGTACGCGTTTGCGAAAGTCGAACGTGCTTCGACCGATGAAGGAGAGCTTCGGTCATGCGGCCAATGACAGGCGCAGTGCGAAGCACGGCTGATCGTGAATCGCGGCGGCAGCGATTGCCGCGTGCGGCGCAGGAGCATGCCGCACCATACCACAAGCAAACAATCCCCAAGAAACGGTGATCTCCTCACATGTACGTCGATCCGGGAATCAATACCAGCGCAAGCAATCTCAAATGGGTGCTGCCATACTGCAAACCAGACCTGCCCCGCGTGGTAGGCGCGCTTCTACTGTTCATCGCAAATAACACGATGGCCCTGACCATTCCGATTCTGTCCGGTATCATCGTGGACCGCGTCATCGTCGGCGGACATGCCGACGAACTGCCACGTCTGTGTGGACTGATGATCCTCATGACCATCATCCGCGTGGGCGCGCGATACGGCTACCAGATGTGGATGGAGCGTTTCGGCCAGAACTCGGTCTACCGCCTCGTCTCCGACGAATACGAGAAGCTGCACGAGCTCGACTTCACGTATTTCAACCACACACGCACCGGCGACATCATGAGCCGCCTGACCTCCGACACCGACGCGATCCGCCACTGCCTGAGTTGGGTGAGCTATCAGATTGCCGACTGCGTGGTCATGTTCGTGGGCGCCCTGTGCGTGATGTTCGCCATCGATTGGCGACTCGCGCTCGTCCTGGCCTGCGTCACGCCGTTCATTTTTGTGCTCACGCGCGGCCTGTCCACGCACGCCCACCCGCTGTTCTTCGCCATCCGCAACTCGCTGGCCTCCCTCAACTCCATGGTCGAAGAGAACATCGAGGGCAACCGTGTGGTCAAGGCATTCGTGCGCGAACCGTACGAGACCGAAAAGTTCGACGAGCACAACGACGATTACATGCAGCGCAACATGGCCCTGGCCTACAACTCGCGCAAGTACATGCCGTGGCTGGACGGCCTCGGCTTCTCGCTGCAGCTCATCACCCTCGGCCTCGGCGGCTTTCTGGTCATCAAGGGCTACATGACCCTCGGCAATCTGGTGAGTTTCAACTCCTTCCTGTGGATGATCGACGGCCCGGTGCGCCAGTCCGGCTGGCTGATCAACGACTGGCAGCGATTCAACGCCAGCTGCATCAAAATCCGCAAGCTGCTCACTGAACAGCCGCGCATCGTGGAGAAGCCCGACGCGGTCGAAGCCGTCAAGCAGGCGGTCACGATCGTCGAGCAAGTCAAGCACGATGATGAGGCTACCGGGGCTACCGGAGCGCCCGTGGCTTCCGGAACATCCGGTGCCCAGCAGTCCGCCGAACGCAAGTCCTGCCCGCTGCACATCAAGGGCGACATCCGCTTCGACCACGTCAGCTTCGCCTTCCCGGACGACCCGGAGACCCCGATCCTCAAGGACCTCGACTTCACCGTGCCCGCCGGCTCCAAGCTCGGCATCCTCGGCGAAACCGGCGCGGGCAAGTCCACGCTCGTCAGCCTCATCTCCCGCTTCTACGACCCGACCGAGGGCCATGTGCTCATCGACGGCATCGACGCACGCGACTGGCCGCTGGCCACCTTGCGCTCGCAGGTGTGCATCGTGGCGCAGGATACCTTCCTGTTCTCCGACACCATCGGCGGCAACATCGGTTTTGGTGCCAGCGGTGATAGCGACGACCGATATATCCAGAAAATGGCCCAGATCGCCGGCGCGGACAATTTCATCAGGTCGATGCCGCAGGGTTATGACACCGTCGTGGGCGAACGCGGCGTGGGCCTGTCCGGCGGGCAGAAGCAGCGCCTGTCGCTGGCCCGCGCGCTCGCGGACAATCCGTCGATCCTGATTATGGACGATACGACCTCGGCCGTCGATATGGAGACCGAGGCGGAGATCCAGAAGCGCCTCAAGGAGATGGACGGCGGCAAGACCATCGTCGCCATCGCCCACCGCATCTCGTCGGTCAAGGATTCCGACCTGATTCTGGTGCTCGAGCACGGACGTATCGTCGAACGCGGCACCCACGCCGAACTCGTGGCCGCACACGGCCGCTACTGGGACATCTACCACAAGCAGCTCGGACTCCAGTCCGGCGCCGCACAGGGGTTTTAGAAGAGGACTTATGGCACAACGCAATACATTCCGCGAGGATGAGGAGCTGGAGGAGTCCATCAACCTCCACGACATCGCTCGCGTCGGCAAATATCTCAAACCGTATATGGCACAGGTGGCGCGCATTCTCGTCGTCGTCATCTCGATGAGCTGCATCGTCGTCGCCGTGCCGTACCTGACCAAGATCATGATCGACGAGGCGATCCCGAACAAGGACCTCGGCAAGCTCGGCATCCTCGCCGTGATCCTCGCCGCGCTGATCGTGCTGTACGAGTTCGGGCTGCGCTACCGCACGGTGGCGATCACGCGCGTCGGCCAGCTCATGCTCAAGGACATGCGCCGCGATATCTTCACGCATATCCAGACGCTGCCCTTCAGCTACTTCGATTCGCGCCCGCACGGCAAGATCCTGATCCGCGTGGTCAACTATGTGAACACGCTTTCGGACACGCTAAGCTCCGGTCTGATCAACGTGATCTCCGACGTGTTCACCTTCGTGATCACGCTGATCGTGATGTTCGTGATCGACTGGCAGCTGGCCCTGTGGAGCCTGATCCTGTTCCCGGTGCTCATCATCTGGGTGCGCGTGCTGCAGATCTTCCAGCGGCGCGCCTTCCAGAAGCTCTCCAACAAGCAGAGCAACCTGAACGCCTACATCCACGAGTCGATCGCCGGCGTGAAGACCACGCAGACCTTCGCACAGGAGCAGGCCCAGTTCAGGACCTTCCAGGAACAGCAGGGCGAGGTGCGTTCCGCGTGGATGCACGCCGTGCACATCCAGTTCCTCATGTGGCCGGGCGTGCAGACCATCTCCGTGATGACCATCTCGTTCATCTACTTCGTCGGCGTGATGGGCTTCGGGGGCGTGAACGTGACCACCGGCGTGCTCATCGCGTTCGTCGGCTACGCGAACAACTTCTGGAATCCGGTGATCAACATCGGCAACTTCTACAACCAGCTCATCACCTGCTCGGCGTACCTCGAGCGCATCTTCGAGACGCTCGACGTCACGCCGGAGATCCGCAACAAGCCCGACGCGGCGGACCTGCCGCAGATCCGCGGGCGCGTCGACTTCAACGACGTGGTGTTCCGCTACGAGAAGGACGGCCGCAACATCCTCAACCTCGTGGACTTCCACGTCGAACCGGGGCGCACAATCGCGCTGGTCGGCCCGACGGGCGCCGGCAAGACGACGATCATCAACCTGCTGTCGCGCTTCTACGACGTGTCCGAGGGCTCGGTGACGATCGACGGCTACGACGTGCGCGACGTGACGCTCGCATCGCTGCGCCGGCAGATGGGCGTGATGCTGCAGGACACCTTCATCTTCTCCGGCAACGTGCGCGAGAACATCCGCTACGGCAAGCTCGACGCCACCGACGAGGAAATCGAGGCGGCGGCGAAGGCCGTGCACGCGCACGAGTTCATCATGGAACTGCCCGACGGGTACGACACGGTGGTGGAGGAGCGCGGATCGACCCTGTCGGCCGGCCAGCGCCAGCTCATCGCCTTCGCGCGCGTGCTGCTCGCCGACCCGCGTATCCTGATCCTGGACGAGGCGACGAGCAACATCGACACGCGCACCGAGGAGGCGCTGCAGGCCGGCCTGCAGCATCTGCTCAAGGGGCGCACGAGCTTCATCATCGCGCACCGCCTGTCGACGATCGAGAACGCGGACGAGATCTTCTACATCGATCACGGCCAGATCGTCGAGCACGGCTCGCACGCGCAGCTGCTCGCCGCCAAGGGCGCGTACTACCGCCTCTACGAGTCGCAGTACGCGATGATTCGCGTGGCCAGCGGGGCGCCGGAAGAGTGACGAGATGTTGCGCACAAGGATGCGTTTAGCGGCGTTTCACGTAGCGGGTGCTGCGGCCAGCACCGATTTTGATGATCGTACCGGAGTCCAACAGTGATTTCAGCGTGCGCTCAATGGTGGTGGTGCTGGTATCGGGCATGCGAGCGAGAATATCGGCCTTGGAGAGTGGAACTAGGGATTGATCAAGCAGTGCTTCAATCCGCGTTCCCTTGGTGGCTACTCGCGGTGCTCCCTGCGCTCTGCCGCCTGCCGTGAGATTGATGCGTTCGTCGAATTCCTTGCACGCGGACAGTATGATGCCAAGCAGGTAGTTCGTGAATGGCGCATAATCATTGGCGTTGTCGTCCCAGCCTTGGGTGCTTGCGGCCAGCGCCTCATAATAAGTGCTTTTACTTTGCTCGATAAGGTGTTCGATACTGATGTATTTGCCGACCATATAGCCATTGCGGCACAGCATCAGGAGCGTGAGTAGCCGACTCATACGGCCATTGCCGTCATTGAACGGATGTATGCAGGTGAAATCGAGAATGAACATGGCGATGGCAAGCAATGGATCGGTATGTCCATCTCGGATTGCTTGCGTGTAGGCGGAACACGCGCGTTCGATTAGTTCCGGTGTGACAAGTGCGGACGGTGGGGCGAATCGCACGGTGCTGGTCCCGTGTGCATCTCGTTCGATGATGACGTTGTCACTGTCCTTGAAATGCCCCGCAAAGGTCAGTGGTGTGTGTCGGAAGAGGTCGCGGTGCAGTTGAAGAATGACGTTCGGGGTAATCGGAATATAGTCGTGGCTTTCGTGAATAACCGATAGCGCGTCACGGTAACCGGCAATTTCTTCTTCATTGCGATTGCGCGGTGTGACTTTCTCCGAGACGAGATCGTTGAGCCTGCTATCGCTGGTAGAAATACCTTCGATGCGGTTTGAGGCATCTGTGCTTTGGATGCGCGCGACGGCAACCAGCGTCTCCAATATATCCGGTCTGATCGTTGTCTGTATGCTTTGACGCCCTTTTGCCTCGTGAATAGCGGCAAGCAAACTCGTGGTGTGCGGGGTGAGCAACGTCTTACCTGATTCGATTTAGTCAAATGATCTCATACTGCCTCATTTTCTGCATCATACGAACTTTTCTGCATCATATTTTATCAAAATGAGGCAGAAAATGGGATGATGATGCAGAAAAAGGCGGCAGGATGGCGACCGTCTCGCTTGCCGGTTGCGCTACTCTCCCGGGAATGTTGCGCTCGTGGCAAGAAACGGCAAGTTCAGGCGGGCGTGACCGACGATACCCGTCGTGTAGTCGAACGTCTTACCGGACTGCCTTACGAGCGTTGCTGGCGGTAGCCTACACTGAGAAACAGCCTACACTGAGAAACCATGAGCAAGCACCACCATCGCGACCGTAGCTGGGCCCCGGCACCTGAAGCATTGCCGGACGATGCCCAGACCATCGACAACCACACTCACGTGGCCTCCGTAATCCCTTTCGCGCGCGCTATGAGCCATGAGGCGCAGGAGAAGGGACAGCCCGAAGTCCCGGTGTACGACGTCGACCAATTGCTGGCGCAGGCGCAATCTGTCGGCATTGGGGGTATTATCGACTGCGGTTGCGAGCTGCCGCACCTGATGACCGCCGTCCAGATGGCCCTCGATCATCCGGGTAATGTGCACGCGGCGCTCGCAATACACCCCAATGAGTCCGTGCTCCACGGGCATCGTGGTGTGCCGGGGCCGGATGGTCTGCCCCTCAAATACAAGCCTTACCATGACACGTCTTTCGAGGACGCGCTCGCCGAAGTACATCGCCTCGCCACCACATACCCCGAGCAAGTGGTGGCTATCGGCGAGACCGGCATGGACCTCTTCCGCACCGGAGAAGCCGCCAAAGAACTGCAGCGAGAAGCCTTCCGCGCGCATATTGCCCTGGCCAAGGAACTGGGCCTGCCCATGCAGATTCACGACCGCGACTCCCATCGCGAGGTCATCGAAACCCTGCTGGCCGACGGCGCGCCCGAACGCACCGTATTCCACTCGTATTCCGGCGACCGTGAGATGGCCGAGATCGCGCGCGAACATGGCTGGTATCTGAGCTTCTCCGGCACCGTGAGCTACAAAGGCAATGACGGTATCCGCGAATCGCTACGGATTGTGGGGCTGGGCCATGCGATGGTCGAAACCGACGCGCCGTATCTGACGCCCATGCCGTACCGTGGCCGCACCAACGCGCCGTACATGATTCCCTACACCTTGCGGGCCATGGCCGATACGCTCGACTTGCCCATCGCGGATGTGGCGCGCGGCACCCGCGATACCGCCCGCGCCGTATACGGACTGTGAGGGCCGGGTGTGCGGCCGTCGCGGCGCGTGTAGAGACGATGTGTTGACTTGTAAAATTTGTCAGAATTGTGAACGAGGTCTATCATGATGTGTTTGACATAAGCGAGGGGGATGATCTCCACCTCAATGGAGGACTGAACGTATGGCTGAGTCGAACCAAAGGACCGCACGCGCCCAAAAAGCCTTAAAGGCCCAGAAAGCCCAGTCTGGCGCCGCCAAAGCCAAGGCCCGACAGGAAGAAGAAGCACTGCTGAGGGCCGACACCTTTACCAACGCTCCCAAGGTGTCCCGCCGCACTCTCACCAAGGAGGAGCGCGAGGCGCTCGCCAAGCAGAGGGAAGCTGAAACCAAAGAAGCCGAGAAAATCGCCAGCGCATGGTCGAAAGGCGGCCTCGGTCGATGGTGGGCCCGCCTGCAATCCAGCCCAGACAAGGTCACCTGGGGCATGGCAATCGTGGCGCTCGGCGTGGTGTACGGCGACATCGGCACCTCGCCCTTGTACACCGCGCAGACCTTCCTTGCCGGTCAGGGAGGGCTTGGCAGCGTAGACCGAGAGGCCGTGCTCGGCATGCTGTCGCTGGTCTTCTGGTCGATTACGCTGATCACTACCGTCAAATATGTGCTCATCGCCATGCGCATCGACAACAACGGCGAAGGCGGCATCTTCGCACTGTACTCGTTGATTCGCAAGTACGGCGCATGGCTCGCGATTCCCGCCATGCTCGGCGGCGCGGCATTCCTCGCGGATTCGGTACTTACCCCGGCGGTTTCCATCAGTTCCGCAGTCGAAGGCTTGCAGACCCTGCCGCCATTGGAAGGGTTGTTCGACGAAAACCCAAGCCTGACCCTGATGATCACCGTCGTGATCATCGTGATTCTCTTCTCCGTGCAGTCGCGCGGCACCGAAAGCATCGGCAAAGTATTCGGCTCGATGGTGCTGGTCTGGTTCGGCTTCCTCGCCATCGTGGGCGTCACGAATCTCTCTAACGACTGGTCTGTGTTTGAGGCCCTGAACCCGGTGTACGGCATCAAATTCCTGTTCAGCCCGAACAATGCTGCCGGCATCGCCCTTATGGGCACCGTGTTCCTCTCGACCACCGGTGCCGAGGCGCTGTACTCCGACATGGGCCACGTGGGGCGCGGCAACATCTACTTCACTTGGCCATTCATCAAGGTTGCGCTGGTGCTCAACTACTTCGGCCAAGGCGCGTGGATGCTGGCCAATAGCGATAACCCGCAATACACTGCGACGGAGTCACTCAACCCGTTCTTCCAGATGATGTCTCCGAACGTACGTTATCTGGCCGTGATTCTGTCTGTTTCGGCCGGCGTGATCGCTTCCCAGGCCCTGATTACCGGCGCGTTCACCATGGTCTCCGAAGCCACCCGCCTCAATTGGATGCCTCATCTGCAGGTGCGGTACCCGGCCCGCACGCGTGGCCAGCTGTACATTCCGGTGGTCAACGGCGTGCTGTGCGTCTCCACGCTGGCCGTACTCGCCATCTTCAAGGATTCGGAACACATCTCTGCCGCATATGGACTGGCGTTGACCATTACGATGATCACCACCACCGTGTTGCTCGGCGTCCACCTATGGCATTCCGGCAAGCGGGTCGGTGCCATCGTGTTCACCGTGCTGTTCTTGGCGATTCAGGCTATGTTCTTCATCGCGTCTATGGCCAAATTCCTGCATGGTGGTTGGTTCACCATGTTGCTGACCGCCGCGATTCTGTTCGTCATGTACACGTGGAATGAGGGCACCAAGCTCGAACGTGCGCAACGCCGTCACATGCGGCCCAACGACTTCCTACCCGCGCTCGACAAGCTGCACAGTGATTTCCGCATCCCGTATTTTGCGGACAACATCGTGTACCTGACCTCCGACTCGGAAACCAAGCGACTCGACACGGACATCTTCTTCTCCATCTTCGCCGACCACCCCAAGCGCGCCCGTGCTTGGTGGGCAGTCAGCGTGGAAACCACCGACGAGCCGTTCACCCGTGAATACTCGGTGGAGGACTTCGGCACGAACTACATCTACCGCGTGCGCTTCCGTCTGGGATTCAAGGTTTCGCAGTCCATCCCGGCGTACATCCACCAGATCATGCACGACCTGTCCAAAACCGGCGAACTGCCTAAGCAGAAGTCGATTTACCCCAAGGTCGACGCCGATCCGGACATCGGCACCATCCGTTACGTGCTGATTCACAAGGCCCTGATGCCGGAATCCAAGGTTTCCGCACGCGGTGCCCTGTCGTTGCAAGCCAAGTACGCAATCCGCCACATGGCCGGCTCGCCGGTTAAGTGGTTCGGTCTGGCACCTTACAACCCGTTGGTCGAGGTGCAGCCGCTGTTCGTCTCCACCCGCCGCCCACCGCGTCTGAAGCGCACCGATACGGCCAAGACCATCCCGACGCCCACGCCGACTCGTGCAGTGGCCGACCCGGCCGCCGTCCCTGACCCGATGGACACCACGTCCGGGCTTGGGCGATTGGTACAGGAGCTCGATGCCGCCGTATCGGCCGAGGCGCGGAAGACCGCTGAGGCCGCTGCCGCCGATGCGCCCGCTGAGCAGGGCGATAAGGGCGATAAGGGCAAGGCCGAGAACGGCAAACCCGCCGCCAAGCCTCAGCGCTCCGCCAAACAGAAGCGATAACATACCAGTTTGCAGCGGCGCTGATGCGCTCTATAAAGAATGCCTATAACGGTCGCCGCACGTCGCCACACGGTTTCGGTAAGTTGAAATACCATGTGCAGATTACTGGGATACGCGACGGCAGGCTTCAACCTGAGTCTCAACGCTGTGTTGGGGCAAGACAATGTCGAGGATTTCCGTGAACTGTCTGAAATCCACAATGATGGCTGGGGTGTAGCCCAGCTTTCCGATCCTGCCGAAGCACCGCACGTGCGCGACGGTGGCGCACCCACCCCGGAAACCGGCACCCGAATCTACAAGTCGACCATCGCGGCCCGTCATGACAGCACGTTTGAGGCGCTGGCCGACGAACCGTCTCGCGGTGCCATCTGGCACCTGCGCTTGGCAAGTTCCAATCTGCCGCTCATCATGGAGAACCAGCACCCGTTCTATGCGAACGGCCTGAGCTTCATCCACAACGGCGATATCTCGGACGCCAATGGCCGCAACATCGTCACCAACCGCTCATACCAGGTGAACCACAGCGTGTTCCTCTCCACCGGCGGCCGTTCCGACTCCGCCATCTTCTTCGCGGTGATTCTGGAATACATCGGCTTCGGCTTCTCGCTCGACGAGGCCGTGGCCCAGGCCGTGCGCGAACTGCGCCAAGCCTACCCGAAGTCCAGCTACAACTGCATGATTCAGTCCGAGGACCAGCTCATCGCCCTGTGCGCCGCCGGTCGTGAGAAGACCAGCCCGCGCATCGTGGAAATCTACGATGAGTACGGCCGTGGCGAGCAGGCCGCCGACTACCGTGTGATGCGCTACCGTGAGCTGCGCGACGACAACGGCGACTCCGCCGGTGTGGTGGTCTCCTCTTCCGGCTACGAGCAGGAAGGCTGGAACGTGCTGGAGAACGACCAGATGATCATCGTCTCCAACCGCAACGGCACCTACCGTCTCCGTTCCATCTGAAATACCTTCATAAGCCCCCTCTGACGAGGGGGCTGTCAGCCGACAGGCTGACTTGGGGGGAGACCCCTAGAGCCTCAAATCATCCGCATCCCATACTTCTCCGCCAACGCCGGAATATCCGGCACGCCATACTTGGCTACCAGATCCAGCCATCGCTGTTTGTTCTCTCCGCCAAATCGCTCGGCTCGGGCCGTATACGCCTCGACCTGCAGGAACTTCGGCGGCACTGACTTGCTATGGAACTTGTCGGCGTACATCACCACTTCCTGCTCGAGATTCATCGGCACATAGTCGGCTGGTGGCAACGGCAGCTCCTGGCGCACCACATCCTCGCGCGTAAGTCCCACGCCGGTATGGTTGCGGCAGAACTGGGCGATGGACTCGTCCACGCCCTCGTCGAGCAGATACTCGTAGCCCTTAAGACCGTGCAGAATGTAGCGTTTCTTGCTGAATTTGAGCGGTTCGCCGTCAGAGCCGTCATGCTTGAACACGCGGTAGGTGCCGATGTCATGCAGCAGTCCGCCGATGAGTACCAAATGCTCGTCGAGCAGACGCGGCGGCACATGGCCGCCGGTGACGCCTGTGGTGGGCGGTACCTCCGCGTCCTTCGGTAATGTGCAGCGGCGCGTGAACAGCGCGTTCTGCCGGCGCACGATCTGGCAGCCGATGGTCGCTACAATCACGCAATGCGTGTGCACCAGCTCGTACGCCGCCTTGGACGGCGCGATTTTGCGGTGCAATTCGTCGATCTGCTCCAGTGTGGGAATATATCCGGTCATAATTATCAGGTTTCGCCTCGTACGGTCAGATTTATCCTCAGATTAGCGCGGCAATGAGCCGCAGCATTGAAAAACCCCTGCGATTCGGCAATACGAATCACAGGGGGCTCTATGGTCTGAACATCAGATTTCGAAGAGTGTGTCGGCTGCTTCGGCGATCTCGCGCGACGCAGTGAGCACGATAACGCAGTGCTTCGGGTCACCGGTGTGCGCCAGCTTGGCCAGCGCGGCGAACACGGTCACCTCGTCATCCGCGTTCAGCCCTCGTGTCGGCTCGTCGAGGATCAGCACCTCGGCCTCGGTGCTGATTGCACGGGCGATGGCCACCAAACGCTGCTGCACCAAAGGCAATGTGCCGACAGCCACGCCGCTGGTGGCCTCAGAGAAGCCGACCTTGGCCAGCAGTTCGCGGGCGATCACCGGCTTGGGCTTCAGGAAGTTGCGGTTGGACGCATTCATGGCGTACAGCACGTTTTGTTCGGCGTCGAGCTTCGGCTGCACGGCGTGCAGCTGCGGTACGATGCCCAGACGGTGGCCGCGCAGTTCCACGGGCTCGAGCTCAACAATGTTGGCGCTCTTGTTCATCACCGTGCCAGACGCCGGCGTGGTCAAACCGCTCATCACGCCCATCAGCGCGCGACGCTTGGCGTCGGCGGTGATGCCCGAATCGGGGTCGTCGCTGATCAGCAGCGCGTATGCGTGTCCGGAGTAGCAGAAGAAATTCGCGCCATCGAGGATGTTGACCTTGCCCTTGGGGCCGGCGACCGTCACCTTGTTCAGGGCGAAGGTCGGGTAGGTCTTGAGCAGAATGTCGTCAGAACCGCCGCCCACCAACACGCGATCGATACGCGAGGCCAGCGTCATGGTGGGTTCGGACGCTTTGCCCTGAGGCTCCGCATGCTCGGCCAATGCGTCTTTGTGATCGGTTTTGGCCAGTCGGAGTGTTTCGTTGACGCGGGCGGCATTGCGCTCGGTCACTTCGGCGGATGCGTTGGCCGAAGCGATGGCGTCTGCTTCGGCCTCGCTGGTCTCGTCGGTTTCTCCGGTCTCGGCAGATGCCAGTGCGCTGTAAATACCATCGTCAACAGTGCCTTCGTCATCAACGTCATCGAAGGTCACGCTGAACTGCATGGAGTCAGCTGGAACGGATTCAATGGCGTCGTTCGTCTCAGTCTCAGAAGTCGCTTCGTCAGCCGTTGCGTCAGTGGTCTTCTCGAGTTCCTGATCGTTGTTCCTGTCGCTCATGCCTGTGCCTCCGCATCGTCGGTTGTGGTGGTCGTCTTGTTGGTCTCGCTCACGGTGCCCCAGTCGCCATCGGCGGCAAACAGCTTGTTCGCGCTGAAGAACGCAAGGCGCAGGGCGGCAAGAATCGCAAGGATCAGGATTGAACCCAGTCCATACCAGACCATGGTCCAAATCAGGCCCGATGTCACCGGGGTGGCATGGCCGGATGCCAGGGCAGATCCGATCGGATTGGCGGCGAACGCGCCTCCGACCAGACCAATCACGTAGAAGGGCAGGGTGACGATGAACACTTCCAGCATGAACTGCCATCCCAAACGCCCGCGAGTGACGCCGGACACCAGTGCCATGCCGATCTCGTCGTCACGCTTGGGCGTCCACACGCCTGACAGCACGAGGATGAGCAACAGCACGCCGCCCACGGCAACCAACGCAATGGTGCCGGTCTTCGCGCGCGAGGATAGCGTATCCAGCGGCTCCAGAGAAGCGTTGTAGGATTCCAGCGAAGGGGAAGACACCTCGTATCCCTTGGCGGGCAGCTTGGACTTCTTGAGGGTGGATACCAAGGACTTGTATGTAGCGGGATCACCGGTGTCGAACACCACGTCCAGATCCGGCACCGCCCAGCCGGAGGCGGTCTTGTCGTTGGACTGTGGGTCGAGTCCGGCCTTGGCGAAGGTCTGATAGTTGGTGAAGATCGCGTTCTCGCGGTTGCGGGCGGCCGTCACCGGATTGGCGACGGCGGATTCGGATGTGTACTTGTAGATGCCGCGCACCTTGAGTTTGGCCGTGGTCTGGGCGTCCGAGGCGGCCGCCACCTTGAGCGTATCGCCCACCTTCAGGTTGTTGGCGGAGGCAAACGCTTCAGAGACCAGTGCGCCGGTGGTGTTCGGGTTGGAGGACTGGTTGTTGTAGCTCAGGTCCTTGCCGTCCACGATTTCGAAGGTGCCGAGGTCGCTGGCCTTGGCGGAATCCTTGGTCCAGAAGGCTCGCCAAATGAGCTGGCCGCCGGTCTCGTCATCGGAGGCCGAGCCCAGCGATCCGCCGTCCAGGGCCTTCAAATCACCGCTCACGCGGGCCGGCACGGTTTCGGTAACCGTGAAGTTCAACGAGTTGGTGGCCGACTGGACGAGCGTGGCGTATTCGGTGTATGAGGTCCACGTCATGTAATGCTTGGTGGAAGCCGAGTCCGTAGCGGAGACCTTCTTCCACGTAGCCGCAGTCGGGCGAATGGCCAACGTGGCCTTCTGCTGATCGTACGCGGTGGTGTGTGCGTTGGTATCTTCTTGAATGATGGCCAGTCCGGCGACTGTGCCGAAGGTGACCGCCAAGGTGATGAACGCGGTCAGGGCCGTACGTCCTTTAGAACGTGTCAGGGCCCGCCAGGCGTTGCTGAGGACGAACATGTAATTACCTCTCCCGTTCTCCTAAGCCGAACAGATCAATACGGCTTTAACTATTGTTGCGTTTAGTGACCGTTTTCTTGCGCAATACTGTTATACCCCTCAATGAAGTCTGAGAACATTCTGACAGCGATGTGGTGGTCATGAGGGGATTTGCACCCGGTATGGGATAAACCCTCGGTCTATTTCGGTGGCATCGGTACACTGGCATGAGATATGCGTGGCGTCACGTGTGCTCCGGCATGTCTGCGATTCCGGATTCGCCCGGAGTCCGGCATCCGGAAGCGTGGCCTTGCGCCGTTGGATAAGAGTATGAGCTGAGCAGATTTTCGGGTAGGATAAGTATGCGATTCACTTCAGGGCATTCGAGCCATAAGGCTGTGGGGCGTAGGAGAAGCCGCCATGCCGGTAACGGGAAATCCAATCGCTCCGCATCTACGAATAGCGCTGCAAATCAGCAGACGGGTCCCGTAAACCTGAAGACTCCCCAGCACGTGGGTGGCAACGGCCGTTCGCTGGTCAGCCGTACACCGATATGGGCGCGAGTGGTGGTTGTACTGCTGCTGACGTTGCTGGCCAGCGTCACCTGTGTGGGCACGCTCTACGCGGCATCCGTCTCGAGAATGGCCGCGGATGCGCAGCGTGTGCTGACATCCGCCGAAAGTCTGGCCAATTCGGCACTTGGCTGCGGCAGCGATAAGAGTCTGTCGGACATCTCCCAAGAGCTGGTCAATGCCACCAATGATCTCAATGCGGAGCTGAACGGCCCACAGTGGGACTTCTTCCGCGACCATTCGCGATTCGGAAGCGACATCACCGCCGCCCGCGAAATGCTGGCTTCCGTGGATACGCTGGTCAACGGTCCGTTCACTGATCTGCTGAACCTGTCCAAACGATTGCAGGGCTTCTCCCTGAAGAATGGCTCGGTGGACGTCAGCGCCCTGATGGATATGCCGGATATCGTCAAGCAGGCGCATAAGGATATCTCGCAGCAGCTCACCAAGCTCAACAAGGTGCCGACTCCGAGCGTCGCCAAGGTGGCCACCGTGCTCGAAACCGAAAAGGCTGCGCTCAAGACCGTGGATTCGATGCTCGGCGAATACGATGGCCTCATTAACTTGCTACCGCAACTGCTTGGCGAGGACGGCAAGCGCACGTATTTGGTGATGGTGCAGAACCCGGCCGAGCTACGTTCGGCGGGCGGCATGGTAGGCACCATCGCCGCAATCACGGCAGATAAGGGCACGATTACCATCGGTGATTTCGCCACCACTTCTGGTTGGGACATTCCTGAGGAGCCAATGGATGATACGGTGCTGAAGGAGCGCCAGGTATTTGGTGGCACTTTTGACCAGTACCCGGCCACCACGACCATCGACCCCGAATTCCAGCGTGTGGCACAGATGAACAAATACATGTGGCTGTATCAGAAAGGCAACGAAGACGAGAACGTAGCGGGTGTATTGTCACTCGATCCCGTATTTCTCCAGGCATTGCTGGGAGCCACAGGCGAGGTCAAGCTTTCGGACGGCCGAGTGCTGGATAGCACCACCACGGTGCCGTTCTTCGCTTCAGACCTGTACACGGATTACCCGGACTTCGAGCAGCAGAACAACTTCGTTTCCGAAGCGGCTCAAGCAATTATGAACCATGTGCTTGGCAACGCGAATGCCTCTACCGCATCCCCGCTGTTGAAGGCAATCAGAGATACCAGCGCTAGCGGTCATTTCAAGCTATGGATGGCTGATCCGGATGAGCAGGAGGCGCTGATTGCCACCGGACTTATCGACGATAAGGCCAGTGGTGAGCTGTCTGCTGACAGTCAGGTGCCCGAAGCCGGCATCTATCTTTCGGAGCTGCAGCAAGGCAAGCAGGATTGGTATCTGAAGACCTCCACCACGGTCACAAAAACCTGCGGCGACGCCTCAGCCAGCCAGAACGCCCTGTATTCTGGCGTGCTGGATAAGCGCATCACGACAGCCGTGCGTAACACGCATCTGGGTCAGTTTACGGAAGATCAGCTCGGTGACGAATACACGGTCACCTTCACCATGAAGAACACGCTGACTAAGGCTAAGGCCGAATCGTTGCCTGATTTCGTTAATGGCGGCTCGGAGAATCCAGTGCTCGGCGGCATGTTGTACCGCGTGGTGCTTACCGCTCCGTACGGTGGCGAGATCACCGCTGTGCAGGCTGATATAGATTCATGGGGTACCAACACCGCGAGCCTGTATGACCGTCAGTACATTATGTTCAACCAGCAGTGGATCGAGCCCGGAAAAGAATTGACGATTGCTTATACCGTTCGGGTCAGCAGCGATGCCACACATCCACTGAACGTGGTAACCACGCCGGTGGTGAATGCGGATGGCGTCGAGACGGGCTCCAACGGTAATGTGACCGATGAGTGCACGGCGGATACGAACGGCGCCGATGGTGCGAACGGTGCCGATGGTGCGAACGGCGGCGCGGACGGCGGCAAGAACGACGCGCATAAGGACGCGTCCTCCGATCCCTCGGCCGGCCTGGACGCCTTGGACAAGTTGAAGAGCCAGATCAGCTGCCCGGTCGATCTGAAGTCCCTGGCGGGATCCATGTGATGACCATGCCCGATTCCGTTTCCGGCGTCGCCGGCAAGCCGCGCGACGTGAACTACGATCTGCTGCGCGTGGTGGCGATGTGTCTGGTCATCGGCGTCCACGTGATCAACAACTACATGCCCGTCAAGATGACCCTCGCCGGCAGCGCGGAAGTGACGCGATCCGTGCTGTTCGCGCTGTTCATGGTCTGCAATCCGCTGTTCATTATGGTATCGGGCCGGTTCAACCTGACATTCGATGCCGCGCAAGGCGCCGGTCGGCCCCGACCCAATGGTCTCGCGCCGTACGTGCGCTACTACTACAAACGTTTTATCTCGCTGATTGTGCCGTATCTGCTGTATGCGGGTGGCATGGGATTCGTTGCCTACCTGGTGATTGATCATCGTTCGGTTGGCGGCGCTGTGTCTGGAACGTTGTTCGATCTGTTCTCCGGGTATGACGATTCCGTCTATTGGTTCGTGTTCATGCTTGCCGGGTTTGTGCTGGCAACGCCGTTCCTGGCCGCGATGATGCGTACGATAGGCCGATCGGGAGCCTGGTTGCTGGTCGGGCTGGCCGCCGCCGTGGCCGCTGCCAGGGCCGCAGGCTATGAGAACGCCGGCACCATCGAGTTTGTGGTGGACCAGGAGGGACACTTCTACTTCATCGAGATGAACACCCGGATTCAGGTGGAGCACCCGGTGACCGAGCTGGTCACCGGCATCGACCTGGTGAAGGAGCAGCTGCGGGTGGCCGCGGGGCTGCCTCTGTCCTTTACCCAGGAGGACGTGCAGGTGTCCGGTCACGCCATTGAGTGCCGGATCAACGCCGAGGACCCTCCCAACGGCTTCCGGCCCTGTCCGGGGGTGACCGAGTTCCTCCACCTGCCCGGAGGTCCGGGGGTCCGGGTGGATACCGCCCTGTACCCCGGCTACGAGGTGCCCCCCTTCTATGATTCCCTGGTGGCCAAGGTCCTGGTTTGGGCTCCCACCCGGCTGGAGGCCATCCGGCGGATGCGCCGGGCATTGGAGGAGCTGGTCATCGAGGGTTACCCCACCAACGCGGCCCTGGCCCATCTGATTATGTATGATGCAGAATTTGTCAGGGGCGGTTACGATACCGGCTATCTGGACCGGAATCTGGACCGGCTGCTGGAGCTGGCCCGCACCTGTGACAAGCTGTCCGAAGGAAAGGAGCAAGCGTGAACCGATTTTTCACCCAGCGCCGGGACCGTCTGCTGACCTATCAGGCCATGCGGGAGGGGAGGATTACCTCTACCCGGCGCAAGGCATGTCCCAGCTGCGGAGTGGAGAGCTCTGCACTGGATT
>ENA-OVGE01000819-OVGE01000819.1-human-gut-metagenome-genome-assembly--contig:-NODE-819-length-27514-cov-3.873084_pt1 | contig 27514 bp, 24 predicted proteins | sample MGYA00237769_ERZ505417 | MGnify/ENA primary metagenome ERZ505417 (study PRJEB26158, sample SAMN06016403) | human gut metagenome | biome: human gut; feature: ankylosing spondylitis patient; material... | reverse complement strand
GCCTTCTGCACCAGCCGGCGGAAATTCTTCTCAAAAATCGGCGGCGTGCAGCCCTTATAGATCGTCGCCTTCTCGCGGTACCGGGCCGTATTGTCCCACTCCAGAAAGGCCATGTCGAACACATCCTTATCCCGGTAGGTAAAATGCGGCGCGGCCGCGATGTCGCAGATCTTCTGATAATCGTATTCCTTATAGCTGTGGCGCGACTTTGTGCGGATCGCGCGCAGCCGCTCGACCCACGACTCCGGCAGGTGACGCAGAATATTCTCGAGCCGGTAGCTCATCCCCTTCGCCTGCGGCGAATTCGTCGCCTCATGCGGCTCGAAGAGCAGCACGCCGTCGAACGCGTCGAGGATGCTGCTGTCCGGGAAGTCGAAGGACTTGATGGCCATAAAATACAGCTCGCCGATCCCGGCCTCCCGCGCCAGCTCCCGCCAGTAGGCGATCATCTCGTCCACCTTGTCGATCAGGTGCGGGCGGTAAATCTGAAACACGACGCGCCCGTCGATGCGCAGGGCACGCGGATCCGCGAAGAAGGGACGCAGATAATCAAAGTGCTCCTTCCACTTCTCGTGGGTCGGCTCATGGGTCTGCAGCTGCAGAATCTGGCGGTCATTGCCGTCCCAGCGGCGGGCCCACGTCTCGTTCGCCCACGTCAGGCAGAACGGCATATCCAGCTCCGGATGCTGCAGGAACAGCTTCTCGGGCGTCTCGAGCAGCTGCTTGCCATCGAACCAGTAGTGATAAATGGCAAAGCCGTAGACACCGTACTTCTTTGCCAGCTCCACCTGCCAGCGGATGGTGTCCAGCTGGCCCAGGTCATAGTAGTTGTTGTTGAGCGGCACGCGGGGCTGGTGATGTCCCTCATAGAGCGGATAGCCCTTGCGGACGTTGTTCCAGTCGGTAAAGCCCTTGCCCCACCACTCATCGTTCTCAGGAATCGCGTGAAACTGCGGAAAATAGATCGCAATTGTCTTTACGTTGCCCATATTGTTCTCCTCACTGCATGAGTACCGTCAGGTAAAAGAAAAGGTTCTGCATGGCGCCGCCGCGGCCGACGCCGCGCTTTTTCAGCGCGCTGACCGCTGCCGGGCCGCCGTGCTGCGCCCGCTCGAGCGCGGCAAGCATCGCATCTGTCTCCGGCGGGAGCAGCTCTGCATACTGCCGCCGCAGGAGCGTCACCTGCCGCAGGCGCAGCGCTGTATTCTCACGCTGCGTGCCAAAGCCCCGGCTCACGCGCTTCAGGCGCATGAGAAAACTGTTCTGCCCGGCGCGGCCGGTTGCATTGCTGCTGTGGAAGCGGTGCTGAATCGTCTGCTCGGGCAGGTATTCGACCTTCCCCAGCAGCGCCGCCGTCAGGGCAATCCAGCAATCGTACATCTCGATGCCGTCCGGCAGATCAAGCGACAGCTCCAGCAGCCGGCGGTTGATGCCGCAGGCACAGCCGAAGACATAGGGCTGCGCCAGCAGCTTCGGGAAAAAGTCCCCGTCCTGCGGGATGCGAAGCCCCGCCGAGGCGGCATAGGACCCGCCGGTGCGGACACCGTCTCCGTCGATCGTCGAAAAATCAGAAAATACCAGCTTCGGCACATCGGTCTCCCGAAGCAGCGGCTCCATCCGCGCGAGCTTATCCGGCAGCCACACATCGTCCTGATCACAGAAGTAAACCTGCTGTGCGCCGCGGCGCGCAGCCTCCTGCAGCAGGAGGGCAAAGCTGCGGCACGGGCCGACATTTTTCCCCTCGAGCAGGACGATCCGCTCGTCGGTATAGCCGCGCAGAAGCGGCACCGTCCCGTCGGACGAGCCGTCGTCGCGGATAATCAGGATAAAGTCCTCCAGCGTCTGCCGCAGGACACTGTCCAGCTGCTGCGGCAGGTATTTCTCCCCGTTATAGGTCGACATGATGACCGCGATCATACCGGCAGTACTCCCTTATGCTCCTGTTCGGCCCAGTCAATCTGCAGGCAGAGCCACAGGATAATTGAAATCCCCGCAAAGGTAAACAGGAACGGATTGGTCTGCACAGCCAGCGCCACGCCGCCGGCATCCGCCAGCCAGAACACGACCGCGGGCGCGTCATGCCGCCCCATCTTCTTCCATGCGTAATAGACCATCGCCGCAAGGAACACGGCCCAGCCCATCATACCGACGATGCCGAGCTTCATGAGCATCGCGGGAAGCATATACTCATACATGAAGGGATACTGCTCGTTGCGGATCACCTCTTCGGAGTAGGCTCCGTAACCATAGCCGAGCAACTTGCTCCCCTTCCACTTTTCAAGCAGCGCCTGCTTCTGCGCGCTGCGCAGGTCGTTGGAGAGTGTGGTGCCCTTGGCATCCTTGAGCTGATTTTCGAGCTTCATCGCCTCGCGCCGCATATCCTCCACGTCCAGCCCCTTCGCCTGCGCCTGACGGATCTGCTCCATCAGCTGGTCATACTGATCCTGCAGCGACACGGACTGCCCCGTTGAGAAGTGGTGCAGCGCCCTCGTGAAAACAGTGTTGCCAAGGCAGAGACTGTTGTAGCCAACGACCAGCACAATCACCGCCGCAAACAGCAGCGCGGCACGGCGGCGTAGAACGCGCGGCTTATAGAGCAGCGCGGCGATCAGCAGCGCTGCAAGCAGCGTGCCGAAGCAGCCAAACCAGATGGACTTTGTATAGGTAATCAGCAGGGCAAACACCGTCACCGCGCCGCCAACCGCGCCGAACCACTCTCCGTTGAGACACTTGCGCACGGACAGAAACACCCCGGGGATCATCAGAATCGACGTCACCTGAATGATACGGACAACGCCGTAGCCCTCCACCACATCGCTGCGCACCGCCGTGCCGAGGGAGATTTTGTCAATCAGGTCATAATACTTGGCATAAAAGCCCGGCGAGAGCGTCTCGCCGATGTACATCACACTGTGCCACACGGCCAGCAGCACCAGCAGCGGGTAGAGCCAGCGCATGAGCTTTTTCTCCTGCAGCAGGCCCAGGCGGATCAGAAACACACACGGGAAATAGAGCACCAGCACCAGCAGCGTTGTAAAATCCTTGACGCCGTAGGTCATATTGCCGCGCACGAGCACGGGAATCACCGTCGCCCAGACAGCGTTGAGAACCAGAAATCCCAGCACAAACCAGTCGAGCGTGCGCCAATAGTCCCAGAAAAAAAGCTGCCCCGTCTTCCGGCGGAAGATTGTCATACGCGAGCGGACAATCGCCCAGACGCAGTACAGCCCCAGCGATGCCGCGGACAGGCAGAACAGCAGGATGCGGATACCGATGCCATGCACCGTGAACTGATAGCCGTTCAGGCCCAGTACATCGTCAATCAGAAACAGCACCGGAAAAATCCAGAACAGCGCTGTCCACCTGCTCTGGCTAAGCTTACTTTCCATCATATGAAAACTCCTCTTGCTTTCTATCTATCAGACGATCTCCCGCAGCGCCGCGTCGTATTCGTGCAGGACGGCGGGCAGGTCGAAGCAGCGGTCAAAGACGCGCCGCACGTTTTTGCGCATGGCAAGGCACTCCTCCGCCGGCATGGCGGCAATGCGCTTTGCTGTGTCCGGTGCGAGGTTCAGGCCGATACGCTCCGCCTCGACAAGGCGGGCCGAGTCGGCGGGGATGTTGTTGATGACCGGCAGATCATGCTTCCAGTAGTCCACGGACTTCATCGTCAGTCCGATGCAGACCGAATCGCGCATCAAGTTCAGCCCGAAGCGGCAGCGCGTCAATATCCGGTGCTTTTCCGCCTCGTCATAGATCGCGCCGTGGAACTCCGCCTGCGCGCCCGCGTCGCGGATCGCCTGCACCAGCTCCTCGCGGCGCTCGCCCTCGCCGATGATATGCACCGTCACCGGGCGCAGCTGGCTCAGCTCGCCCGCGAGGGCGGCGATGGCGGGGATATTGACAATGTTGTTGATCGCGCCGAGGTAGCACAGCTCGATCCGCTCGGCATTGAGCTCCTGCGCGTCCTCCAGCCCCTCAGGCCGCTGCGCGGCGAGAAAGACGGTATGCGCCTGCTCGTCGGAGAGGTTCAGGCGCTCCTGAAACATGTGGCACTCCGTGAGCACCCGGTCGGCCTCGGCGAGATGGTGATCCCGCAGACCCGACCACACCGAAAACGGAAGCGCAAGCAGGCGCTTCATTTTACTGGAGGGGAACGTCTCCGGCCAGAGATCAAAGATATCAAACACAAGGCGCACATCCGGATGCCGCCGCTTGTAGGCCGCCAGATACTTCGCCAGGAAGTTCGGCGGCAAGATGGAGACGACCATCTGCGGCTCCTGCTCCAGCTCCTCGAGCCAGCGCACGGCCTTCTTCGCAAACTCCCGGTGCGAGAGAATGCGGTCGGCCGAGAGATTCTTCTGGTACGGGCGCACGTGCAGCTGCCTGCAGCCCGGAACGCTGCAGGTAAAGGCCGCTTTTCGGTCATGGCTGAAATCCGAGGTGAGATACACCGTCTCATAGCCCCGGCTCTTCAGATAGGTATCCACGGCCCACAGGCGGTGTCCGTAGTGATCCGAGCAGCTGATGAGCACCGCCCGCTTCGCCTGACTCCGGTTTTCCGTACTCAAGGCTTTTCCTCCTCCGTCTGTTCAAAGGCCTCCGTGCTGTCGTCCGGCGTCAGCAGAACCAGCACGGTCCGCAGGATGAGCTTGACGTCCAGCCACAGGCTGTATTCCTGAATATAGGTCAGGTCCATGATGAGCTTGTCCTTCGGCGAAGTGTTGTACCGGCCGTAGATCTGCGCAAGGCCGGTCAGCCCCGCCTTTGCGCGCAGGCGGTAAGTAAACTCGGGCAGCTCCTGCGTATATTTATCGACGTTCTCGATCATCTCCGGCCGCGGGCCGACGATGCTCATATCGCTCTTGAGCACGTTGATCAGCTGCGGCAGCTCGTCGATGCGGAACTTGCGGATGACGTGCCCCACGCGGGTGATGCGGTCGTCGTCCTTTGTGACGGAGCGGTGGATGCTGCCGTCCTCGACGCGCATGGAGCGGAACTTATACACCTCGAAGATGCGCCCGGCATACGTCGCGCGCTTCTGCCGGTAGAACACCGGGCCGTGGTCCTCGAGCTTGATGGCCAGCGCCGTCACCAGCATGATCGGCGAGGCGATCACAAGGCCGATGGCCGAGACAATGATGTCCATCAGGCGCTTGAGCACGCGCTGCTCAAACGTCAGCTCGCGGGAGCTGGCGCAGATCATGGACTTGTCGTCAAAGAGCAGGCGCTGGCTGCCGAGGGACACGACGTCCTCGGGCTCGATGCTGTAATAGATGACCTTCCAGTTCTGATAGCAGTAGGAGACGATCCGGGACCGCTTTACCGGCTCCAGATTATACAGGAACACCGCGTCGCACCCGTCGATGAGCGCGGTGATGTCCTCCTGATCGTAATAGGCGATGCCCTCAATGCGGTACTGCTTTTTGAAGCGGCCGACCTTTTTCACCAGATCCGCGGCGTTTTCACCGCGGTCGGTGATAATCAGGCAGTGCTGCGGCGGGTTGATGCGAAAATACAGGCCGTTTCCGGCATAGGCCGCGACGATGACGATGGCCACCTGCAGCACATAGATCAGCAGCAGCCGGCCCGGATACTCATAGACGAAGTGGCCGAAGTGGACGACCGTGACGTTCATGATGCAGAACATCAGGTGCGCCACCAGATCCGCGAACAGCAGCGTCAGCGAGAGCGAAAAAATGATGGGCTTGCTCTTGCGCACGCCGATATCGTAGCCGCCGTACACCCGCGTCATGAGCAGGTAGACGATTCCGAAGGAAACCGCCGTCACAGCCGCCGTCCGGCTCAGCCGCAGGAGGAAGAAATACTTCTGGCCCATCAGCAAAAAGAACACTCCGCCGCAGAGGACAAATACCAACAGCCTCATCAGAAGGGTTATGGAATTTTTAAATAGTTTCAACATAAGCGTATTCTTTCATTCATTTTTTGTCAGGGCATGGTGATACATCATGCTCCAGTATTATAGCCAAAGAAACCCTGAAAATCAAGCCCCGCCGCGCTTTTTCACACGCTTTGAAACAGATCTGTCACCGAAAAGGCGGCTGTTCAGCGGTAAAGCCGACCAAAACCACGCTTTTTCGTTCAGAAATAGCGGCAAAACGCTTATTGCCGCGCACATCCCGCCCCTTTAAAAACAATTTGTGAATTATTCGTTAAATCCGTTCCAATATGTGTAAAAATGGCGGCAGATCGACCGTCTGCCGCCATTTTTTGGATATGATATTCTGATGTTTGGTTAAACGATCTCCAGATCGTCGCGGTCGCGCAGCATATACTTTTTGAGCGGCGTAAGGCTCGCCAGCCAGTACAGCACCCCGCCGAAGAGCGCGTCGAAGCCGCTGCCCGTGAAGATCAGGAACAGCCCGCTGCGGATCTCGCCGGTGAGCGGATTGTACACGAAGAGGATCGTCGTCAGGCACGCGATCACCACGCACGCGAGGCCCACGAGGTTAAACCCGCCCGTATAGCGGTAGGCGTCGTGCCCCTTCATGAAGTAGGCCGCCTTCAGCGAGAGCTTTCTGCGCCGCACGAGCAGATAGTCCGCCACGATCATGCCGATGATCGGCGCCTGAATGAACGCCGCGATAGAGATAAACGCGCCGAAGTGCTCCTCCACGCCGCCCCAGACCGTCAGTGCGCCGACATAGACCATCGCGATGAGCACCATCAGCCGGTAGCTGACCTTGGGCATGCCGCTCTTGACGATCATGCAGTTGACGTAGGATCCCGTGCCCTGCGTGCCGACGTTCGCGAACGCCACCAGCAGCAGGCTCAGCAGCGCGAAGCCCGAGCCGCAGAGCGTGGCGAGCATGTTCGTCGGGTCGCTCTCATAGATGCCCGTGCGCACATACATCGCCAGCGCCATCACACCGCCGGCTGCCACGAAGAACGGCGCCACGACGCCATAGGCCAGAGACGTGCCCCAGTAGCCGCTGCGCTCGGTCTTGGCCAGACGTGGCATCACGAGCGCCTGCGTCGACCACGAGAAAGCGAAGGCGACGTTGCCCTCGGCGGAGATCATGAAGTTCTGCAGCGGCGTCGTACCCTCCTCGAGCACGGGCTTCACTGCGAGAATGTCGCTCAGCGGCACCGACACGAAGCACAGCACCACGATAATCAGGCCCACGCCGAGAAGTGCCGTCACAAGGAAGCGGTTCGTCCACTTGATGACCTCCGGCCCGCCGAGCGCGATCAGTGTGCCGAGCACGACGCACACCACGCCGAGAAGCGGCTTCCAGATCGTCAGATCCAGCACAACACCGAAGTTTCCGAAGAGGTTGATCATGGACGAGGCGAACAGGTTGGCCGCCACCGCGTACCAGCCGAAGTTCGCGAGACTGATAACCGTCGACAAAATGGCGACGCCCTTGCCGCCGAGCACCGAGCGCAACCAGATCCACAAATCGATGCCGTAGCGCACGGCAAACAGAACCGGCAGGCACTCGATCAGCACCCACACGATGTTGAAGCAGAAGATGTTGATGAGCATCTGCTTAAAGCCCAGATACTGCGCCACATACGCGCCCTGCGTATAGCACCACGTCGCGATGGCGAAGCCGCTGGTGGAGAGGAACAGGTCGAGGAAGGAATACTGCCGGTCGCCCTTGAGCATCGGGACGATGCCGGTGACGGTCTCCTGCTTGATATAGTCGTTGTTTCTGCTCATCAGGCAATCACCCCCGTCATGCACAGCGCGATCAGCACCAGACTGACCGCCACCGCCACCGCAATGATCACGAAGTCGCCCTTCCCCATCCGCTTGGGGAATTCATAGTCCGGCTGCTCCATGATCTCCAGACGCTTCGCCGTCTCCTCATAGATCAGATCTTCCAGATGGTCTTTCATGCGTTTGTCTCCTTTTCACTCTGTCCGTCCTCATACAGCGCCAGCGCGCGGGCCGAATAGGACTTGGTGTAGCGGTACCAGATGTAGAGATAGCTGCCGACGCTCTTGCCGACGCAGTCCTGATACAGCGCCCACAAAAACCAGTAAAACGACGCCACCGCCACATAGCCCAGATGGTGCCGCAACTCCTCGCGCGAGGGTTCACGGCCCATATACCGCCGGATGATGCCGTCCGCCTCGTCCATCGTATAGTCGGCGCAGGCGATGAACGTGCCGATATCCCACGCGGGATCCGACATGCCGGAATACTCCCAGTCGATCAGGTACATCTTGTCCGCCCGGTCGAGCAGGAAGTTCGGCGCGTAGCTGTCGCAGTGGCACAGGCGCACGGGCGTGCCGTCCGCCTCGAGATGGGCGCGCAGGCGGGCGATTCCGTCGCGCATCTGCTGCATATCCTCGAAATCGGCGCGGTTGAAGCGGCGCAGCGACTCCTCGAAGCCCTGAATCTCGCCCCACGCGTCGAACGGATACGCCGTCTGCTCCCCGCTCTCATGGAGACGGCGGAGCATGGCGAGCGCCTGCGTCACCTGCTGCTCGTCGTGGTAGTCGAGCGTGCGTGCGTCCTCGATATAGCGCGAGAGCTTCCAGCCCTCCGCTTCGTCCATATAAATATAGGTGTCGTCCAGCCCCAGACGGCGCGCGGCCTCCATAGAGCTGGCCTCGCTGCGGCGGTTGATGTAGGCGTCCGTCCCCACGCCGGGATGGCGGTAGACGTACTTCTCTCCGCGGCAGGTGAAGCGGAACGAGAGGTTCGTCATGCCCGTCTTGATGGGGTGGATGTCGTGGATCTCGTTTTCCGTGCAGCCGAGCACCCCGCAGATATTGCGGAAAATCGCGGAACCGGAGTCGCCGACGTACTTGTCGTCGAACGCGCGCAGCTCGTCGAGCGAATCGAACTCCTTGATCTTCTCCGCGTCATAGCGGCGGATGTACATCTCCAGCTCGCCGATATAGCGGATGTAGAGATCCTCCCACAGGTGCTCGCGCGTAACCTGCTGGTTATACTCCGCGCGCAGGATCTGCACGAACTTGCTGCTGAACGCGCGGTCGAAGTAGACGTGGCCGAGCATGCACCACGCATCATGGCCGCCGACGGTCACGCCGGTGATGCGGCCCCTGCGGTTGCACTTAAGGCAGTACTCCTCCGTTTCGCCCTCGGCGTAGACCGCGGCGTAATAGGCGCGGTAGACAAACGGCTCGAAGGGATTCTCGGCGAAGTAGTCGTCCGAGGAGCAGATGTAGGTGTTCTCGAGCCGGTCGGCCACCAGCATCAGCGTCGAGGTGTTGTTATAGCGGTAGTAGTCCGGGTTCACCACGATGTCCACGCCGAACTTCTCGGCGAGGTAGAACATCTTCTCCTTCATATAGCCGACGACGAGCGTGATGTCGCGGATCCCGGCCTCCTGCAGCTGGCGGATCTCCCGCTCGATGAGCAGCTCACCCTTGACGCGCAGCAGTGCCTTCGGCTTTTCATACGAGAGCGGGGCGAAGCGCGTGCTCATGCCCGCCGCCATAATCACGGCGTTTTTTACGCGGTAGGGCGCAAGCGCCTCCTCGCCCGCGTCCGTGACACGTCCGCCCGCGAGCAGCCCCGCCTCCGTCAGCGCCGACACGGTCTGGTTGACCTTGCCGAGCGACATGTCCGTCTGCGCGGCCAGCGCGCGCTGCGTGAGCGTCTGCTCCGAACAGAGATAGACGGTTTTCAGAATTTTAAACTGTGCCTCGGTCAGCATGGCACAACCTCCTTGTTCATCTTGTGTTCACAAGATGCGCAGTTTCTCCAAATTTTTGAACATCGGTATCTTATCACCAGTATCCGCCCATGTCAACTGTTTTTTCCGCGGCGCGATTTTTAGCGGGCCGTCCGATTGACAAGCCGCCGCCCGCACCGTATACTGAAAGCGGCATCAAACGCTGGGCAGTCCCGGCGTCAGACAGACATATTTTCCGGCATATTTTCTAAGGAGGAGTATTATGCATATTGGACTTCTCGGCTTCGGCGTCGTGGGCGCCGGCGTCTATGACTGGACGCGCGGCCGCGCGGATCTCACCGTCGACCGCGTGCTGGTGCGCAGCAGCAAGCCCGGCATCGAAACGATTTCCACCCACAGTATCGAGGACATTCTCAACGACCCCGCCATCGACACGGTCGTCGAGGTCATGGGCGGGCTGCACCCGGCCTATGAGTACATCTGCGCCGCCATCGAGGCGGGCAAGCACGTCGTCACGGCGAACAAGGCCGTCGTCGCGGCGTACTATCCGCAGCTGACGGCTCTCGCCCGGCAGCACGGCGTCGCCCTGCGCTGCACCGCCGCCGTCGGCGGCGGCATTCCGTGGCTCGTGAACCTCGAGCGCTGTAAGCGGCTCGACCGCGTCGTCTCCATCGGCGGCATCATGAACGGCACGAGCAACTTCATCATGGACGCCATGCACGCCTCCCCCGTCTCCTTCCCCGACATCCTCAAGAAGGCGCAGGATCTGGGCTATGCCGAGGCCGACCCCAGCGCCGACATCGACGGCGACGATATCCGCCGCAAGCTGGCCATCTCCGCAAACGTCGCCTTCGACGCGCTCATCGACGAGGAGGCCATCCCCACCTTCGGCATCCGCACCGTGACCGACGGCGATATCGCCGCCTTCCAGCGCCGTGGCTTTGTCAGCAAGCTCCTCGCGGCGGCGCAGCTGTCGAAGGAGGGCATCTGCGCATGGATCGAGCCGACGCTCGTGGAGTCGCACGCGCTCGAGGCCGCCGTGCCGCAGAACTTCAACCTCATCACCTATTACGGCGAGAGCATCGGCCGCCAGAGCTTTTTCGGCCAGGGCGCAGGCCGCTATCCCACGGCCTATAACGTCGTGCAGGACTGCATCGACATCCTCGGCGGCCAGCGCAGCTTCTACGCCGCCGACATGGCCCCCGCGCACCTCGACCTCGCCGGCGAGGCGCACCCCTACTACGTCCGCACCGAGGGACACGACGACTGGCTCGATTCCATCACCGTCGACCGCTGGGAGAACGGCGTCATCACCTCCGCTGTCTCCGTCGGCAAGATGATCGCCTGGGCCAAGCATCGCCTGAAAGCCGACCCGACCTGCTTCATCGCGGGCATCCGGTAAAAATCACACATAAAAAGTGCAGCCGCAGAATCTTCTGATTCTGCGGCTGCCTGTTTTATATCTCCGCATGTCGTGCGGCAAGCAGGATATTCTTACTGCTGTGTGAATTTTTCCGCCTGCGCCATCCAGTAGGCGCGGATTTTTTCCACCATCGCCGCGCACTCCTCCTGCGCGGTGGCGGCGTGGTACTTTTTCATCTCGCTGAACGTGTGGCCGCAGGGGGTAAGGCTATCTCCCTCGTAGCCGCCGCTTACGCCCACAAGCCACGGGCTCAGCACGCCCGTCTTGAATTTAAAGATGTAATAGCGCATTTCGTGGAGCCCGAACTCCCCCGCGCATTCGATCCTGCCCGGCTCCTTCCCCAGCTCATGCGGGTCTGCCAGCCACTGCGCCATGTCGTTTTGCGCAATATCCTGTTGTTTTTGATGCATATTTTTTCCTTTCCGAGCTATCACCCAGCCATCCGCTGGGTCAGCCGCTTCCGCGGATTCCCCGTAGTCCAGTCCCACCAGCTCGCCAACGCTCTCGTCCATCTCCCAAACGGATACCAGCGAAACCACTCTCGCGTCCTCCTCCGTATGGTTCCCACCGCACAGGAACTGCCAGTATCCGTCCTCATCGTGAGAGACATAGCGGATTGGCCTGTTCTCCTCCAGCACATGGCGGCAGGTGAAGCAGGCCGTGTTGGGCGCGTCCGAAATCACGTCTTTCATACATTCTCCTCATTTCCGCGTGCTTCCCGCAGCTCTCTTACTGCGCGATGATAGACGTCCATGTTCTCATCGACCCGCTCCTTGCTCCGCATACGATACGTGTCCAACGTGTTCGTATCCACGCACAGTCCGAGCATTTCGCGCACAGCGTCCACCTGCCACACTGCGAGCGGAATTTCAAATTTCTTCCCGCCGTGTGTCTCTACTACCAACTTCACAGATTGAATCGGGTCTTTTCTCTCGGTCGTGTCTCTCATCGTACATCTGTCACTCCTCGCCCGCCGCTCTATCGATGTACGCCATCAGCTCCGGGAAGCTGCCGTGGGGGTAGCGGTCGATGGGCTCGTTCTGGCGGTTGATGATGTGGTCGGTCAGGAGGAACACACGCATGCCGAGCGTGCGGGCGACCATGTCCTCCGTCACGTCGTTGCCGACCATCAGGCATGCCGCCGGGTCCACGCCGAGCCGCTGCGCGACGTCGCGGTAATACGCCGGGTTCGGCTTGCAGTAGGCGGTGTTTTCATACGTCGTATAGAGCGCGAACTCCTCCGGCTCCAGTCCCGCCCAGCGGATGCGGCTCTCCGTCGCGACGGACGGGAAGATCGGGTTCGTCGCGAGCGCCACGCCGAAGCCGCTGCGCTTGAGCTCGCGCACAGACTGCGCCGCCGCGGGGTCAAAGCCGCAGATGGCCCGCGCGTTCTGGAACTCGTTTTCGTAAAACGCCTCGAAAATCGGGCGGTCGGCCTGCGCCCGGTCGCCGTAGATCTGCCCGAATGCCTGCCAGAAGGCCATCTCGTTGCTGCGCGAGCCGTCGTTTTTCACCATCGCGGCCGTCCCCGTCCAGACGGCGTCCACAAGCCGTTTCGGCTCGTAGCCGAGCGGTGCCATCTTCGCGGCGAGGAGCTTGAAGTAGCCGCGCGTAAATTCATCGTTATCCATCGGCAGGAGCGTCCCGTCGAGGTCAAAAAGAATCGTGGTCAGTTTCATGTCGTTCTCCCGTCATGTCAAATTGCCCCCATTATAGCCAAAATCCCCCCAAAAAGCAAGCGCCCCAAACACAGGAAGTGCCCGGCAAAGCCGGGCGCTTCCTGTCAGTCTCACAGAGTTCGCGGCCCGCAGGCCGCGAATAAGTTGTAATCATTTTTCTGGCGACATGCGCGTCAGAAAAATACCTTGTGCGCAGCGAGCGTCGCAGGCTGGCCATCGGCCAGCCGAGGCGCAGAGCGAAGCGAACCCCCTCATCAAAAGGAAATACGCTCCGCGCATTTCCTTTTGATGACTTAAAGGTCGAGCTTCAGGTCTCCCTCCTTGATCCAGCCCCACTTGCGCAGGGGGATCGCGAACAGCCACGTCAGCACCGCCGGCAGCACGAACGACACAAGCACAAGACCCAGCCAGTCCATGCCGGTGATGGCCGCCTTCGTCCCGGCGGCGATGTCATTGACCCAGCCGGTGTAGACGCCGAGCTGGCCGACAAGGCCGCAGGTGCCCATGCCGGAGGAGACGGCCGCACCGTTCATCTGCAGACGGAAAATGCACGTCGCCACCGGGCCGGTGACGGCCGCCGCCAGAGTCGGCGGGATCCAGATGCGGACGTTGCGGACGATGTTGCCCATCTGGAGCATGCTCGTGCCGATGCCCTGCGCGACAAGGCCGCCCCAGCGGTTCTCGCGGAAGCTCATCACCGCGAAGCCGACCATCTGCGCGCAGCAGCCCGCGACGGCCGCGCCGCCGGCAAGCCCCGTCAGCCCCAGCGCCGCGCAGATCGCTGCCGAGGAGATCGGGAGCGTCAGCGCGATGCCGATGATGACCGAGACGATGATGCCCATGAAGAACGGCTGCAGCTCCGTGGCCCACATGATGGCCTGTCCCACGGCGCTCGCTGCCGCGCCGATGGGCGCCGCGATGAGCTTGGCAAATCCGATGCCCGCGAGGATCGTCACAATCGGCGTGACGAGGATGTCGATCTTTGTCTCCTTGCTGACGGCCTTGCCCAGCTCGGAGGCGAAGATCGCCACGAACAGCACCGCGAGCGGGCCGCCCGCGCCGCCTAGCGAGTTCGCGGCGAAGCCGACGGGAATCAGCGAAAACAGCACCAGCGGCGGGCAGTTGAGCGCCCGCCCGATGGCGACCGCCATGCCCGGCCCGACCATGAGCGAGCACAGACCGCCGATCGTGTACTGCAGCACCGCGTCGCCCTGCTTGATCGTCAGGAACGCGGTCGTCAGAAAGCCGATGCCGAACTGCTTGCCGATCGTGTCGAGGATGGTGCCGACGAGGAGCGTACAGAATAGGCCCTGCGCCATGGCGCCCATGGCGTCGATGAAATAGCGTTTGGCAGAGAACACAATGTCCTTGCGCTTTAAGAAATTACGGAGCTTTTCCATTGGTCTACCTCATAAGTATAATAGAGTACACATGTGTCATGACACATGTGTACTCTATTATACAGATCGTTTCTCGTTTGTCAATGGGCAATTCAGTCCACGAGCATGCCCAGCTCCCGCAGCCGCGCGAGCAGCTGGGAAAACGCCTCCTCGTCGGGGCACGAGAGCGTGTGCAGGTGGATCCCGTCCGTCAGCATTGAGAGCGGCTGACCGCCGAGGTTCTCCATCCGCAGCAGGTACTGCTCCACGTCGTAGCGGCTGGCAATCTGCAGCGGCGCCGTCAGCTGGCCGTAGACCGGGTGCTCCACGACCACGTCGATCACCGTGCAGCCGCAGTCGACCATCGCGTCGAGTTCCTCGCGCGTCTGCGCCGCCGTGTGGCGGCAGGCCACCTGCCGCACAAGCCCCGCCGGGGCGGGGATTACATAGCCGCGCGCCGTCGCAACGATCTCGCGTCCCTGCGCGCGCAGCAGAGCCACGTCCCCCACGACGATCTGGCGGCTGACGGAAAACCGGTGCGCCAGCGCCGCCGCGCTGAGCGGTGTGTCCGTCTGCTCCAAAAGGGTCAGAATCTCCTGTCTGCGCTGCTCCGCCGTCATGGCTGCCGCCTCCTTACCGAAAAATAAGCCGCCCACAGTATAGCACATCTGCGGGCGGCTGCCAAGGTCTGATATTCTTACATGATTGCATTATTGCGCCTGATGACGGGCATGGCGGCGGCAGAGCATCCGGTAAATCGCGATGCCCCCGAGCGAGATGAGCATCGTCACCGCGAAGGCGAGCACCGCGAACTGATAGTTGCGCAGGCCGAGCGCATCGCCCCCGATGGTCGACGACACGACTGAGGGAAGCCGCCCGAGCGAGCACATCAGCAGCCACGTCCCCCACGGCAGATCCGTCAGCCCCGCGAAGTAGCAGAGCAGATCCTTCGGCGTACCGGGCACGGTGAACACGATCCAGAACAGGAGGTTCCGCTTCGGCGAGCTCTGCAGAAAGCGCAGCGAGTGGAGCTTTTCCAGCGGGAAGAACACCTCGACGACGCTCTGGCCAAAGCGGCGCACGAGCGCGAAGATGACGACGCTCCCGAGAAACAGCCCGATCAGGCACAGTACCGTCCCCCACACCGCACCGAAGGCGTATCCGCCCGCGATTTCCAGCGGTTCACCGGGGATGATGGCGACGACCACCTGCAAAAAGCACATCCCCACATAGAGCACCCGCCCCCACAGACCGTGGCCGTCCACCCACAGGCGGAACTTCTCCGGTTCGGAGACGAAGCGGAGCATCGGACGCCCCACAAACCAGCAGACCGCCGCCGTCAGCAGCACAAAAATCACCAGTGCCGTCCAGGCCAGCTGCTTTTTCCGCTGGGGGCTGATGGGTCGATGCTTGTCCATGATGCACGCTTCCTCTCCGAATTGACTGTACGATATAGCATACCACACCCCGCCGGAGATTATTTGAACAGAACATGAAGATTTGTTTAAATGCCGGTTTAAGTTTCCTTTTCCGCTACAGATTACAACTTCTTTTAACAGGCTCTCTCATTGAGCATCGCGAATACGTTCATCATTACTTATCATCGGCCCCGTAGCCTCATTGTGGAATGATACGCATATCACATCCGGCTCCTCCAGACAGAAGCCTCCGTCGTCTGCATCATAGCGCAGCGGAAGCCCTACCCCTACGGTGACCCGCCCCGTACCGCGCTGCTCCCAAAACAGAATATTGGATTCTACTCCTGATGTGTTGTTTCTATATAGAGCCACCATGAAAAGGCGTCCTTCTCCCGGATTTTCCGCATAATCCAGAATCGTATACTCTTCTGGCTGCATACCTTCCATACCCAGATAGTCTTCAGCCATTGTCTGCACTTTTTGGTACAGGAGCGATCTATCCTTGGTTTCTGTGTTGCGGAATACAAAGCAGCACGTTACAACTGTCAGCACCGCAAGCACTAACCTCAGCACCCACTTTTCCAAGACGATCACCTCCCATATCACGTTTATGTTATATTGCTTTTAACAAAGTGAACATGGTTTTCCGCCGGAAGCATACAATTGGAAACCGGGGTATACTCATAATGATAGCTATTCGGATATCCATCCTGGTATACCTTAACCTTCAGACTTCCATCTGTATTCACCCAAGGAATGTACCCAGTAATCATCTGTCTTTTCCCCGGGTCAACCGCTACCACTACACCATAGCTCTGTCCTCTGACCCAAGAGCGCGATGAAGTCACATCAAATGATGCTCTCTGAGAAATGGCTCCTATGATATAATTCTGCTGTGACTCCCATTCTACTTCTGCGCCAAATGTTGCAGTAACTGTGCTCGTTGTCTGATAAGTAAAATTAAGCTGCATCGGCGAATTACCAACCCGGTTATCTCCGCTTACAGCACCAACCCTTGTTCCTTCCCACTTATATGTTATGTGAGATGGCTCATAACCCACGGTCTCGCGCATAACCAGTCGGGGCGACTGGCTGCGCATCTCCGGTTGAACATCTGCGTAAGTGGGAACAAACAGTGCGATGGTCATCAATAGAGCCATCACGGCGGATACAATCTTTTTCATTGTTTTCTCCTTTCTCATCTTGCGCATTCTCGCCGCAGCCTCAATACTAATATTGTCTTTTTATCACCCCTTATTCTTGTTTTAATGCAATTATACCGCAATATTTAACAAACGTCAACCCATTATTAATATTAATATAGTCATAAAAAATACCCGCAGCATGCAACTGCGGATATCTCTGTATGTGTATTATGTCAGGCCGATCAGCGCCTTGCCGTAGTCGTTGAGATACGGCGCGATCAGATCATAGCTGATCGCGAACATCTGCTCCCCGGCGACGTAGGGTGCAATGTCATACACGCCGAAAACCACCGTCATGCCGCCCTCGCCGAAGAGGATGGTGCGGCTCGACCAGTCGGCGATGGTCGTCTCATAGTCGTCAAAGAGCATGCCCTCGCCATTCTCGCGCACAAGCTCGCCCGCCTGACGCAGCAGCTCGCGCGTGACGGCCTGCTGCAGGCCGCTCCAGTCGCGGCTCAGATCCGAAACGGCGACGCTCCGCCCGTCCGAGAGGTCAAACGCCGCGGCCGCACGCGTTATGTAGCCGTGGACGCCGCCGGTGAAGCTGTAGCCCTGCATCTCCACGCAGGCAAGGCGGCCGTTGCTCCAGAACGAGGGCGTCATCTCATCTATGTAATAGTAGCCCTCCTCGTTCCACGGGTTGTTCGGCTCGCCCGCGAGCTGGCTGTAGAGCCCCTCCGCTGAGGCGCCGAGCTCACTGAACCATTCCTCCTCACGGCTCAGCCAGTCCGCGAAATAGCTGTTGACGCGGCGGACGGTGATTGTCTCCGTCTCCAGCTTGTTTCCCGCCGCGTTCGACGCCGTCAGCACCGGGAGCGCATAGTGCGCCGTCGCCATGAGCGTGCCGTCCTCCGCGCGGTACTCCTTCTCCACCGATTTGGTTTCAAAGCTATACAACACCACAGGCTGCTGGGTATTCACGGCTGCTTCCTGTGTAAGGCCGTCCGCCGTGACCAGTTGCTTCGTTTCGCCCGACGCACAGGCCATGCACAGCAGACAGCACAGCGCCAGCAGCAGTGCAAGCCATATTCGTCTCATAGATGTTCACCTCACAATAAAATGGGGGTTGTTTTCCAGTCCGAGCCGCACGCGCTCCAGCGGAGCGACGGCATGCCCAGCATATACAAATCCGTCCACGCGCACTCGCGCGTAAACAGCTCCTGCGCCGCGGGGCCGATCCTTCCGACGTCTGCGGGCTTTGTCAGAACCGGCACGCCGCTGCGCTGCATCTGCCGCAGCAGGGGGCGGCCGTCCTTCCCCGCGCCCAGCAGGCGCAGGTACGGCACCTCCTCCGGCGGCTGCGGCACCTCGAGCCACGCCGCCAGCAGCATCCGCCGCAGACGCGCCATGGGATAGCGCTTCGTCTTGGCGAGCGCGAGGATTTCCCCGACCGACGTCCCCGCGCGCACGGCGCGGTACACGCGGCGGTAAAGCCCCTCGCCGCCGCCGTCATAGGGGAGAAAATCCTCCTCGCGCAGCGTACGCAGCTTCGCGAGCACCGCGCGCTCGCAGTTTTCCAGCGTCACCGGCGCGCGGCCCTGCGCCATCTCGCGCCGCAGTACCTCCGCCGCCTCCGGCGGCAGAAAGGCCATGGCTCGCTCCGGCTGCCCCTCGTGCAGGAGCCGCCGGATCTCCGACGCAGACGCGATCCCGCCGGACGCCGCGCCGTCGTGCCGCGCGCCTGTGCGCGGCAGGGTCACGGCACCGATCCCGCTCCCGCGCAGGGCGCGGCAGTACTCGATGCCGAGGATATTGTTCGGCTCTCTGAGAAGTGCCGCGTCCGTCTCGCCGAGCAGCTCCACCGCCGCGCGTTCGCGGCAGACGGCGAACGTGTCCCCGCCCGCGAGCCGACGCTGCAGTGCCGCGCGGAAGTCCTCGCCGTCGAGACATGCCGCAACGCGCATAAGCGCTGCCGCGTCGCCGCACTCCGAGCCGAAGGCCACCTGCGTCACAACGCCCGTCCGCCGCAGCAGCGCAACCCCGCCGCACGCAAAGCGCTCCGCCGACGCCATGGCCCAGACCGTCGGCAGCTCGAACACCACGTCCGCCCCGCAGCGCAGCGCCATCTCCGCGCGGGCGCGCTTTTCGGCGACGGCGGGCTCGCCCCGCTGGACGAAGTTGCCGCTCATGACGCACACCACGGGTAGGCTATAGCAACGCTTCAGCTCGTGCAGCAGCCACGCGTGGCCCAGATGAAACGGATTCCACTCGCATATCATACCAAGAGCAGCCATCCAATTTCCCCCGCATTTCGTTACAAAATGATTGCAATTTTTTACCATTTTGTCAGTTTTTCATCCATAGCCATTCGCTTACTTTGAAAAATCGTCAAAATATAGATGATTTATTATTGTACCATACTTTCCCGCCGCGCGCAACTTTACAAAAAAATTGCGGGGCCTGCCTGAGTGTGGACAGACCCCGCGGGGAAAATCAATATGTCATTTACTGGGCGGCCTGCTCGTCGGCGGCGTCGACCGCGGCCATGTGCTCAAGCATGCGGACAACCATGTTGCTGTAGCCCCACTCGTTGTCGTACCACGCGATCAGCTTGACGAAGTCGTGGTCGAGCATAATGCCGGCCGTCTCGTCGAAGATGCAGGGGCAGGGGCTGCCGATCAGGTCGGTGGAAACCACCTGATCGCGCGTATAGCCGATGATGCCCTTCATGTACGTCTGGGACGCGTGCTGGATCTCATAGCAGATGTCGGCATAGGAGGCCGTGCGGCTCAGGCGCGCGGTCAGGTCGACCACGGACACGTCCGCCGTGGGCACGCGGAAGGCCATACCGGTCATCTTGCCCTTCAGGGAGGGGATAACGCGGCCGACGGCCTTGGCCGCGCCGGTGGAGGTGGGGATGATGTTGTTCAGGATGGAACGGCCCGTACGCCAGTCGCTGCCGCCGCGGCTGTCGACTGCCTTCTGCTTGGCGGTGGAGGCATGGATGGTAGACATGAGGGACTGCTCGATGCCGAACTCCTTGTGGATGACATAGGCGAGCGGGGCCAGACAGTTCGTCGTGCAGCTGGCATTGGAGACAACGCGCATGTCCGCGCGGTACTCGTCGCTGTTAACGCCGAAGACAAAGGTCGGAGTCGCGTCGTCCTTGGCGGGCGCGGTGAGGATAACCTTCTTCGCGCCGCCCTTGAAGTGGCGGCTGGCCTTGTCGGTGGTGTTGTTGGCGCCAGTGGACTCGATGATGTACTCCGCGCCGCACTGGCTCCAGTCGATCATCGCGGCATCGGACTCGCTGTAGACCTTGATGTGGTGGCCGTTGACGACGAGGTCGCCGCCGGCGTGCTCCACGGTGCCGGGGAAGTTGCGGAACACGGAGTCATACTTGAGCAGATAGACCATATAGTCGATGTCTGCCTTGCGCAGGTTCACGCCGCAGACCTCAAACTCCTCCGGGCGCTGCGACAGAATGCGCAGGATGACGCGTCCGATACGACCGAAGCCGTTGATACCGATTTTGATCATAAGACAAATTTCCTTCCTTTTTTCAAAAACATTTTCCTCCCGCCCGAGGCGGTCTCTCTGTAACTTGTTCCATATACATTATATCAGGAAGAAACTTTTTGTCTGCTATCTTTTGCGAAAATGGTTCACGAATTTCGATGGCCGCGCGCGTTCATTTTGAATATATATCACAAAAAAATTCGAAATTCACGCCAGTTATTCCATACATTTGAAACATTTTAAATCGCAAGACAAGTCAATATCCGACCGCCGCGTCCATATACGTATCCGGCTTATACAAGGGGGTAAGTTTCGCCCGAAGAGCATCCATGCTCTCCGCCGCGCCCACATCGACGAGCGCCTGCATCGTCTCGGTGCAGTCCTCAGGGAGCTCACCGATACAGAGACTGTAATCGTCACTGCCCTCCAGATCGAGCTGCACCACCAACACATGGCGGTCGTCCAGCCGACTGAAATCATAGTGGTTGTGCCCCTGCGCAATGTCGCGCAGCAGCGCCCCGTAGATCTCGCCCGCCTGCGCGGCGGTCAGCTGCATCGCGTCGCCCGTCCTGTCCAGACTGAGATAGCCGCCACGCCACGAGCCGGTATGGCGGCTCGTAATCAGACTCTTCTCGCGCACCTCCCCGGTATTGAAGACCGTCTCCAGCGCGTCCTCGAGCTCCCCCGCCGGGTTGAGCTGATAGGCACGCGTGAGCGTGCTGCCGTCCGTGAGCGTATAGCTCAGGGTGATGTAGGCGGAGTTCTCCGGGTCGTCCTCGTCTGGGCGCAGGGTGATGATCTCGCGGTGAAGCTCGATCACCGTCTCAATCGTCTCCGGCTCGGTGCAGTTGACCGCACTGAGGCCCAGACTGCCGCGCAGCTGCACCTGTGTCACAGCCGACACGTCCGGCACGCGCGCGGCATAGCCGGACACGTCGAACCTCGCGCCGGCGCACACGAGCGCGAGCAGCACGCACACGAGCCCCGCCCCCGGCAGGCTGCGCCGCAGCACCCGCAGCGACTTGCGCACGAGCATCTCGGCGGCGTAATAGCACAGCGCGCCCATGAGCACCGTGCTCACAAGCAGGCCGACCCAGCGGCCCGTCTCGCTCTCCATGCGCCAGCCCAGCACGAGCTGGTAGAGCCCCAACCCCAGCGCCAGTCCGCCGAGCAGACCCGTACCGTAGCGGAAGACCGGGCGCATCCACGGGAACGCCGCGGGATCGGCGGCGGATTCGCTCTTGCGGCGGCGGTAGAGCAGGTACGTCAGCGCCAGCAGCGCCGCGCCGGCAGCCGTGTAGATCCCAACGGCGTGCACCACGTCCGCCGGGAACTGCACCTGCCACGGGTACGGCGCCGCGTCGCTGCGCTCCACGCCGCAGGTGCCGAAGCGCTTCACGAGGTTCACCACGGGCGTCAGCCAGTAGACAAAGGGAGCGAAGTCGTCGTCCCCGGCGTAGCCATAGCAGAAAAGGCTGCACAGCGTGCGCACAAGCCCCGCCACCGCGATGACCGCGAAGTTCACCACTGCGTAGATCGCCGGGATGGCCAAGAGCCACCCCGTCACCATCGCGCAGAGCAGCCCCAGCGCGAGGAAAAACAGCGACAGCCCGCAATGCACCAGCAGCCACGCCCCGAGCGCGCCCCACGCGACGCCGCCGTAGTACGCCTGTACCGGGATGCTTACCAGCACCGCGAGCAGCGCCGGGACGTTCAGCATCAGCCAGCCGACGAGCGTGTGCGTCGCGAGCAGCGTCCCGCGCCGGACCGGGAGCGCGTGCAGCAGCCCCACGGCGCGCGGGCTCATCAGATAGCCCATGAGCGCCATCGCCAGCACGCAGCCGAACACGAACAGCGCCCCGGCGAGCGTGGGATAGCTGCCGATGATGATCTGCGCTGCGCGCAGGGCGGGCGTCATCTCCTCGGGCATCCACATGCTCGAGGACCAGAGGTTCACCGGCAGGCCCACGAGCCACACGCAGGTATAGATAAACGCAATCGGCCAGTGCCGCCGCAGGTCGCTGCGGGCGGTGGTCTTGTCAAAGAATGATGTCGCGGACCGCATAGTCGGCACCTCCCATCTCATAGATAAAGATCTCCTCGAGCGTCAGCGGGATCGCCTCGAGCAGGATCGGATGCGTCAGCTCCCGCATCCGGCGGCAGATCTCCTCGCGGTTGCCGCGCAGGATGTAGGTATAGACCCGGCCGAGGACGGATCTGTGCAGAATCTGCAGCTCGGCAGGCAGGCGCGGCTCCTCCGCCGTCTCATAGGCCACCTGCAGCTTCACCGTATTGTCCTGCAGGTCGGAGAGACTGCGCTCGAGCAGCACCTTTCCCTTGTTCATGATGCCCACATGGTCGCAGACGTCCTCCAGCTCGCGCAGGTTGTGGCTCGAGACGAGGACGGTCAGCCCGCGCTCCTCCACATCGCCGAGCAGGAGCGACCAGACCTGCCGCCGCATGACGGGATCCAGCCCGTCGACCGGCTCGTCGAGGATGAGTACCTCCGGCATACAGCTCATCGTCAGCCAGAAGGCCGCCTGCTTCTGCATGCCCTTGCTCATGCGGCGCAGCATCTGCTTTTCGGGCAGTGGGAACGCCTCGCGGAGCTTATTGTACCGCTCCCAACTGAACGTCGGGTACAGTCCCGCGTAAAAGCCCGCCATCTCGCGGATGCTCGACTGCGGAAAGTAGTACCAGTCATCGGCGATGGCGGCCACGCGCCGCTTGACGGCAGGATTTTCATAGACCGGCTCGCCGCCGAGCAGCAGCTCGCCGCTGTCCGGGCGGTATACGCCCGTCAGATGGCGGATGAGCGTGGACTTGCCCGCGCCGTTCGGCCCGACCAGCCCGTACACCGCCCCCGCCGGGGCCGTGAGCGTCGCGCCGTCGAGCGCGCGGAAGCCGTCAAAGGTTTTTACAACGTTCTTTGCCTCAAGCATGGTGTTCCCCCTCCTTCCAAAGCGCCGCCAGCTCCTCCAGCGTGAAGCCGAGACTGCGCAGCTCCTCCAGCATCGGCCGCAGCCGCTCGCACAGCTCGCCGCACCGACGCCGGTTCTGCTCACCGCCCTCCGCCACGAACGTTCCGCGGCCGGACACGGAGTAGACGTACCCCTCCTGCTCCAGCTGGGCATAGGCCCGCTGGATGGTGTTGGGGTTGATCGCCAGCTCCATGGCCAGGCTCCGCACCGACGGCAGCTGCTCCCCCGGCTGCATCACGCCCGTGACCATCAGGCGGCGCAGGCCGTCGCGAACCTGTTCGTAGATGGGGCGGCTGTCGCGATAGTCCAGTCGAATCATCGCTCCTGCCTCCCTTTTCAGTGTACTATCTATGTTAGTACGCTCAATATAGCATGGTTATGCATTCTCTGTCAAGCCGGGATCTTCCGACCATAAGAAAATAAAGGATTTCCAAAGGAAATCCTTTATTCATTAAAAGTCTCACAGAGTTCGCGGCGGCGTGTACGTCGCGAAAAATACTTTGCGCGGAGAGAGCGTGTTCTGTCTGCTTACAGCGGACAGAACACGCGGTTCGGAGCGAATCCCCTCTAACAAATGAAGGAGGATTTCCCAAGGGAAATCCTCCTTCATTTGTTACGGTAGGTAGTTCAGCGGGTTGACGAACGTGCCGTTCTTCTTCACGCCGAAGTGGCAGTGGTTGCCGCTGGAGATGCCGGTCGAGCCCATGCGGGCGACCTGCTGGCCCTTATAGACCTTTTCCCCGACGGACGCGACGAGCGAGCTGTTGTGCCCGTAGTACGTCTCATAGCCGTTGCCGTGGTCGATGATGATCAGATAGCCGTATCCGCTCATCCAGCCGGCATACGTCACCGTGCCGCCGTCGGCGGCGAGGATGGGCGTGCCGTAGGAGTTGCCGATGTCGATGCCCTTGTGATACGTCGAGGCTCCGGCGATGCCGGTGTTGCGGTAGCCGAAGCGGGAGCTGATGCGCCCGCTGCACGGCCAGCGGAACGAGCCGGTCGGCAGCCACGTCGGGCGCTCCATCGTGCCGCGCGCCTGCAGTTCGGCCACGGGCTCGGACAGCGTGACGGAGGCGACGACCTCACGGTTCGTCTCCTCGCCGTTGATATAGGTCACGTTCGCCGTGACATCGGCCTTGCCGTATACACCCGCGGAGAGCACACGTGTATCGCCGACATAGAGCGAGGAGTCGTCCTGATACTCGACCTCATACGGAATATCCTGCACACCGCTCTGCCGCTCCACATCCACCACCGTGAGGTAGGGGACGGCGTTGCTGATGGTCAGCTGATCGCCGACGTGAATTTTGTCCACATCATAGCCCGGGTTGAGCGCAAGCAACTCGGCAATCAGCATGCCGTGGTCATTTGCAATCTGGCCCCAAACGTCGCCCGCCTGCACCGTATAGATCTCCTCGCCCTGCTTCGTGTCGTTGAGGAGCTCGGCGATGTAGCCGAGGTTCATCATATACTCTTTTTTGACATATTCGTGCCGGATCTCGATCTGCTCCTTGAAATAGCAGTCGACGGTGTTCGCGGTGACGTAGCCGTTCTTGAGCTGCTGCAGCAGCTCCTCGAGCGCACCGGAGAAGGTCGTCGCAGCGGTCAGCTCGCCGTCGACATAGAGGGCGTACCCCTCGTCGACAAGGCCGACCTGATCGGTCAGGTGGTCGAGGAAGTCCGCGCGGCTCGTGAGCTGCTTGCGCGGGACGACCCGCGTCTTCGTCTGGAGCCGCGAGGTATCGAGCGTATACGCCGCGTCGCCCACCGTCTGGCGCGTGACGCTCTCGAGCTGGGAGACGGAGCGGCGGACGACGCTGCGCCCCGAAACCGTCCCGAGGTCAACGCCGTCATAGCTGACGGATGTGCCGACCGTGTACAGCGAGAGCACGATCGCGACGGCCGCGACGGCCACGGCGCTCCCGAGAAAGACCGCCGGGTGCAGCCGGAGCTTGTCGACGCGCGCCTGCAGGCGGGCGCTGAGGTGGATCCGGAACTTCCGCCGGTGCATCCACTTCTCACGCAGCGCCGAGCCGAGCCGCGGCAGGCTGCCGATGCCCAGCAGGAACAGCTGCGCCGCCGGGTGATCCGACTCCGGGAACTGGTGCGCCTTCTTCGCGTAGCTCAGCTGCTTCGCCTTTGCGCGCAGCGTGCGCAGCCGGGCCGCAAGGCGCGCGACCGCGCCCTGAATGTCGAGACTGAACCGGCCGGGGTGCTCCTCGAGCTCCCAGCGCCAGTCCTTGATTTTCTGTTGACACCGCCGCCAGAGGGAGGGCTTTTGCGTCTGCTGCTCCGGCGTGGGGTTCTTGTTTTCTTGCATGGTGTACATACCGCCTGAAAGGTTACAAATTCGTTACAGAGTAATGATACCCGCTTTTCGGAAGTCCGTCAAGCGCTATTTGGCGTTTTCGGTCAATTTTTACTGCACATATAGAAAAGACGTCCCCGTCCGCCCATTCTCGCAGAATTCCGGCCGGATGGGGCAAAAAGTGATTTACTTTTCGTATAAAGTGCGATATAATTTACTTCCTGTATATAGAAAACAAGAGTTGGGTGAACACTATGGCTACTGATTTTTCCCGCACACTGAGCCTGCTGCGGCAGGAAAAGGGCATCTCCCAGCGCAAGGCCGCCGGTGAGATGGGCATCAGCCAGGCGCTGCTGAGCCACTATGAAAACGGCATCCGAGAGCCGGGTCTGACGTTCGTGGTGAAGGCCTGCGACTATTACCATGTCTCGGCGGACTATCTGCTCGGGCGGACGCTCAGCCGCGACGGCGCGATCATCGGCGCGGACGACCTGTATGACTCGACGGGCGAAAAGGGGACTCTCAAGGGCAGCATCCTCGCGACACTGCAGAAAAAGCTCGTCGTGAACACGGCGAACGTCCTGTTTGACCTCCTCGGCAAGACCGGCAGCCGTCAGGCCATCAACGCCGCGGGCGACTATCTGAGTGCGGCGCTCTATCAGCTGCTGCGCCAGCTCTACCGGCGCTGCGGCGGCAACGAGGACTTCTTCGCTGTCTCCGCCGGCGACTTCGACGCCGGGCTCGCCGCGGCCGACATGCAGCGAAGCGCCGTACACTATCTGCGCGCCCTCGGCGAGGCGGAAAAGCTCCCCGAGGTCACGGCCGAGAGCATCACGACCGGCTACCCCGGCCTCGGCCAGAGTGTGGCGCAGGTGTTCCACAACACGGACGAGCGCTGCAAGACGCTGTGAGATCTGCTGCGCGCCGCCTGGCGCAGGCTTTTATTTAGATTCAGGAGGGTTCCTATATGTTCGACCAATCCCATATCCGCAACTTTTCCATCATCGCGCACATCGACCACGGCAAGTCCACGCTGGCGGACCGCCTGCTCGAAAAGTGCAACGCCGTGAGCGCGCGCGAGATGGAGAGCCAGCTGCTCGACAACATGGATCTCGAGCGCGAGCGCGGCATCACCATCAAGTCCCGCGCCGTACAGATTTTCTATACCGCGCAGGACGGGGAGCAGTACGCACTCAACCTGATCGACACCCCCGGCCACGTCGACTTCAACTATGAGGTCTCCCGCTCGCTCGCCGCGTGCGAGGGCGCGGTGCTCGTCGTGGACGCGACGCAGGGCGTCGAGGCGCAGACGCTCGCCAACACCTACCTTGCAATGGAGCACGACCTTGAGATCCTGCCCGTGTTCAACAAGATCGACCTCCCCGCCGCCGACCCGCTCAAGGCCAAGCAGGAGGTCGAGGACATCATCGGCCTGCCCGCGATGGACGCGCCGGAGATCTCCGCCAAGCTCGGCATCAACATCGACGCCGTGCTCGAGGACATCGTGCAGAACGTCCCTGCGCCGGACGGCGAAGCGAATGCCCCGCTGCAGGCGCTGGTGTTCGACAGCCAGTATGACCCGTATGTGGGCGTGGTCGTCTACTTCCGCATCAAGCAGGGCACCATCCGCAAAGGGCAGACCATCCGCATGATGGCGACCGGCGCGGAGTATACCATCCTCGACTGCGGCTACCTAAAGCCCCTCGGCAACGAGCCGACGGACGCGCTGCAAGCCGGTGAGGTGGGCTATTTCACCGCGAGCATCAAAAACGTGAAGGACACCCGTGTCGGCGACACGATCACCGACGCCGAGCGCCCCGCCGCCGAGCCGCTGCCGGGCTACCGACCCGCGCAGCCGATGGTCTACTGCGGCATCTATACTGAGGACGGCAGCAAGTACCCCGACCTGCGCGACGCGCTCGAAAAACTCCAACTCAACGATGCCTCGCTCACCTTCGAGCCGGAGTCGTCCGTGGTGCTGGGTTTCGGCTTCCGCTGCGGCTTTCTCGGGATGCTGCACATGG
>ENA-OVGE01000812-OVGE01000812.1-human-gut-metagenome-genome-assembly--contig:-NODE-812-length-27685-cov-5.913681_pt1 | contig 27685 bp, 26 predicted proteins | sample MGYA00237769_ERZ505417 | MGnify/ENA primary metagenome ERZ505417 (study PRJEB26158, sample SAMN06016403) | human gut metagenome | biome: human gut; feature: ankylosing spondylitis patient; material... | reverse complement strand
AAATAAAAAAACAATTTTAAAATTTGATTGTCATGAAACGGATAATAAATCTTCTCTTTGCCATAGTTTTTGCCTTGCCGCTTTATTCACAAGAGATAGCGACTATCGACGGTATAAAGTATTTTTTGTACAATGGGGAAGCTACAATAATGGAACAGGATAATCCTGTTTCCGGTAGTATCGTTATTCCTGAAATAGTTTCATACAACAATAATTCGTATGTCGTTGTATCAATTGCTGATAGAGCTTTTTCTGAAAAATCCATTACAAGTATAAAGTTACCAAACAGTATAAAATCAATAGGTGACGAGTGTTTCCAATTTTGCCAAATTCTTTCATCTGTATCGTTACCTGATAATATAACGTCCTTAGGATATAGATGTTTTTGGCATTGTACTTATCTTCAATCCATAGTTTTACCCAATAGCATAACTTCATTGGGGAAAGAATGCTTTTACGAATCGGGTCTCAAATCAATCGAGCTTCCGGAAAATTTGCAATCCATAGGTGACAGGTGTTTCGCAAAGTGCACAAATCCTATACGTTCAGTGGTCCTGCCAAACAGTGTAACCTCATTAGGCGTGGAATGTTTTCTCGGCGATGAAAAACTTATATCAGTAACATTGTCGGACGGATTGACATCGTTAAGTAATTCTTGTTTTTCCGGCTGCAAAAGTTTGTTGTCCGTTGTAGGCGGAAACAATATAACGGCATTTGGTCAAAGCTGTTTTAGAGATTGTACGAGCCTTATAACCGTAACTTTGCCTAATAGGTTGAAATCTTTGGGAAGTTCATGCTTTTCTTATTCTGGCTTGACGTTAGTTACCTTGCCAGAAGGTATAGTGTCATTGGGGTCTGGTTGCTTTGAGTATTGCAAACATCTTTCGTCTATAAATCTGCCTAATAGTATAACGAATATAGATGTCGCGTGCTTTGAAGGCTCCGGCCTTGTAGATGTAACTATACCATCGCGTATAAAAGAGTTGGGTACAGGTTGCTTCGAATATTGCAAAAATCTGAAATCAGTTACTTTGCCTGATGGTATAACGACGTTGGGCCGATATGCTTTTAACAGTTGTACAAGCCTTGAAACCATAAATTTGCCTAACAGTATTACAGTTATGGGAATGAATTGCTTTTCCGGTTGTAGTAGTCTAAAATCAGTAACTTTGCCAAGCGGTATATATTATGTATCTTCCGAGTGCTTTTCTGATTGTCGCAACCTTGTATCGGTTAATTTTCCCGCGAACGGAAACTTATATAAATTGAGTAGTAGTTGTTTTTCAGGTTGTACAAGTTTGGCTTCGGTGACATTGCCCGGCAATATAAAGGATTTGGATATAAGATGTTTCATGAACTGTAAGAGCCTCAAGCAAGTAATTTTGTCTGAAGGTACAACTGGTTTAGGGCTTGGATGTTTCACGAATTGCACTAGTCTTGAATCGATTACATTCCCCGAGAGTATAAACGGTATAGGTATGTATTGTTTTGATGGTTGCACTAGTTTGTTTTCAGTTACATGTCCATGGGAGAATATAGATACCGTGTCGGTTTCGGGAGACGCTTTTAGAGGAATTTTTTCTGAGGCTATACTTAATGTACCAAAAGGAACGGAGGAGATGTATAAGGCAGTGGAGCCATGGAAAAGTTTTAATCGTTTTGCCGTATACGACAAAACAGGAACAGGCGTGGGCTTGTCGGATATATTAGCCGATGAATTCGGTGTGGAACTATCTAATGGAGGGCAGACAGTGGCGGTTAGTGGGCTGGCAAACGGTGCGAAGGTATCGTTATATACCACAGATGGTATGTTGCTCTCTACAGATAACGCCTCGGATAGCGGCACAGCAATGCTTGACACCAAGAATGAACACGGAGTGCTTATTTTAAAAATTGGAAGCAAAGGTCATAAGATAATAGTAAATTGAAAAACATCTAAGCTTTTGTGGGAGTATAATTTGATTATAAAGGGAGCATCCCTTAGGGAAAAGAAAAAATACAAGGCACATATTTTGAAATATGTGCCTTGTATTTTGAAATATATCCGACCTATTTCGGGGTTTACTTAAAATTGCGTTTAAAAAGTAACATGTAAAATGGCAATTATAGCGATGTCGTTTTGCATGTTTCCCTGTATGCTTTTAATATGCCTGTCGTTGTTGTTGAAATATATTAAGTATGGCTGTATGTTCGGCTACTTGTCTTTTCTTCCGAAGATTGAGAAGTGTACGTAACGTTTGGGGTGAGACTTCAGGTCTATAAGCAGTTCGTTGGCACTGTTCATGGTTTTGTTCATATTGTCGTACAGTGTTGCGTCGTTCAGTAGCAGTCCGAGAGAGTTGTCGCGGCTGGTGAGACGGTCGTTAAGCGTGTTTGTCATTGTGTTCACGCTTTCAAGTGTGGTGTTAACCTTGTTCATGGTTGCCGCTACGTCCAGGTTTTTCAAGTTTTCGGTTATCTGTTCGGTGTTTTCTCCTATACGGTCCATGCGCTCCGTCAGCCGAGGAATATCGTTGCCCAGCAGTTTGTTCATCTGTGCCGTGGTATATTTAAGGTTCTCGGTAATGTCGCGTGTGTTGCGCAGCGTTGCCGTAAGTGCGGGGTCGGCCAGTATGGCGTTAAGAGAGTAAAGTATCGAGTCAATTTTTGGTATTATCTGTTCCATTGCCGGAAGCATTTTCTCTACTTTCTGTAACGCGCCTTTGTGCATTTCGCCTTTTATAGTATCTCCGGGATTTATGTATCCTGTTTTATCCTGCGGAAGCACGAGGCATATTTTCACGCCTCCAAGCATTTCAGCCTCTATTTCGGCTTTTGTTCCCTGCGGTACGCGCATTTCCTTGTCTAACTCTATGTTTACAGCTACGTGTCCGGGGTTCTGGTAGTTGTATTTTATTTCGCGCACGGTTCCTACCGCGTATCCGTTGGCGTAAACGGGGCTCGATGTTGCTAATCCGAGGATGTCGGAAAATTCGATGTAATAGTTGTTCGAGGTTTTGAATACATTAATTCCTTTGAGGAAATTAAAACCTATGAACAGTAGCACTAACGCTATTATCGCCGTAAGTGCTATTTTGACTTCGGCTGTGAAGTATCTTTTGCTCATAATGATGTTCCTTGTTTGGTTATTGAATTTATTTTTGGTTTGGTAAGTTTTTACGTCTTTGAGTTTTCCGGCGGGTGTGTTTACGATTTACATTTTTGCTGTTTGGCTATGTGTGTCAGGGGCGCTTTTTGTTGTTTAGGAACTCCCGTATGGCTTCTCCCGTATCCATGCGTTCGTTTCCTTTGAATGCTACTATGAATGCGTCGGAATATTTTGCACGTATTTCTTTAAGCTTCCTTTTTGCTTCGTTATAGTTTTCTGTAGGCTCACAGGTGTATTTTGTTATACCTCCTTCCGTATAGCTTTCGAGGCCATTTGCTTCTTTAAGCCTTTTGTCGTTTTTGTTTAGCGGACTGTCAGAAGTAAGGAACTGTATTTTAAACACGGGTACGGAAGAGGTTGCTTTTTCAGCGGGAGTTGATTGCTGCACGTCCTTTGCAGGGCTTTCTCTCGTTTCGGCTGTCTGCTCTTTCGAGGATTCTTGTTTGCTTACAAGTTCTCCCAGAACGGATGTGCCGCTTTCCTGCGTTTTTGTTGCATTACTTTCCTGTGTGGCGGGTTTGTTGTCTGGTTTTGCCGCCGCGTCGCCTATCAGTATAATTCCATCGTCTGTAATGTTTTGCTGCGGTGCTTTGGCTTTGTTTACAGTCGATTCAGCCTTGCTGTTGCCTTTTGTTTCTGCTGCGCCGTTGGCGCTTTGTTTTGTTTCCTGGCTTTTGTCTTGTGCCGCTTTGTTGTCGTTCGTTTCATCGGGTACTGGCGTTCCCGAATCGTCCAGATTCTTATATGGAGGAGTCACACGTTTTTTCCCGTCTTGTGTTTGTTTGTAATCAAGAAACCCTTCGTAAATGGAGCGGGCCAGCTTTTTTACTCCGTTGTCGGAGTTCAGGTATGCTTCTTCGGCTGGTGTAGATATAAAACCTAACTCGGTAAGCACGCTTGGCATGGAAGTTTCGCGTAGAACCAGGAATCCGGCCTGGTGTACTCCCTTGTCCTGGCGTCCGGCGATTTTTACATAATATTTTTGTATGCTTTTTGCGAGGCTTACGCTTTGCTTCATGTATTCGTCTTGCATGAATTCGAAAATGATATAGCTCTCCGAAGAATTCGGGTTGAACTTCGCATACCGTTCGCTATAGTTTTCCTCTACCAGAATAGCCGAGTTTTCGCGCTTGGCCACATCAAGATTGTCGTCGGAGCGTGCCATTCCGAGAGTATATGTTTCTGCTCCGTATGCTATGCGGCCTTTTCTAAGTGCATTTGTGTGTATAGAGATGAACAGGTCTGCTTTTGCACGGTTTGCAATGTCTGCGCGCTCCTGAAGGTTTACGGATACGTCTTTTTTGCGTGTATAAATAACTTTTACGTCAGGACAATTCGCCTCAACCAGTCTGCCGAATTCAAGGGCCACGTTGAGGTTTATGTTTTTTTCCTTGGAGTAGGTGCCTATCGCCCCCGGGTCGTGCCCGCCATGCCCTGCATCTATAACTAGGGTAAATGTTTTGTCATTGCCGGAAGCATTGGCAGCAGATACCGCCAACAATGCAACAGACAGGTTTATAAACAAGCGTTTTAAGTTCATGTGCAATAAACACCATGCTATTGTGTACAAAAGTAGTGGTTTTTTCTTGTACGAACAAGAATGTGGCGGTTTTATGGCCTTTATGCAAAGCAATGTATGCTTTGTTGTAAGCCAAACTTTGAATCGTTTGTGGAATTTGTTTGTTATTTCCCGTAAAGCGTAAGGCTTTCACATGTTATCTAAGACGCATTGTTTATAAATAGAAATCTTTTGTCAGCATGCTGTATTCTGGCGTCTTGTTCCCGTGAGCATCACACAATGTTAGAGTGTCGGACCTTTCGGGCTCTGTTCTTTTACGCGAGAATTGCAATAGTGCCCTTTTAGGTAGCTTGCCGGGAATCGTTAGTACGTCGGTACGATGTACTAACCTTATGCCCTTTTCCCACGCAAGGTAAATGAACTTCTCTGTTGCTTGTTCCGGCAATATTACAGCCAGTGAGCCTTGTTCTGTAAGTAGCCTTGAGGCAGATTCCAGCAATTCTGTATGCGTTAGTGTCAGTGTTTGACGTGCTATATTCCTGCAGTTATGTTCTGCTGTTCTATTGTTCTCGAAAAATGGAGGGTTTGATACTATAAGGTCGTACTTATCGTTTGTGTAGAATTTCCTTATGTCGCATTTTATGATTTCTACACGGTTTTTCCAAGGGCTGTTATTTGCGTTCTCCTTTGCTTGTATTGCTGCGGATTCGTCAATTTCTATGCCTGTTATATATGCGTCGGAACGCTGCGCGAGCATTATGGCTATTAAACCGCTGCCTGTTCCAATGTCAAGTATGCGGCGAGCCATGTTTGTGTCGCACCACGCCCCAAGCAGTACGCCGTCAGTGCCAACGCGCATTGCTGTCTTATCATGTTTGATACTGAATTGTCGAAATCTGAAACAATTGCTTTCCATCGTTTTTAACTGGCTTATTGCTTACTGTACTTGTACGATTATGGGTAGGCTCTGTTGCAAAAGTAGAAAATAACTGACAATAAAACTTTAGGTTCATAAAATATAAGTACTTTTGCACAATGGGTAATGTGCCTTGACGCATAGCAACACCCGTTTAATTACATATAGAATCTTATGGCAGAAAATGATAATAAACAGTTTTCGTTGATAGCTGATTTTGACGGAGACGAAGAAAGCTTGTTGAATATTGAAGTAGATGGTGAAATTCCCGTGTTGCCTTTGCGTAACATGGTGCTATTTCCCGGTGTGGTGATACCTTGTACCATAGGACGCAGGTCAAGCTTACGCTTGGTGAAGAATGCTAATAAAACTGGTAAATTTATTGCCGTTACAAGTCAAATAAATCCGGATACGGATGAACCTGATTTTGACGATTTGTATAAAACAGGAACAGTGGCAAGAGTGCTGCGCGTGTTTGAATTACCCGACAATAACTTTACTGTACTGTTGCAAGGATTTGCCAGGTTCAAGTTGACGGAAATCACTTCACACCAGCCTTATCTAAAAGGCAATGTAAAAGTATTGAAAGAATCTATTCCTGCTAAGGATGACAAAGAATTCGTTGCTTTGGTTGACGCATGCCGTGAAATGACGGAGCGTTATTTAAAACAAAACGATACTCTTCATGGGGAACCTATCTTTGCTGTGCATAACATAACGAACAAGATGTTCCTCGTAAATTTCGTATGCACAAACCTTCCGTTCTCAATAAAAGAAAAGAATGAGCTTCTTACCTTATCTTCTTTAAACGAAAGAGCATACAAGCTGTTGGCTATACTGAACCGCGAAGTGCAGTTTGCTGCCTTGAAAGCCGATATACGCAATAAGACACGGGAAGACCTCGACCGTCAACAGAAAGAGTATTTCCTGCAACAGCAGATTAAAAATATTCAGGACGAATTGGGAGAAACACCGCAAAATCAGGACATAAAGGATCTTGCGGATTTGGCTGCTAAAAAGAATCTGCCCGAAGATATAAGAAAATATTTTAACAAGGAATGGGCTAAGTTGGAACGTATCAATCCACAAAATCCGGATTATAATGTTCAGCTTAATTATTTGCAAACATTGTTGTCGCTGCCGTGGGGGGTGCTTACCAAAGATGATACTAACGTAAAACGGGCAAAAGCAGTACTCGACCGCGACCATTATGGGCTGGAAAAGGTAAAAGAGAGAATACTTGAACATCTTGCAGTTCTTACTTTGCGCAAGGATTTGAAATCACCTATAATTTGCTTGTACGGCCCTCCCGGAGTAGGTAAAACGTCTTTGGGTAAAAGCATAGCTTCCGCTTTGAAAAGAAAATATGTCAGAATCTCATTGGGCGGACTTCATGATGAAGCCGAGATACGCGGTCATAGGCGTACTTATATTGGGGCAATGCCTGGGAGAATAATAAAAGGAGTAATAAAGGCGGGAACTAATAATCCGGTTTTCATATTAGACGAAATTGACAAGATAACAACAAATAATTATAATGGAGATCCGAGTTCTGCGCTTCTTGAAGTGCTTGACCCGGAGCAAAACAATGCTTTCCATGATAATTTTCTTGATGTGGATTATGATTTGTCGAAAGTAATGTTCATCGCTACGGCCAATACGCTAACTACTATTCCTCCTGCGTTGTTGGACAGAATGGAGCTCATAGAAGTTAGTGGATACTTAACTGAAGAAAAAATAGAAATTGCCCGCCGTCATCTTATACCAAAAGAGATGAAAAATACCGGGATAGGTAAAGAATATGACATCCGCTTTAGCAAAAAGTCTCTCGAAATGCTTATAGAACGTTACACACGCGAGAGTGGTGTTCGTGAGTTGGAGTTGCAAATAAATAAGATATTTCGTAAGATTGCGTACAGGATAGTGGCAAAAATTCAACCCGATTTTACTGATAAATTGATTCAGCCCGAAGATATAGAAGCCTTGCTGGGAAAACCACCATATCTGCGAGACAAATACCAAGGCAATAAATATGCCGGTGTAGTAACGGGTCTTGCATGGACTTCTGTTGGTGGTGAAATACTTTTTATAGAAACAAGCCTTAGCAAAGGGAAAGGTTCTAAACTTACGCTCACCGGTAACCTCGGCGACGTAATGAAGGAATCAGCAGTGCTGGCTCTTGAATATATTAAAGCTCATGTGGAACTACTTGATATAGATTATAGGATATTCGACCATTGGAATATTCATATTCATGTGCCCGAAGGAGCTACGCCTAAAGACGGCCCTTCAGCCGGAATAACGATTGCCACATCAATAGCCTCGGCTTTAACACAAAGAAAAGTTCGTCCAAATGTTGCTATGACAGGCGAAATAACTTTAAGAGGAAAAGTGTTGCCTGTCGGTGGCATTAAAGAAAAGATTCTGGCCGCTAAAAGAGCAGGAATAACCGACATAGCAATAAGTCAGGACAATAAAAAAGATATAGAAGAAATACCTGAAATATATTTGAAAGGGTTGACTTTCCATTATGTTGAAAATGTTAAGGATGTACTGGAGTTTGCCTTGCTGGACGAGAAAGTGGACATTCCGGTAAATTATACTATTGACGACGAGGAAAAAGAAAACCAAACAAAGCAAGCGTAGAAGTATAATAGGCACAAGAAATGACGTTTGAAGTAAAACATAATGACGCTAAGTCGAATGCACGTGCCGGAGTTATAACTACTGCGCATGGTTGCATAAAGACGCCCATTTTTATGCCCGTTGGCACGCAGGCAACGGTAAAGGGTGTTTTGACTCGTGATTTGTTAGATACGGTAAAGGCACAAATAATTTTAGGAAATACATATCATTTGTATTTACGGCCAGGAACAGATATTCTCATTAAGGCAGGCGGATTGCATAAATTCAGTTCATGGAATCATCCTATATTGACTGACAGCGGAGGTTTTCAGGTGTTTTCACTCTCGGGAATCCGTAAGCTTAATGAAGAAGGCTGTGAGTTCCGCTCACATATAGACGGCAGCAAACACTTGTTCACCCCCGAAAGAGTAATAGACATAGAACGCGCTATAGGGGCGGATATAATGATGGCTTTTGACGAGTGTACTCCGGGAACGGCAGATTACCAATATGCGCGTAAAAGTTTAGACATAACTTTAAGGTGGCTCGAACGTTGTTACCGTAGATACGAATCGACTCAACCGTATTATGGTTACGAGCAATCACTTTTTCCTATTGTGCAAGGCTGTGTATATGAAGATTTGAGGCGCGAAAGTGCGGAAAATGTAATACAGTACAATGCTGACGGATATGCTATCGGCGGGCTTGCAGTTGGTGAGCCTGCAGATGTAATGTATAGGATGATAGAAGTAGTCAATAGCGTACTACCGCTTAATCGTCCGAGATATTTAATGGGTGTCGGAACGCCGGCAAATATACTTGAGGCCATAGAAAGGGGAGTTGATATGTTTGATTGCGTTATGCCCACGCGAAACGGGCGGAACGCCATGCTTTTTACTTCACGTGGTATTATGAACATGCGGAATCAGAAATGGGAATATGATTTTTCACCAATAGACGAGAAAAGCGATTGCTTCGAAAGCAAGTTCTACTCAAAAGCATATCTGCACCATTTATTTAAAGTAAAGGAACTTTTGGCTTTACAAATAGCTTCAATGCATAATCTGGCTTTTTATCTGCAATTGGTAACGTCGGCACGGGAACATATATTACAAGACGATTACACGGATTGGAAATCGTCGGTTATTGACACCATAATGCGTCGGTTATGAAAGTTGGTGCAACTAAAAATGTTGTAGTCCGGCCGTTTTCGTTCCTGGCTAAAATATTCAAGCGTAAAAGCCACGCTGAGAAAGGACGCATGCCGTTCATCGGGCGAATAGACCGTTATATAATAAAGAAATTCCTGGGGACGTATTTCTTTTCGATAGCCTTGATTATGGCTATATCTACGATATTTGATTTTAACGAAAAGATAGATAAGTTTACGTCCTCGAATGCCAAATGGAGTGAGATTGTTTTTGATTATTACATGAATTTCATTCCTTATCTGGCAAACCTTTTCAGCGCGTTGTTCGTGTTTATTTCCGTAATTTTCTTTACAACCAAGCTTGCGGACAATTCCGAGATTATAGCAATGCGTTCTACGGGAATGAGTTTTAAAAGATTGCTTCGCCCATATATGATTTCGGCAACGATAATAGCCTTGCTGTCTTTTGCTTTGGGAGCTTTCGTGATTCCGCACGGTAATGTAGAACGTTTACGGTTCGACCAGCAATATATACACAAGAAGAAAGTCACCACAGCAGAGAATGTCCAGCTGCAGGTAGATACAGGTGTGGTGGCTTTTATACAACATTTTGACAACGATACAAAGACGGGGTATAATTTCTCGCTCGATAAATTCAAGGACAAGAAACTGGTTTCGCATTTGACGGCTGCAGTTATACAGTATGACACGCTGGCTCAAAAACGCTATTTGTGGAAAATAACGAATTACGAGGTAAGAGAACTTCACGGCATGCGCGAGAAGATTTATCATGGCGATAAAATAGACTCGCTTATAATGATGGAACCTTCCGATTTCATGTATTCGCGCAACCAGCAGGAAACGCTGACATCTCCCGAACTGTTGGACTTCATAAAAAAACAGAATATGCGCGGTGCTGCTAACTTAAGTATGTTTGAAGTGGAATTCCACAAACGCATAGCGGCACCGTTTGCGGCATTCATATTGACAATAATCGGTGTGTCACTTTCTTGTCAGAAACGAAAAGGTGGAATGGGACTTTCTTTAGGGATTGGTCTGGCGTTGAGCTTTTCGTATATCTTGTTTGAAACAATTTCATCCACTTTTGCGATAAATGCAGGTTGGCCTCCGTTGTTGTCTGCATGGATTCCAAATGTAATATTCTCGTTTATTGCTCTTGCGCTTTACCGCAAGGCTCCCAAATAACCTTTTCACGCGATAATTTTTTTTATATGGATTTTTACGATTTAGATTTAGATGATAAAGTGCTTGATGCCTTAGATGCCATGCGCTTTTCCAAATGTACGCCTATTCAGGAAAAGACAATCCCTTTGATATTGGAGGGGCATGATGTCATGGGTATCGCACAAACCGGAACGGGTAAGACCGCAGCTTATTTGCTTCCTATTATAAATAACCTGTATGTGGGAAACCATCCGAAAGATTCCATTAATTGTATAATAATGTCACCTACGCGGGAACTCGCGCAGCAGATAGACCAGGCCATGGAAGGCTTTTCATATTTCGTTCCCGTATCTTCGGTAGCAGTTTATGGAGGTAACGATGGTGTCCGTTATGAACAGGAACGCAAAAGCCTGCAACTTGGGGCAGATGTTATAATAGCTACGCCTGGGCGGTTGATTTCGCATATACAACTCGAGAACCCGGATTTTTCGCAGGTATCTTTTTTTGTGCTCGACGAGGCCGACCGCATGCTTGACATGGGTTTTTATGATGACATTATTAAGATAGCGAAACTTTTGCCCCCAACGTGCCAGAACATCATGTTTTCTGCTACCATGCCTGATAAAATAAGGCTGTTGGCCCGCACAATATTGCACGACCCCGTTGAGGTTAAGATAGCAATCTCCAAACCGGTTGAGGCCATAAACCAGAAAGTCTGTCATTGCGCCGAATCGCAAAAGACGGCTGTAATAAGAGGCTTGTTTAAAGAAAATCCGTCGCTCGAGAGAGTAATAATTTTTGTGTCCTCAAAGAAAAAGGTAAAAGAACTGGCTTCTTCATTAAAGTCGCTTAACCTTAATGTGGCCGAGATGCATTCCGATTTGGAGCAGGTGCAAAGAGAGAAGACTATGGTTGCATTCAGGAATAACCATATTTCTGTTTTGGTAGCTACGGATATTATTTCGCGAGGGATAGACATAGATGATATATCTATGGTAATAAATTACGACGTTCCTCACGACGAAGAAGATTATATACACCGTATAGGCCGCACGGCGCGTGCAGGCAGAGGAGGAGAGGCGCTCACGCTTGTCAATGCGAAGGACGAACTAAGTTTCCGTAATATAGAAAAATTCATAGGCAAGAAACTTGAAGAATATCCTTTGCCGGCAGGTATGCAGAGGATTAACGAACACCCAGTGCGCGTTAATCATGGTGCAAAAGGCGCCAAGAAGGATAATGCCCATGCACGTTCGCAGAAAAACGGCAGAAACTTCCGCAAACGTCGTGGCGGAGGAAAAGGTCACGGACATTCGGATAAAAGTACAGACGGGCAGCAACGTTGATTGAAATATTTGTGTCTGGTTCAGACGGTTGCGTTAACCACGCCCCGCTTTTTGCGGTAAAAGCGAAGAAAAAAGTTGTGAAAACTTTCGCTAATTGGATAGAAAACTTTAATTTTGCACCGTTTTTAAGCCGATATAGCTCAGTTGGTAGAGCGACGCATTCGTAATGCGTAGGTCCTCGGTTCAAGTCCGGGTATCGGCTCAAATTGATAAATAGGGAGGGGAAGCATACACAACGTGTGCTTCCTTTTATTTTTACATGCGAGCCTGTTCAACTCGTATAGGTCGCCAGGCTTCGGGCTAGTTGCCTGTTTATGCCATGCAGGTTACTTTACGTTTACAACCATGCTCCGCAAAAGGTATATCATCGGGTGTATCAACGAAACAGCCCAAGAATAGGGTGGACATCGCGCATTCAAGACAACTACCCGGCACAACTTGTCAAATATATTCCTAACTTGAATTAATTACTCCAACGGGCAGCTTTTATTCCTCGCTAAGGACGATCAATTGTTCTATATCCTTGTCGTATGCGATGATTTCCCTTTTATAAGATAGTGCACAGCTTGTTCGATGATAGGGAACGGTACGACAAACCATTCTTTCGGCTTCTTACCGTCTATCGTAATTTGTAACTGGACATCGTTAAATGCCATTGATGCCAAGAAACAGGAAGTTGCAGGACTGGAAGCGAAAGCCGACGAGAAACTGCAGGACTTCTATACCATCAAGAAGCGTGGCAACTGGCAAGACCCGATGTTCTTTGCCATGTCTGCCTATATCTACCGCATTGACGAGGGCTTGCAGTTCTGCATCAAAGTCATCCAAGACTTTGCCTATTCAGATTTCGGAGGTCGAGGCGGCAAGCATGGTGACATCTTCTGGGACAACGAGTCATACGCTATCAAACACTACCTAAAGATGTTTGCCGAACTAGCCAGAGCCACCTTGAAGCAGGTAGCGGACTGGTTTGTCTGGCTGGCAAGCACCTTGGGCAGGTTCAATGCCAACGAACTCAGACGTGCCGACCATGAGGTCCACGACATTGCCGATGGCAGATATGATGGGCGAATACAGAAGTACCAGCAAGGACTTACGAGATAGGTTAATGTCACAAAGACCCTCCCCGTTACTTGCAGTAGCAAGCAAACGGAGAGGTATGCTTATTGGTACTGGTGCAATTAACTATAGCCCACCATCAACTACCCAGATATGCTTTTCGTTGTCGTTTCTGATAGCGATGTGCTTCTGCTCTTGTTTCCCATCGGGATGCGACAAGGTGTAGAACACATAGGTGCCAACATAATCGCCATCGCGACGTTCTTTGAATTCTGAGACTTTACATCCTTTCATATTCTCGCTCAGCGCGGGGAGTACGCTCTTGTAATATACAAGTGCTTCACTGGCTTGGCTGTTGTCGGCGCTGATGATGGCTTGGAGTATGCGCTGGGCGGCTTGTGTAGCAGTCTCATTTTGGAGTTTGCTGAGTCTGTCATCGGCTGTCGAAGATGTCATTTCTGTTACATCCGTCCATTGAGTGTCAGGGATTTGAATGAGATTGACACGACTCATCATGACGTTATATTGGATATTATTGATATGAAGCAGGAGGGTCTTCTGGCCATCATTGACAACCCAGAGCTTGACAAAGCGCAGCAGCCCGTCGTTTTTTGTGAATACATTCTCCACTTCCACCTCACAATCCCCCATCTTGCCAGTCTCAAGCAGTTGTTGCAGGTCGCTGTTTTTCTCTGTTCCCTTGAATGTCAAGGTGATGGTTGAATCACTTTCTGTGCGTATCACTTCGTTCTTCTTGGAAAAATCGATGGCAGATTTCTGCATAGTCAGCAGACGCTCGGGGTAGAGCAGGTTGATAAAGTATTCTAGGAAATTGGCAGCACGAGGCCCTTTTACGTAGAGCGCGTTAGGAACCCACATATATTGGTTCTGGCCGTCGAATACGATAACACGCCCATTCTGTTTCTCTACACGATAGAACACGCTGTCATTCTGTCTAAGGAGTCCGATGTCTATTCTCGCGAAGTCGGCTTTTGGGTCGAAATAAGCAAAGTTGTCATTGGACGTTGTGCGGGCATAGACTGCCATTTGGAAACTGCCCACATTCTGCACACTTTTAATCCACTGCTCAAAGAGTTGGCCGCGTGGAGTCTCGGCCACAGCGGATGTGGAGAAAAGGTGGCTCCAACCGATAAAGAATCCCAGGAGGAACACTGCGGCGGCAGCGATGGGGCGCCAGAGATGGTGCTGCTTGCAGACTGGTCTGCTGATAGATGGTTGGGCAGATGTCTCCTGTGGTTGTAAGGCATTAAACGCTTCGGCCAGTTCTTCATAATAGGCCTTACATTCGGGACACTCAGCCATGTGTGCTTTACATTCTGCCTGCGTCTGCATGTCGATTGTGGTATCAAAAAGGTCAACCACCTTATCTTTAAATTCCTTGCAATTCATAGTCAATGTACTTTTTAATGTTAATGATTAGTTTGTTTCATTGCCTTGCGGATTTTCTCCAGTCCGTAGAGAAAACGAGATTTCACCGTGGGCAGGGGTAGAGAAAGAATCTCGGCTACATCAGCAAAGCTGTTGTTTCCATAGATTCGAAGACGTATGACCTCGGCCTGTCCTCTGGGATTTCCACAAGTAGCTTGGCAATTCGTTGGTAGTCCGATTCGTCGTTTTCCGTTGGGAGATCTGCTATGTCAAGGCGAGCGTCCAAGGGTATTGTCCTGAGTTTTCCCAACGCAGTAAGTCTTGAGGAACACAAGTTAGAGAGTACACGAAAGATATAGTTGCGCCAGTCTCTCACTTCAACGCTCTTCCCATCAGAGAATTTTGAGCTGATTTTAAGGAAGGCATCTTGCAGCGCATCTTTCGCATCGTCTGTATCACCAAGACGGTAGCAGGCATACCTCATCAAGTGCGGTTGTTCCTGTTGAAAGTGTTCAGCGAGTTCTTTCATTTTGATGTCGTTTTATGTATTCATTATCTTTACGTTTTTGAGATGCATCTGACATAAAGACTCTAAAAGTCCGAAAAAGATTTAAATGAAAGACATTTTTTTCAAAAGAAAGGCGAGAATGTACACAATTTCCATCCTCGCCCGCCTTGTATAATTGTGCCTATCGCCACAGGGGCTCGTGGAAAAGCCACGCGACGCGCGCGTGTTTTTGCAGTGAGTGCGGATGTGTGCGGAAACTATGCTGTTCTTTTTGTCTGCATTTAACACAAGACCGAAACCTTAGTATTCATGCGGGTTTGGAGGGGGCTGAAAAAACAAGGCACATATTTCGAAATAGGTCGGACATATTTTAAAATTCCTCGGACATATTTTTTCTTTTCTCCGAGAGGGGTAAAAAACGGTGTTCAAGTTTTAACATTTTAAGACTTCGGGCAAGCTGCACGGAGAGCTTGCCCATGCAAGCTTATAATTGACGGCCATTAACATGGTGTGTCCTAACAACCGGCTCTGGTTAAAGACGGAGCGCATTTTTTTAGGCTTTGTTCTTTATTATTCGGCTAAAAAGCAGTAAATTTGCAGCCGACTTTGGTTGCGGACGGCCTTGTGGAAGCGAAAACGGGAACAGGTCCGCCCGATTTACCGGATTCGCAACAAAGAAAAACAGAGCAATGCCGTGAATATGAACCGCTGCATTATAAACATAAAGGCTTTGGCCGAAAGCAACGGACAAAATGAAGTCCTGCATTTGGATGATACTTTCTTCGAGAGTTTCGACTCTTCTGAAATTGCGGGAGGAAATATAGAAGTTTCCATAAAATCGTCTAAACTTGCTGAAGCAAATGTTTACTCTGTAACGTTGGGTATTAAGGGCACGGTAAAAATTCCCTGCACACGCTGTCTCGACATGATGGACTTTGAAGTTGACTTGTCTGATGGCGTGGAAGTATGTACAGGCAGGCAACTGAACGACGAAGAACGGGACGAAGGCAAGCCTGCTGCATTGATTACAGGCGATTGCGACATGTCGGAACGCATTTTCGAGACAATTTCGCTCAACATACCGATAGTGCATTGCCACCCCGAGGGACTTTGTAACAAGACAATGATAGAAAAACTCAACGAACATTCGGCGAGTAGAATAGATGAAACAATAAATTAAAAAATAACAGAAATGGCACATCCTAAAAGAAGACAATCGAAAGCACGCACACTCAAGCGTAGAACTCATGATAAGGCCGTAGCCCCGACATTGGCAGTATGCCCGAATTGCGGCGCATGGCATGTATATCACACAGTATGCCCTGAGTGCGGTTACTATCGCGGAAAGCTCGCTATAGAAAAAGAAGCAAACGCTTGATTTTAAATGACGATGGGAAAAATTAATGCTGCAATTACAGGAGTAGGCGGCTATGTTCCCGAATATGTGCTGACAAACGATGAGTTGTCGCGCATGGTCGACACGAACGATGAGTGGATAATGACACGAATCGGTGTCAAGGAACGCAGAATCCTGAATGAAGAAGGCCTGGGCACCAGCTATATGGCGCGCAAGGCCGTAAAACAGTTACTGGAACGCACCAACACCGACCCGGCAGAGATAGATTGTATCATTGTCTCCACCACGACTCCCGATTATCATTTCCCGTCTACGGCGTCTATTGTTTTAGGGCGTTTGGGACTTGTAAATGCCTTTGCCTTTGACTTCTCGGCAGCTTGCTGCGGCTTCCTGTATTCAATGGATATTGGAGCAAGTATGATTCAAAGTGGCCGTTATAAGAAAGTCGTAGTAGTGGGAGCTGACAAGATGTCGTCTATGGTAGACTATACCGACCGCGCAACATGCCCCATATTCGGTGACGGCGCAGGGGCTGTGCTTCTCGAGCCCACAGAAGAAGATTACGGCCTTATGGATTCTTACCTCCGCACGGACGGCAAGGGACTTCCTTTCCTTTGCATGAAAGCCGGTGGCTCGGTATGTCCTCCGTCGTACTTCACAATAGACCATCACATGCACTACCTGCACCAGGAAGGCCGTACCGTATTCAAGTTTGCCGTTACTCACATGAGTGATTCATGCGAATTGATAGCCAAACGAAACAACTTGGACAAAGATAACATAGCATGGATTATTCCTCACCAGGCAAATGTAAGGATAATCGAAGCTGTAGCAAAGAGGCTCGACCTTTCTATGGACAAGGTTATGCTGAACATACAGCGCTATGGCAATACTTCGGCAGCAACGCTTCCACTGGCTTTGTGGGACTATGAAAAGCAGTTGAAGAAAGGCGACAACCTTATATTTACTGCTTTCGGAGCAGGATTCGTATGGGGCGCTTCATATTTGAAGTGGGCTTACGATTATCAGCCTGCCAAGTAAATTGACGTATAAAATAACATCGTTGGTGCGATAACTTGTCGGAAAAACTTTCGATGTTGTTCGCAAAAGAATAAGACCCCCTCGGTAAAACCTCAATAGTTTGAGAATAACGAGGGGGTTTTGGTAACATCAGTGCAGCTTTTGCTGGCACATAAAAACGCAGCTCTGCTAAAATACAGTTATTAGTTTATGCACAAAGCCGGTTTTGTTAATTTAGTGGGAAATCCAAATGTAGGCAAGTCCTCGCTTATGAACCTTTTTGTAGGAGACAGGATTTCCATTGCAACTTTTAAAGCGCAGACCACACGCCACAGGATATTGGGAATACTTTCCTCTGACGATTACCAGATTGTATTTTCGGATACTCCCGGAGTGTTGAAACCAAATTATAAGTTGCAGGAAGCAATGCTGGCTTTCTCCCTGTCTGCATTAGAAGACGCAGATGTGTTGTTGTACGTTACCGACACGATAGAAGACAGTTCGAAAAACAGCGATTTCATAGAAAAGGTAGAAAAGCTGAACATTCCAATCCTTGTGCTGATTAATAAAATAGATCTTACGAACCAAGAGAATTTAATCTCACTGGTAGAGCAGTGGCACGAGCGTTTACCAAAAGCGGAAATATTCCCCGTTTCGGCAAAGGCAAAATTCAATACCGATAAAGTTTTGGAGCGGATAATAGAACTGTTGCCCGAATCGCCTAACTATTTCGATAAAGACCAGCTCACAGACAAGCCTTCAAGATTTATAGTTTCTGAAATACTTCGTGAAAAGATATTGTTGTATTACGACAAGGAAATACCGTACTCAACCGAAGTCGTGGTAAATGAATTTCATGAAGAAGATAAAATAATACATATCAGTGCTACTATATACGTAGAGCGAGAAAGCCAGAAAGGCATAATAATAGGCCATAGAGGTATCGCGTTGAGAAAGGTAGGAATGGAAGCAAGACGGGACATAGAGCGTTTCTTTAACAAGAAAGTTTTTCTGAAAACGTTCGTAAAAGTTGATTCCGACTGGAGAAATTCCGACAAAGAATTAAAGATGTTCGGCTATGACCCGAATTAGTTATATTGATTTTTAGTAACCGAAAGATATTATTTATATGGGAAACCTTGTAGCAATAGTTGGCCGCCCCAACGTAGGTAAATCAACATTATTCAATAGGCTTACGGAAACCCGACACGCTATTGTAAGCGAAGAGGCCGGAACTACGCGCGACCGTCAGTACGGTAAAGTCGTGTGGAATGGCAAAGAGTTTTCCATTGTTGACACAGGGGGATGGGTTGTAAACTCAGATGATGTTTTTGAACACGAGATACGAAAGCAAGTAGAGATAGCTACGGCCGAATCGGACGTAATATTATTTGTCGTAGATGTCAACAACGGTATAACAGATTTGGACATGGAGGTTGCAAACATCCTTCGCCGGGCAAAAACTCCTGTCATATTGGTAGCAAACAAAGTTGATGACAACAACAAAGACTATTTGTCGGCCGAGTTCTACAGGTTCGGCTTGGGAGAGCCGCATTCCATTAGCGCGGCAACAGGAAGCGGAACAGGGGACCTGCTGGATGTTATTTTAAATACGTTAGGTAACAACGACGCCGAGGAAGCTGAAGATGACATTCCTCGCTTTGCCGTAGTGGGTCGTCCGAATGTAGGCAAAAGCAGTATAATAAATGCGTTTATAGGCGAAGACCGTAACATTGTAACAAATATAGCAGGCACAACGCGCGACGCTGTTTCTACCCGCTATAACAAGTTCGGCTTCGATTTCTACCTTGTGGATACGGCCGGCATTCGCAAAAAGAACAAGATAACGGAAGATTTGGAATATTACAGTGTTTTGCGTTCCATTAGAGCCATAGAGCAAGCCGATGTCTCGATTTTGATGATAGACGCTACCCAAGGTATAGGAACACAGGATATGAATATATTCCAGGTAATACAAAAGAACAGCACCGGCTTGGTCGTGGTAGTGAATAAGTGGGATTTGGTAGAAGACAAGTCGCGCGAGGTACAAAAGCATTTCGAGGACGCTATACGCGAGAGAATGTCCCCGTTTACCGATTTCCCGATAATCTTTGCTTCAGCGCTTACAAAACAACGCATATTCAAGGTACTCGAAACAGCAAAGGACGTTTTCATAAATCGCCGTTCGCGTGTTTCTACGGCAAAGCTGAACGATGTCATGCTGCCAATCATAGCCGAGACGCCTCCGCCTGCATTAAAAGGAAAGTACATTAAAATAAAGTATTGCACGCAGTTGCCGAACACAAGGGTTCCTTCGTTTGCCTTTTTTGCAAACTTACCGCAGTATGTAAAAGAGCCATACCGCAGATTCTTGGAAAACAGGATACGCGAGAACTGGAATTTGTGCGGCACGCCGATAAATGTATATATCCGTCAAAAGTAACCACCGGTATGAAAAGGTGTAAGTTTCTGTTCGTTTTATTGTTGCTTGCTCTTGTCGCGTCGTGCTCCGATGAGAAGGAGGTGGAAAAACATTCCAAGCCGGAGGATGTGGCACTTGCGGCATACAACAACCTTATAAAAGGAGAATATGAAAAATATGTGTCGAACGTGCATTCGTGCGACAGCATAACTGAAAAATACCGTAAAAGCCTCGTAGCCTCCGCCAAGCAGTTCATGGCAAGGGAAAAGGAAGAAAAGGGAGGTATAACCGGTGTCAGCGTGGTGAACACGAAAACTAACGAAGCGGGAACGTACTCGCTTGTAATGTTGACGCTTACTTATGGCGACAGCACATCCGAGGAGGTAGCCGTTCCGGTAGTGAAGGTAGACGGTTCGTGGCGGCTGAGGTAATACGCGAAGCTATCTGTAAGTAAGACAAAAAACAGGCAATTGCTTATCGATAGGCTATGAACTCCCAGGAGCAAGGAAAAAACACAAGGCACATATTTTAAAATATGTGCCTTGTGTTTTAAAATATGTCGGACATAATTTTTGTTCGTTTGAGCGGTGGTGTAAAATAAAACATACTGACGCGACGGTGAAAGCGGATTTTTACAGTATATTAGCAGACGGAAAAATTTGCGTCACAAACGTTAGGATTCAAGTTATGGAAATATCGCATTTGGCTATTTGGGCGTGCGACATCGAATTGCTGCGCTCGTTTTATGTAAAGTATTTCGGCATGGTTTGCGGAAGCTAGTATGTAAACACCCAAAAGAGCTTTACTTCTTATTTCCTTTCTTTTGCGGATTCAGCTACCCGCATAGAGCTTATGTCGGTGCCGGGTTTGAAAGGAAATACAACCGTCGGCAATATGGCCGGGCTGGCTCATTTTGCTGTGTCGGTAGGAAGCAGGGAAAAGGTCGACCGGCTTACTGGCCGCCTGCGCAATGACGGCTATGTGGTATTGGGCGAACCCAGGCTTACCGGAGACGGGTATTATGAGAGTGTGGTGGCCGACCCTGAAGGCAACCGTGTTGAAATAACAATATGATGTGGTGTTGCGGGGTATTACACGCTTAAACGTGATGTTAGTGCTTGGTTTATTGGGAATGGTGTTTGCTTGTGTGTTACTGTCGTTTTTACGCACGTGTTACTTCATTTCTTTCATCTCGGCGCTCTTAACTTTACGGAACAGGTCGGAAGCAAAAATGAAGTTGTTCAGTTGCTTGTTTTCAGATGTCATTACGTCGTCTTTCGTACCCTGCCATTCTTTGCGGCCATTGTAAAGGAAAATGATGTTTTCGCCTATGTCCATAACGGAGTTCATGTCGTGCGTATTGATAATGGTCGTTATGTTGTAGTCTTTCGTAATACCGTGTATCAGGTCGTCTATGACGAGCGACGTTTTCGGGTCGAGTCCCGAGTTTGGCTCGTCGCAGAACAGGTAGCGCGGGTTCATCGAAATGGCGCGCGCTATGGCCACGCGCTTTTGCATACCCCCGCTTATCTCGCCCGGCATTTTGTTTTCGGCTTCGAGCAGGTTGACACGCTCGAGACAGCTTAGCGCCTTGCGTTGCCTTTCTTTGTATGACTCGTTTGAAAACATGTCCAACGGAAACCTTACGTTGTCTACCACCGACATCGAGTCGAACAAGGCTGCACTTTGGAAAATCATTCCCATTTCGCGGCGCAGGGCAGTACGTTCGCGTTTTGACATGTCTATGAAATTTCTGTCGTCGTATAGGATTTGCCCGCTCGTAGGAGTCAGTAGGCCGACGATACATTTCATCAGTACGGTTTTGCCCGAGCCGCTTTGCCCGATGATAAGGTTTGTTTTGCCTTTTTCGAAAACCGTGCTTATGTCCTTGAGCACTTCTTTGTCTTCGAAGGATTTGCTTATGGATTTGAGTTCTATCATATCAGGAGAGTAACTGTGTGAGGAATAAATCGGAGAAAAGTATCAGCATAGAACTCGACACTACGGCGTTGGTACTTGCTTTTCCTACGTTCAGCGAGCCGCCTTCCACTGTGTAGCCGTAATAAGAGGATACGCTTGCAATGATGAACGCAAAGAACAGTGATTTGATTATTCCCATCCATACGAACCATTGTGTGAACTGGTGCTGCATTCCGGCGGTAAGATCTTCGGCCGATATGATATGACCTATGTATGCAGTTGCGTATGCTCCTATTATGCCCGACACAGTGCTGAAAATAACAAGGAACGGCATTATCGTTACAAGCCCCATTATTTTGGGCAGGATAAGGAACGAGGCGGAATTGACGCCCATTATATCCAATGCGTCTATCTGTTGCGTCACTCTCATGGTTCCTATTTCCGACGCAATGTTCGAACCAACTTTTCCCGACAGAATCAAACACATTATGCTCGATGAAAATTCAAGCAGCATAATCTCGCGCGTAACGTATCCCGATGTCCAATGAGGCATCCAGGGACTTTGCACGTTCAGCTTTATCTGAATGCAGATTACAGCGCCTATAAAGAAGGAAATCAGCAGGACGATGGCTATGGAGTTCACTCCCAGCTGTTCCATTTCCTTTCTATATTGCTTGAAGAACATACGCATTTTCTCCGGCCGCGAGAATGTGCGTCCCATTAGCTGCAAATAGCGGCCGAAAGCTGTCAGGAATTTGTGTAGAAACATTATAATTTCATTTCTTGCCGGTATATGCACATTGTTGGCTGCACAAAATACAGGCAAAATATTTTTACAAAGGTAAGAAACTTTTGTGTATTTGTCCCCGATAAGGTTATTTCTTTCTTCATTAAGAGCTAATTTAGTATTTTTGCTTTGAAATATTGGCATGCATGGATAATACAGCTTCGAAAATGGTGCTTCGCACCGAAGGTTTGATAAAACGGTACGGCAAGCGGACCGTTGTAAACGATGTCTCGTTCAATGTACATCAAGGAGAGATTGTAGGTTTGTTAGGCCCTAACGGCGCGGGCAAGACCACGTCCTTTTATATGACTACCGGCCTTATAAAAGCCAACGGGGGGCACATCTACCTTAACGATGAGGACATAACCGATTTTCCCGTCTATAAACGTGCGCAATACGGCATTGGATATTTGGCGCAGGAGGCTTCGGTTTTTCGCAAGATGTCGGTTGAGGACAATATTGCTTCGGTGCTCGAGATGACGGGGAAGCCCAAGTCATACCAGCGTGAGAAACTCGAAAGCCTTATTTCCGAATTCCACTTGCAGAAAGTGCGTAAGAACTTGGGAGACCGCCTTTCGGGTGGAGAGCGCCGCCGTACCGAGATAGCCCGCTGCCTTGCCATCGACCCGAAGTTCATCATGCTCGATGAGCCTTTTGCAGGCGTTGACCCTATTGCTGTTGAAGACATACAATATATAGTATGGAAGTTGAAATACCGCAATATCGGAATCCTCATAACCGACCATAACGTAGAAGAGACCCTTTGTATTACCGACCGTGCATATCTGCTTTTCGAAGGACGCATTCTTTTCCAGGGAACACCCGAAGAGTTGGCCTCAAACCAGATAGTGCGTGACAAGTACCTTACGAACAGCTTCGAACTGCGGAAGAAAGACTTTCAAATGATAGACAAACAAAAGAACGAAGAGGAGTAAATCCCCTACGTTCTTTTGTAATGTAACGTTCTTCGGGAACTGTTAAAAACGGCCTTTTTAAAGCCGTTTTTTTAGTGCGGAAAACGAAAACTCATTTTCAAATAATTATACCTGCTTTGGAGCAAAGAAAAAATATGTCCGACATATTTTGAAATAGGTCAGACATATTTTAAATTATCTCAGACATATTTTTGCCCTTCTGGAAACCGGGAAAAATAATGCGGACAAATAAGGCGCGTTGCCTGCAAGGCGCACATGCCCTGCGCTACTTGCAATGCCCGAGTGTGCTTTTTATGGCTGCAACAAGTTTGTTTATGTCTTCTTTCGTGGTATCGAAGGATGTAACAAAGCGTATTTCGCCTTTTGATTCGTTCCAATAGAAAAATTCGAACTGTTTGTGCAGCTCTTTCGAAGCCTCTAAAGGCATGGTGAGGAACAGTTGGTTGCTTTCCGCCTTTTGTGTGAATGTTATCTGCGGAATCTTTGCCAGCTCGTCGTGCAGCATGGCGGCCATGTCGTTTGCGTGGCGGGCGTTGCGGAGCCAAAGGTCATTTTCGAGGTATGCCGTGAACTGACATGCCAGGAAACGTTGCTTTGAGGCCAGTTGCGCCGACTGTTTGCGTATGAACTTGGCGTATGGTTTCATCGAATCGTTGAACACCACCACGCACTCGCCGAGGAGCAGTCCGTTCTTCGTGCCGCCGAAACTGAGCACGTCTATACCGCAGTCGTATGTCAGTTCGCGAAGTCCTACGCCCAGTGCGGCACATGCGTTTGCCAGGCGTGCACCGTCCATGTGCACATACATGTTATACTTGTGTGCAAACGCCGTAAGGGCTTTAAGTTCATCAGGCGTATATATTGTTCCCAATTCGGAGCATTCGGATATGTATATTGCCTGTGGCTGTGAATGGTGCTGCTCGCCGAATCCTATCAGATGAGGCTCTATCAGCGCGGGGGTGAGCTTGCCGTCGGGAGTAGGTATTGTTGTTATCTGGCAACCTGTCATGCGGGTAGGGGCTCCGCATTCGTCCACTACAATGTGCCCGGTAGAGGCGCATAGAATCAGACCGTATGACTTTGTGCATAGTTGCAAGGCCACGCAGTTGCTGCCGGTGCCGTTAAATGTAAACAAAACGTCCGCATTTCCTCCGAACGTTTTGTTAATCAGTGCTTCCGCTTCCCTCGACCATTTGTCGTCGCCGTATCCTACGGCGTGGTCCACATTGGCTTTTATTATTGCGTCTATAATTTCGTTGCTTATTCCGGAATTGTTGTCGCTTGCGAAACTTCTCATTTCTTATGTAAATATTAAAATATTGCTTGTTTGAACTTTTATGTTGCAAAAGTACTAATTTAAACGTATTACAGGGTAAATAAATTTGGTTTTTTAGTTAAAAACCTGTGAAAATGCGTGCAATTAAGGCCGGGCGGCTTTTTAAGTTCCCGTTTGGCAAGATAATGTGTATTGTTTTGTGTGTTCTGTGGCCAATGCTTACAGTTTTTGGCGGTAACGCCCGTTGGTTTTATGACAAAATGTCATGTAAACGTGCCGAATGCCGTTAAAAGCTTTTGGCACGGCTTTTGAGATTATCTTATCAGAATCGCAATAGTGCGATAAAAGAATAATCATAAATAAAAAGTACAATGGAACTGGAAAAATACACAATAAAGGCCCAAGAGGCTGTGAAAAGCGCCGTTGACAGTGCTTCGCGCAACCGTCAACAGGCAATCGAACCGGTGCATTTGCTTTTTGGCGTAATAAAAGCCGGTGAGAACGTAACCAATTTTGTATTCCGGAAATTAGGAATAGAACCCGATGTTATAAGGCGCGGCGTTGAAGCCGAGATAACCCATTTGCCTCGCGTAACCGGTGGAGAACCGTATTTGAGCCGCGAGAGCAACGACATTCTTCTTGCAGCCGAAGATTTGGCACGCAAAAACGGAGACGAGTTCGTAGGCATAGAAGCCATACTTATGGCTATAGCAGCCAGTAAGGGAACGGCGGCGCAGATTTTGAAGGACGCAGGTGTAACCGGTCAAAATCTCGCCGAGGCCGTAAAGGAACTTCGTGGCGGACATAAGGTCAACTCGCAGTCGAGCGAGGACACGTATCAGGCCTTGTCGAAATATGCGCGTAACCTTGTTGAAGCGGCGCGCCAAGGGAAGTTAGACCCCGTAATAGGACGCGACGAGGAGATACGCAGGGTGCTGCAGATACTTTCGCGACGCACCAAGAACAACCCTATACTTATTGGTGAACCGGGTACGGGTAAGACCGCAATAGTCGAAGGCCTGGCCGAACGTATAATGCGCGGCGACGTGCCTGAGAATTTAAAGGACAAGGAACTCTATTCGCTCGACATGGGCGCGCTCATAGCCGGCGCAAAATACAAGGGCGAGTTCGAGGAACGTTTAAAGTCGGTGGTAAACGAGGTAACACACTCCGAGGGCAAGATAATCCTTTTCATCGACGAGATTCACACGCTTGTAGGAGCCGGCAAGAGCGAAGGCGCAATGGACGCGGCAAACATACTTAAACCGGCGTTGGCGCGGGGAGAGTTGCGCAGCATAGGTGCGACAACCTTGGACGAGTACCAGAAGTATTTTGAAAAAGACAAGGCGCTCGAACGGCGTTTCCAGACAGTGATGGTCGACGAACCCAGTGTGGAAGACTCAATCTCCATACTTAGAGGAATAAAAGAGAAGTATGAGAACCACCACAGGGTACGCATACAGGACGACGCCGTTATAGCCGCCGTAAAGCTGTCGGACCGTTACATAAGCGACCGTTTTTTGCCCGACAAGGCCATAGACCTCATGGACGAAGCCGCTGCAAAATTGCGGATAGAGCGCGATTCAATGCCCGAGGAACTTGACGAGATAACGCGCCACGAAAAGCAGCTCGAAATAGAGCGCGAGGCGATAAAGCGCGAGCACGACGAGCCGAAACTCGAGCAGCTGAACAAGGAGATAGCAGAACTTCAGGAGCAGGCTGCCGACTTCCGCGCCAAATGGCAGGCCGAAAAGGAATTGCTCGGCAAGATACAGCAAAACAAACTGCAAATAGAACAACTGCGTTTCGAGGCCGACAAGGCCGAACGCGCCGGCGATTACGGCAAGGTGGCCGAAATACGTTACGGTAAGATAAAAGCCCTTGACGACGAGATACTCCGCGTGCAGGAGGAACTGAAGAAATACCAGGGCGGCAACGCCATAATAAAGGAAGAGGTAACTCCCGATGATATTGCCGACGTGGTAAGCCGCTGGACCGGCATTCCGGTAAGCCGAATGCTGCAGAGCGAGCGCGAAAAGCTGCTCCACCTCGAGGACGAGCTGCACAAACGCGTGATAGGGCAGGACGAAGCCATACAGGCCGTGTCCGACGCGGTGCGCCGCTCGCGTGCGGGCCTGCAAGACCCCAAGCGGCCCATAGGCTCGTTCATCTTCCTGGGTACTACCGGAGTGGGAAAAACCGAGCTGGCCAAGGCACTTGCCGAATATCTGTTCAACGACGAAACGATGATGACGCGTATCGACATGAGCGAGTACCAGGAAAAATTCAGCGTCTCGCGTCTGGTCGGAGCGCCTCCCGGATATGTGGGTTACGAGGAAGGCGGACAGCTCACCGAGGCCGTAAGGCGGAAGCCGTACTCGGTTGTACTGTTCGACGAGATAGAGAAAGCGCACCCAGATGTGTTCAACATTCTCCTTCAGGTGCTCGACGACGGAAGGCTTACCGACAACAAAGGTCGCACCGTAAACTTCAGGAACACCATTATAATAATGACGTCCAACCTCGGCAGCCAGTACATTCAGAGCCGTTTCGAGGAACTGGCGGGCAAGAGCGGCCGCGAATACGAAAATGCCATTTCCGAGACCAGGAACCACGTTATGGATATGCTGAAAAAGACTATCCGCCCCGAATTCCTTAACAGGATTGACGAGATAATAATGTTCCGCCCGTTGGAGAAAGAGCAGATACGCCAGATAGTACGCCTGCAGTTGAAAGGCATTTCCAATTTGCTCAAGCAGCAGGATGTCAGCATGAACGTTTCCGAAAGTGCGGTAGACCTGCTTGCTTCGGCCGGCTTCGACCCCGAGTTCGGCGCGCGGCCCGTAAAGAGGGCGCTGCAAAGGCTGTTGCTGAACGATTTGAGCAAGAACCTGCTTTCGGGCAAAATCGACCGCACAAAGCCCATACACGTCGACGCCGCAAACGGCTCGCTCGTTTTCACTAACGAGTAAGCACCGGTCCGGGCAGACAAATAGAACACCTGTTTATGTTAAAAACCGCACAGGCAAAAACAGCCTGTGCGGTTTTTTGTTTTTTTCAGGGGTATTGGAGCTAAGAAAAAATTAGTGGCTTGCTTTTTAAAATTAGTGGCTCGGATTTTGA
>ENA-OVGE01000800-OVGE01000800.1-human-gut-metagenome-genome-assembly--contig:-NODE-800-length-27814-cov-43.481790_pt1 | contig 27814 bp, 52 predicted proteins | sample MGYA00237769_ERZ505417 | MGnify/ENA primary metagenome ERZ505417 (study PRJEB26158, sample SAMN06016403) | human gut metagenome | biome: human gut; feature: ankylosing spondylitis patient; material... | reverse complement strand
TGGGCCTTACGACGGTGCGCTACTCCAGACCGTCACGGTCGCAGCGGGCGGCACCGGAACGTCGCTCGGTACAATCTCGGAGCTCGCAACGGGTGACTTCAACACATGGGCGCGAAGTTGCGAGGGTTCCAACTTCTGGAAGGACTCCGCGATGCGTGCTTGGCTCAACTCGGACTCGACCGATTGGGACTCTCGCCGCACGCGATTCACCCGCAAGCACCCTATGGCTGGCAGGCCCGGTTTCTTGGCGGGACTGGAGCAGAGCCTCCGCGACGGCATGGCATCGGTGAAGGTGAAGACCGAGCCACATCGGACCGACGGAGCCGCACCCGTCGAGACGGTTGATTTGGTGCGCATGCCGAGTTCCATCGAGCACTACTTCAACTCGTACCTCGGACAGAGCACTAATGGCTTCAAGGCTGAGGGCGTGGCGTTCGATTACTGGAAGGCCGTAGCCGCTGCGAACAACCATCCCGACGTCATTGCAGGCTGGCAGACGTACGCATGGCTCATCGCACGAGACCCGAACAAAGTCGCCCGCTACGTGTTTACGCGTTCTGCTTATCGTGCCACCGTGAACTCGAGCTCAGTGGGCGTGGTCTACTCCAGTGGCGGCGTCACCAACGCCAGCGCGACGAGCGGCGATAGCTGCCTTCCCGTCCTGTCAATCGCGTAATCTTGTCAATCTAGGAGGGGCCTTGCGCCCCTCCGACTATCCGAGCGCATAAAATGGAGACGTACCATGCGGGCCTTTGGAGGGCGATATGAAGTTAGAACACAACGTGGACATCCTCTTGCGACAGATGGAGGACGCGCAGGCCGCAGCCAAGACCACAGCCTTGCAGGCGCTCATACAGACAGCCCTGCTACCGGATGAGCAGGCGCTTTCCGTGGCGGCATACTATAAGGACTGGACGGTCGGCGAGTCGTACCTTTGCGGCGATTGCGTGAACCACATCGGCAAGCTCTACCGCGCCATGCGGGACACGACCGCCGAGCAGGGCAACGCTCCGGACGTCGACCGGACGACTTGGCATGAGGTCGGGACCGGCGCGGAGACTTCCGGCATCGACACCTTGGAGGAATGATGCTCGACTATACGGGATACCTCAATCGAGGCGGCACCATGACCAAGACGCAGTTCCAGAGCGCACTCGACTCCGTCATGCCCCTGTTCGATGATGTCACGTGCCGCCGGCGACAGCTCCCGGAATGGCACTTTCTGGAAGACATGTTCGGCGTTGCAATCGCGGACGCCCAGATGCTCCTAGTGGAGCGACAGCCGGCTATCGAGAAGGCCAAGAACCAGCAGTCCGACAACGGCGGGTTGGCGAGCTTCGACAACGGCATAACGTCGATGAGCTTCAGGGACGGCGCGGCCGGGTCCTATACCGTGGCCGAGACACGGGCGATGGACGACATCCGCGCCTTCCTGCCCATCGACCTAATATCTAGGGTCGGTGGCACATGGTGACGGTTCCATTCGAGAAAAAGGCCTACCTGTACGTGAAGGCGAACGGATACAGGCCGGAGACCATCGAGAGGGCCGTGCTCGTCCGCGACGGCTCGAAGGGGGAAGGGCCTGCCGTGTCGAAGGCCCAGGCTTGGCGCTGCCAGATAGCGGAGCCGTATATGGGCACCGTTCCGAGCGTGGGCGACTTCATCTCCGACGGGATAATCCCGCCTACCAAGAAGGCGCTGCTCATGGCGCAGAACGAGGGGCGCGCCTTCGAGATCAAGAGCGTGAAGGACAGGCGCGACGGGTTCGGGGCCGCGTTGCATCCCTACGGCTCCGTGGTTGAGGTGACATCATGACGAAGGTCAATTTGAGCGGGGTTCCGGGCAAGGTGAGCTCAATATCGCACAACCGGGCGATGGGTCAGGCCATGGCTACCAAGGCTTTGGCGGTGGCCCATCAGTACGTGCCGATGAAGACCGGCGACCTCCGGGGGACGGGCAAGGCAACTCCGTTCAAGGTCACCTGGGGGCCGCTGCCGTATGCGCGGAGGGTGTTCTACGGTAAGGGTCTGCACTTCGTGACCCCGGGCACCATGGCGCACTGGGACGAGGGCATTAAGAGACACATCGCGCAGATCGCGGCGGCGGGGAAGGCGGCGTTACGATGAGGACGAAGGCCAAAGAGGTCAAGGCGTGGGCGCTCACGTGCCCGGCGATAAAGGGGCTGAAGACCAACGCCATCGTGAACGACATGGGCGACTCGGCCATCTTCTTCAACACGCAGGATAAGTCGGTCGTTACGTACATCGACGGCTCCGAGGTTCGCGATCTGCTATTCTCATTGCAGTATGTCCTACCGTGGAGCGACGATGGAGACGACATCAACGACGAGGCCTTGGACGCGGTGAACGGCTGGCTCGAATGGGTCAGCGAGCAGTACCCGCACAACGTCCCGGACTTCGGCGGAGACTGTACAATTATGGCAATAGAGCCGCAACAGAACATGTCGGAGCTCGTGCAGGTCGACCAGGGCACGGCGCGCTACTCGGTTGCGGCTTCGATTAGGTACCTAGAGAGAGGTTAGACAATGCCAGCGAACAAGATCACACGCAATCTCATCGTCCCGCTCATCGACACGGCGGGCGAGTGGACTGGCACCGGTACGGATACCGGCGCGAAGTGGGTCCCCATCGACCTTTCGACCACATTCGAGATGGAGTACAACGCGCAGACCGACACGGCGTCCTACATCTGCTACAAGAACGATTACACCGTCCACACCGGCTATCAGCCCGGAATGGATCAGGAGATTGCCCTGTACGAGGACAACCCGATGTACAAGTTCATCAACGACCTGCGCCACAAGATGCCGGTCGGCGGAGAGACCACCTTCCCGTGCCTCGTCGCAGAGGTCCCCGCATCCGGTGCCGGGGCGACCGAGGGTCAGGTCTGGGTCGAGACGCTCATCACCATCGACACGCTGAACACCGTGGACGGAACGCTTTCCTTCCACCTCGACTTCAACGGCGACCCGGTTGACGTCAGCGTGACCGGACTCGGCACCGATACCATCAAGGTGACAAAAAAAAACTAGCTAGAGCCGCCGAGGTATCAGCTCAGGTGGAAGATTCTCCGGTCAAGAAGCGCACGAAGGCGGTAAAATAGGTCCGTGCGGGGTTAGGTCAAAAGCCTTGCCCCGCTTTTCTTTTATCGAGACGAGGAGCCGAAAATGAAAATCACATTCACCGACAACTTGAACGTAGTCCACACGCTGCCGAAGCTCACGCCTGCGCTCAGTGCCGAGATTGACGCGGTTGCGCAGGGCCAGACGCCCGATGAGGTGTTCCGCGCCCAGTACGACATGATGGTGAAGCTCATGGGCGAGGACTCGGCACACAAGGCATTCGACTGCACAGGTTACGACGACTGCGACGTGACCGCGCTCGCGCTGTGCTTCAGCCGCGCGACCCGTGCATATCAGGCCGTAATCTTCGACGACCAGATTAACAGCACAGCCCGCACTCTCAACAAGGTGCCACTCGACAAAATCGGCAAGGTCGTAGACCTGAGCGGCAAGGAGAAATAATGATTGACCTCAGAGACGAGGGACTGCCCGTTGACCTAGAGGTCGGCGGGCTTTTCTTTCCCATAGAAACAGACTTCCGCGTATGGATCCGTTGGGCAATCGACGCGCAGACCGCGCGCAAGGCCGGGTCGTACATCTTCACCGGCGACGTGCCCGACGATGATAGGTGGGTCGATGCGGCGGCGGAGTTCGCGGCCTGCAAGACGGAGACGCCGCACGGCCTGCCATCGAACGGCCCGAGGGTCTTCGACTACATAGAGGACGGAGGCCGCATAGTCGCGGCTTTCCAGCAGTGCTACGGCATCGACCTCACGGACTGCCACATGCACTGGTGGCGGTTCAGGGCCTTGTTGGACAACCTTCCCGACGGAACGGCGCTGGGCAAGGTCATGCAGTACCGGGGCTACACCAAGCCGAGCCGGGAGAAGGACGCCGAGCATCAGTACTGGTCTAGAATGAAGAGGGCCTACTCGCTACCGGCACTCAGTACGCCGGAGGACGCGAGGGCAATCGAAGTCCAGAAGGAGGCGTTCGGTCGTCTCCACCTATAGAGGAGGTGACTGAATGGCGGACGGCACTATCGAGGTAGACCTAGAGGTCAACGGCGACAAGGCTGTAAATCAGGCGACGAAGGCAGCGCAGTCGGCGGCCAGTTCTGCCGAGTCCACCATGAAGAGGGCTGCCGGCGCGGTCGGCGGCTTCGCATCCGGTATCGTCTCGGCATCGACAAAGGCGCTCGCCGCCATCGGGACTGCGGGCACGGCGGTCACTGGCATAATCGCAAAGGGCGCTCTGGAGGAGTTCTCGAGCTACCAGCAGAACATCGGCGGCATCCAGAAGCTGTTCGGCGACTCGTGGCAGACGGTGCAGGGATACGCGGCGAACGCATGGCAGACCGCGCAAATCTCGTCCAACGAGTACATGGAGCAGGTCACGTCGTTCTCGGCGTCGCTCATCAGCTCGCTCGGAGGCGACACGCAGAAGGCTGCGGGATACGCAAACCGCGCCATCATGGACATGTCCGACAACGCCAACACGTTCGGCACGAACATCACGGACATCCAGAACGCCTACCAGGGCTTCGCGAAGCAGAACTACACGATGCTGGACAACCTTAAGCTCGGATACGGCGGCACCCAACAGGAGATGCAGCGCCTAATCAAGGACGCCGCCTCAATGACGGACATCCAGAAAGACCTCGGCATCACGGTCGATGCGAACAGCATGAGCTTCGACAACATCGTGAACGCCATCGACGTCATGCAGAACCATATGGGCATCGCCGGCACTTCGATGAACGAGGCGCTGAAGACCGTCGAGGGTTCCGTAAACGCCACCAAGGCCGCTTGGAAGAACTGGCTTGAGGGCCTCGCCGACCCGGACCAAGACATGGGCGCTCTCACGGAGAACCTGCTCACGGCGGTTACGGCGGTCGGCGAGAACGTCCTGCCGAGAATCGCGCAGATCGTGGCGACGGTAGTAACGACGCTGCCGTCCCTCATGGGGAAGGTAGGTCAGGCTATCCAGCAGGCCATCCCGCAGGTCTTCGACAAGATCAAGGAGACTACGGGAATGTCGATCCCGCAGCTGTTCGAGTCCGTCCTGCAGTCGATCTCGACGAACCTGCCGACGTTCTTCCAGTCGGTCGGCACGTTCCTCACGGAGCAGGGTCCGACAATCGTCGGGATGATAGTAAACCTCGCCACGTTCCTGCTCGATGCGTTGGGGCAGCTCGGTATGATGATCATCCAGAACCTGCCGACCATCATCACGGGCATCTTCAACCTGATAATCACGTACGGCCCGCAGCTGCTCAACACGGCGCTCACGTTCTTCGTGAACATGGTCACCGGATTGATTCAGGCGCTGCCGCAGATTCTCACGGCACTCGGTCAGGGAATCGCACAGCTGCTCCAGTACATCATCGACCACGGCCCGGAGATGCTGTCGCGCGGCGCGGAGCTGTTCCTACAGCTCGTCGGAGCAATCGGTCAGGCGCTGCCGCAGATTCTCCTAAGCGTGGCCGGACTCGTCGGCGACATCCTCGGCAAGCTGGTCACGCTCGGCCCGTCGCTGCTCGCATCGGGCGCGGAGGCGTTCGGCAAGTTCCTCAGCGGCATCGTCTCCAAGGAGGGCGGCATAACGTCGTTCGTCGGGAAGATTCCCGGCAAGATCGTCGGGGCCATCGGCAACGTCGGCAGGCTGCTGTACAACGCAGGCCGAAACATCATGATCGGCCTGTACAACGGCCTCGTCTCCTTCTGGAACAATGTCACGTCGTTCGTCGGCAGGATCGCGGGATGGATCGCGCGCCACAAGGGACCTCTCAGCTACGACCTGAAGCTCCTGCAGCCCGCCGGTACGCTCATCATGAAGGGCTTCAACATGAGGCTCGTCGATGGTTTCGAGGACACTAAAAAGAGCATCGGCGACTTCAACGACGACCTCAGGGACTACGGCGGCGAACTCTCGGCGTCGTTCTCCCCGAACGTCGTGAGGAGCTTCCAGCCGCAGTTCGTTAGCCAGCATGGTGCCGTGGGCGGGCAGACCATCAACCAGACCATCAACTTCAACCAGCCGGTATCCAACCCTGCCGACATGGCTAGGACGGTCCACGAGTACAACACCTTCGGAGTGGGGGCAGACTATGGCGTTTAACGATATGGGGCTTAGGTTCGAGAACGTGAACGGGGGCGTCGTGCAGATATGCGGCCTCAAGGCGTTGGGCGAGGTCGCCGACGATGCCGGCTACGTCCTTCAGGCCGGTGGGCTTGACGACTTCATGAGCGAGAACTACAACCTGATAACGCAGGATTACGCGTTCTCGGACGGCTCGTACTACATCGGTCGGCGCAAGCCCATGAAGACGCGCACCATCACGTTCGAGCCGGTCAAGCGCGAGCCGGGCGACGTCGCGAAGGTCCTCGCCGCCAGCAGGCTCAAGTGCACGGTGGTGGCGTTCGGTCAGCAGATGTGGCAGTACTGCTGGCTGAAGAACTTCAAGGTGGAGCGCAAGAAGCTGACGAGCGAGCCGGTCTATACCGCAGAGTTCGCGTTCCCCGACCCGTCGTTTGAGGCGGTGGAGGTAAAAAAATCGTAGTGCCGTCCGGTTCCGCCACGTTCGAGGTGGGCGGGACTGCGGCGGCTACGTTCGACTTCGTTGCGGTGAACCTCGGGGACGAGATCGTCGTATCGCAGCAGCAGGGGACGGTCGTCGGCAGCGTGCAGCTCGTGAGGGACGGTTCGTACCTTCCGGCAATCGCGGTCAATTACGGAATCAACCTGGCCGACCTCCGCCACATGGCTCCGGGGAGTTTCGCATGGGGGCAGTTCGGCAGGTGCTTCGCGTTCGGCGTGGCACCCGATGATGTGTTCAACGAGGCGAACTTCGATCTCAACTTCCTGAAGGGGGAGGAGCGCCCGCAGGACATCGAGCTGTCCATGTTCTCGACCGACCATCTCGAGCCGGGGCGATGGAGCGTATTCACATCCGGGCCGCTGACCCTGTACATGCGCGTCAAGGAGAGAAGGTTCGGTATCTCATGCTAATCAACATCTATCAGGAGACGGGGCCGGACGACAGCGCGCCGGTGGCGACGGACATCTCGCTCAGGTTCCCCGCAGTGAACGCCTTCTACGTCGAGTGGAAACGCAAGGCGTTCGATTCAGGCTCGTTCAGGGTGCGCATACCGACCGGCTTGGTCGAACAGTTGTGGCCTACCAAGTTCCTCGTGGAGATAGCCGACCGTATCGCGACGTCTCCGACAACGCGCGTGATTCCCGAGATCGGCGTGGTGTTCAAGATAAAGACGCACAAGGGAAGCGACGGCGAGTACACGGAGCTTTCCGGTGTGTTCGGCGAGGGAATATGGGGCTTCACGAACACGACCCGAGGCACCGGCTCGAGCTATGGGGGATGGTATATCGACCAGCCCAGCGGCACGAAGGTGCTAAGCGCCATGCTGAACAGCACGGGAGACAAGTACATGACTGGCCTCCCGAAATATACGAAGGTGATGCTCGAGTACGAGAACTGGGGAGGGCGCACGCGGTACACGTTCGGCTCCCCGACGGTCATGGAGGACGCAATCTACGACCTGTGCAAGAAGAACGACCGGCTGTTCCGCGTGCCGCTCTTCAAGGCCGAGAGCGGACTGTACCAGCTCATGCCGCGTACGCAGGCCATCTTCGACAACACGGGCTACGTGTTCTCCGAGGCGAACGGCAACGTTCTGTCAGCGGACTTCGAGCACGACACGAGCACTCAGGCGTCATTGTTGAAGGGTTTCAACGCTGAGGCCAAACGCGAGAGCAGTGCGAAGTGCACGGGCCACAAATGGCAGACGACCTACGCCTTCGAGTGGAACGAGGACGTCAGCGACCTCATGGGCAACGAGACGACGCAGGAAGCCTGCGACGCGGCGGCGGCCCTGCGCTCGTACAACTACAACTCGACGCCGACGATGAGCATCGACGTCAGCGCGGAGGACTACAGAACCAAGTGGGATCTGGGCGACCGTGTTGCGTACGACGTGCTCGGCTATACTGGGACCGAGATCATCACCGAGGTAAACGAGAGCTACAGCGGCTCCGACGTATCGATCGGCGTGACCATCGGGGCGGCCTCGCCAACCCGTATGCAGCGCCTCAACAAGAACGTCGGCAAGTCGTACACGTAGGAGACAGCATGGACGAAGCCGGAATCGAGTACATAAAGCAGAGCATCGAGACGCTCGACAAGCGCGTCACGGCCCACGGCAGGGAGCTTGACGCCTTGCGATTGAGCCGCGAGCACGATTCGGTCATATTGGCCCAGATTCAGACAGCGTGCTCGGAGACCCGCGCCGACGTGGCGAAGCTGTACGAGCGCGTCGATTCCAGAGCTCAGGAGGGCGCAAAGCGGTGGGACAGCATCGTGAACACGCTCATAAACGGCACCGTGGCGGCGTTGCTCGCCTATATCGTGTGGGCGCTGGGCCTGCACCCGTTCTAGGAGGTAAACATGACAGACCAAGATTTCCCGGAGTTCCAGAAAGAGAAGCCGGAGAAGCCCGACATCAACTGGCAGATTCGCATCAAGAACAAGACGTTCTGGCTCACGCTCATCCCGGCTGTATTGCTGTTGGTTCAGGCGGTATCCGCGCCGTTCGGCTACACGTGGGACTTCGTCGTGTTGAACCAGCAGCTCGCCGCGATCATCAACGCCCTGTTCGCGGTCCTCGCAATCCTCGGCGTCGTGACCGACCCGACCACGAAGGGCGTCGGAGATTCCGAGCGCGCGCTCATGTATGACGACCTCGGCTAGGGGGTGGTCTATCCGGGTGCCCCATCCGCGATAGCGTCACGCGGGGCATGGCACCATCCGGGCCGTGGGGTAACCTGCGGCCCTTCGTTTTAAGGAGGCAATAATGGCAATCACTCAACGCGAGGCCTTCGCCCAGGTCATGGAGCACCTCTGCACCCACAACGGGGGAGCAGGCCACGGCTACTCGCAATATAACCGCATGGGCGACGGAACCACCGAGACCATCGGGCTGTCCGACGGTACGACCGTGACCATCGCGGGCGGCGACCGAGACTGCTCGTCGGCTGTCGTCACGGCCCTCCGAGCGGTGGGCGTGAACACGTTCGGGGCCACCTACACGGGCAACATGAAGGCCGAGCTTCTCAAGACCGGTCTGTTCGTCTGGCAGGCCATGGGCGTGGCGAGCGCCAAGCGCGGCGACATCTACCTCAACGAGGTGCACCACACGGCGGTGTGTATCTCCGGCTACGGATCGGCACGCGGCGACCTGCTGGCACAGTTCAGCATCAGCGAGAACGGCACCATCACCGGCGCAAAGGGCGATCAGAACGGGCGCGAGTCCAACATCAAGCCGTACTACAGCTACCCGTGGAACGGCAAACTGGTATGGAAGTCTGACGGGAAGGTGCTCAACGGCTCCAACACGGAGGTCAAGGACAACACCCACCCGGACTTGGGCGACACGCGCTATTGGGGGCCGAAGTTCAACAGGGCATTGCAGAAGCAGCTCGGAACTACGGTTGACGGAATCATGTCGGGCCAGTGGCTTTCCAACAAGCCCTACTTCTGGGCGACCGACGGCGGCGTGGAGTTCACGAAGACCGGCAAGGGTGTCGGCTCCGATATGGTTTTGGCGCTCCAAAAGAAGGTCGGCTGCAAGATCTATCCCGAGTTCTGCGGGGTTCAGGCCCGCCAGATGAGCAGCGGTACAATCAAGCGTCACCAGCAATGGCTCATCGACCACGGTATCTCGGTCGGGCCTGACGGCGCGGACGGGTACAACGGCCCGAACACAAACGTAGCCATCGGCAAGGCCCTGGCTGCGGGACTCTACGCGAAGTAGTACAATCCCAGTGCGCCGGCGGTTTTTCTGCGTGCCTTTCGCCGTCGGCGCGGCTCCTTTCCGATGCCCTCCGGTTCTGCCGGGGGGCGTTGCTATGGTTTCAATGTTGCAAAGTTGATACAGTAGTTATATTATTAGCTTGTCGCACATCGAGATTGGAGCACCCAATGAAGGCATTCAACGTCAACGACCGCAAGGTGGAGGACTTCCGCGAGGACGGCCGCGCGCTGTTCAACGGCAGTCAGTGGCAGACCACGTACGAGTCGCCTTCCGACCCCGGGTGCGTGTACCTCGTCGACCGTTTCGGCTACGCACGCAGCGTCTACTCGGCGGCTGTCGAGCAGGCCTACGGCCGCGGTCGGTACGCGCTCAAGTCAGAGCCGGACGGCATCAACTGCTTCGTCGACGGCAAGCCCTACTACATGGTGGAGGAAAACTAATGGAGCAGTTCACGGTTCAGCTCGCGCCGCTCGTGATGGTGTGCGTCGGGGCCTGCAACGCGCTCACGTCGGTCTGGGACAAGAAGGGCATCGGCGTCACGGCGGCGTGGGCGGCGTTCACCGTCCTAGCCTATGCCTCGGCATACTATACGCAGGTGATGTACTGATGCGGCACGGCTGCCTTTACTGGGTTCTCATCGGTTGGTGGTGGGGAGTGCTGCGTTTCGTGCTGCTCGCCTACATCGGCGTTATCTGCACGTTCCTCGCGCTCCCGGTGTGGTTGCTCGCCAAAGCGGTGAAGCGGGCTAAAAACGGCATCTGAGGGCTTCAGACGGTACAATCTAATAGACCTACATCGGGACGGTTCAGGCCGTCCCTTTTGCTTTAAGGGGAGTGAGACATGGCACGGGAGAAGAATACCAAGTTCACGGCAGAGAACCGGCGCGAGATCATCAAGCTCGTACGCGCGGGCCTCTCGACGACGGACGTCGCGAAGGCGGTCGGCATCCATCCGTCAACGCTTTTCAACTGGCTGTCGTGGGGCGAGGACGGAATACGGGGCCGCGACGACGACGGGGAATACGTGAAGTTCGCGCACGAGTACCGCAGGGCCGAGGCGATGCGCAAGGCCTTCCACCTCCAGAACATCACGCGGGCGGCGAGCGATGGGCAATGGCAGGCGTCTGCCTGGTATCTGGAGCGAGCATACCCGCAGGAGTTCGGGCGCTGCCAGCGCAAGCCGGAGGACGGCAACGAGGAGCTCTTGAAGGCCATCAAGGACATGACAGAGGCGGTGCGCAGCAGTGCCGTCGTTTAGCCTCACGGACAAGCAAAAGGAGTACGTGCGCGAGGCCCATCACCGCTGGAACTTCGCCGAGGGCGCGGTGCGATCCGGCAAGTCGTGGCTGGCTAACAACTTCACGATTCCCGACCGGATCCTGCACGGGGTCGGGCTGGACGGCATCAACCTGCTTATGGGCGTATCGCTCGGCAACATCGAGCGCAACGTCTTGGTTCCGATGCGGGAGCAGTTCGGCGAGGGCATGGTCGGGACAATCGGAGGCCCGGACAACACGGTAAACCTCTTCGGGCAAAGGTGCTACTGCCTAGGAGCGGAGAAGGCAACTCAGAAACGCAAGCTCCAAGGCTCCGCAGTGAAGTTCTGCTACATCGACGAGGCGGCGGGCATCAACCCGGAGGTCTTCGAGATGCTCAAGTCCCGCCTGTCATTCGAGTATTCGGAGTGCCACGCTGGCTTGAACCCGGAAGGCCCGAGGCATTGGCTCAAGCAGTTCATCGACCGAAAAGACCTCGACATATACCGCCAGCACTACACCATCTTCGATAACCCATATCTGCCCAAGAGCTACGTCGAGCAGCTTTGCCGAGAGTACACAGGCGTCTTCTATGACCGCTACATCCGGGGGCTTTGGACGCAGGCCGAGGGCCTCGTCTACCAGACCGCGCTCGAGCAGGCCGTGATTCCAGACATTCCGCTGTTCGAGATTCCCGAGCACGCGCCGGTGTGGGTGAGCATCGACTACGGCATCACCAACCCGTTTGCGGCGCTGCTTTGGACTATCAAGGGCGGAGCAGTCGTGGCATTCGATGAGTACAGCTTCGACTCGCGCGAGAAGGGATACCGCAAGACGGACGCGATGCTCTACAAGGAGCTGAAGGCCAAAATCTCGCGCTACGACGTCGAGTCGATCGTGGTTGACCCGTCGGCCTCGTCATTCATCGAGGAGATACGCGCGGACGGCCTATTCACGGTCATACCGGCAGACAATGAAGTGGTTCCCGGTATCCAGAACGTGGACAACCTCATCCAGCTAGACCGGCTCAAGGTGTGCGAGCGCTGCAAGGAGGCGGTCGATGAGTTCGGGCAGTACGTCTGGGACTCCAAGAGCGCCGAGACCAAGGTCATAAAGGAGCACGACCACGCCATGGACGCGATCCGGTACTTCGTCCGCACAATCTATCGCAAGCAGCTCGACGGCACCGTATAATTTCAGAGACACCTAAACGGGAGGTATATATGGGATTTCTCAACAGCGCACTCGACCGTTTGGCAGCCGCCATCGGTAAACGCATTCAGGGCGTCCAGCCGCAGCAGGCATACTCGGACGCGGCGAGCAAGGGAACCGTCGGCTCGGTCGAGAGCCAAATCTGCGAGTCGCTCGCCACATTGGTCACGTCGGACTTCCGTATGCCGGTCGTGGGCGGGCAGCGTGCGGCCCAGCTGGACGCGACGGCGCGCGACTTCGTGCTGAACTATTTCACCAACGCCATGAGCATGGCCTTCCTGAGCGGCGACGCCATCATCGTGCCCAGTTGGAACGGGCACGGCTTCGACAACGTCGTCGTGGACTCTGGCAACTTCGCCATCTTGGGCGCGAACGGGCGCGAGATAACGAGCGTCATTTACGTCGTGGACAAGAAGACCATGAAGAACACCTCGACCGTCTATACGCTCATGCGCAAGGTCGAGCTGGTACCCTATACGGCAGTAGACGGCACGCAGGCCATGGCGACCCGCTACAAGACATACATCATGCGCGACCAGCAGATGTCGAGCCTCACGCTCGCGGACTTCCCGGATTGGGCTGAGCACAACGAGGACGAGTGGATCGTGCCGAACACGCCTCGGTTGCTCGTGGCCCGCTACCGTTCCTTCGCCCTCGACCCGCGCAACCCCAACGCCCAGAAGGGCACGCCAATCTGCTTCGGTGCCTCTCAACCCATCAAGGAGATTCACTACCTCGATTCGCAGATGCACAGCGAGTTCGAGCTGAGCGAGAAGGCCGTCTTCGCAGACCGCAGTCTTTTTCACAAGAAGTACAAGCGCGACAACCAAGGCAACATCATTGACGCTGTGGTCGATTTGCCAAAGGGCAAGGAGCGCTTGTTCCAGTCGCTCGCCGACGGTGGCACCCCGACGCTCAAGGAATGGGCGCCCTCCATCCAGCTCCAGCCGTACCTCGACGGCTTGCAAGAGCAGTACCGCAAGGTCGAGAACGCCGTCGGAATCTCGCACGGCATCCTCTCCAGCCCGAACAGCACCGGCTACGAGAACGTTGACAACGTGCGCAAGTCCATGCGCAAGACACAGGCCTTCGTCAACGCCGCGCGAAACGTGGCCGAGGGTATGCTGGGCGAGCTCGTGACCTGTTGGGACACGCTGCTCAACTACTACGGCATCGGTGCCGTGGGGGAGTACCACGTCGAATATCAGTGGTCGAACGACTACATCAACACTTTCTCCGACCAGCTGAACGCCATCGTGGCGGGTCAGGCTTTCGGCGGCTCCGATGCCGTCGATTACCGTATGCTCGTGTTCAACGAGACGCCGGAGGTCGCAAGAGACCGCGTGGCGGCAATCAAGGAAGACAACGCCGACGACCTCGGGACGCTGATTGGCGGCCTGAATGAGTAGCGACGACTTCTACGGACGCGCGACCTTGGCATTCGAGGTCGCCGTCCTGTGCCTCTTGGCCCAGCGGCTGAGGGATGCCGACGAGGACTCAACCCCGGCGGACGCGGCGAGGTGGACGGCGTTAGACATGGCGGTCGTCTACCGCATGTTGAAGACGCTTCGCTTTGGCTTGGGCGAGCAGGCGGCGGTCGATGTGGAGAAGGCCGCGGAGAAGGCAGACCGCAGGGCCGCTAAGTTCTACCGCATGAAGGGCCTCGATCCGGTCAAGACCTCCGGGAACGAGATTCTCACGGGCTTGCTCAAGTCCGGTAAGTCACGGGTCAATACCTCGATTCTGGACTGCCTCCGAACGTCCGTGTTCATGCTCTACGACAATCAGGGCAACTTGGTGCCGTTCAAGCAGGGCTACCTTAACCTGTGCCAAGAGGTCATCGCGAAGATTCCGGTCATGGGCACCCAAGAGGCCATCGCCGACGTGGTGAACCGCTTCGCCGGTCAAGGAATCAAGGTCATGTACCCGTCCGGGCAGACGCGTGAGCTTTGGAGCGCGGTCGAGATGAACGTGCGAGACGCCCTGCACAAGAGCTCGAACGACTTCAATCAGGCGCAGGGCGAGCTGTTCGGCGCGGACGGAGTCGAGATTACGGCCCACATGATGTGCGCTCCCGACCATTTGCCCTATCAGGGCCGCGAGTACCCCAAGGCGAAGTTCGAGCAGATTCAGGGCGGTCTGGAGCGACCCATCGGGGAGGGCTGCAACTGCAAGCACGACGTGCTGCCGTGCATCTTGGGGGCCGGAACCACCTATGACGAGCAGCGCCTCCGCGAGTTCCGCGACGCCGCCACGAGGCCGACGGGCTTCAAGCTCAAGAGCGGGCGCGAGCTGAACGCCTACGAGTTCACCCAGTGGCAGCGGTCGCAGGAGAACGACGTTCGCAGGATCAAGGGCGCTATGTCCATCCTCCGCTCGGGAGGCCAGCCGACCGACAGGCTTCAGGCACAGCTCGACCGCAAGATAGCCCGGTACGAGCAGGCCAGCCGACAGGCGGGAATCAGGACGCGCTACGACCGCATGGCGGCCTATACGTTCAAGTTGAAGGGATAGCCTATGACACCGTACGAGAAGGGTCGAGCATTCGAGTATTCGACCATCAAGGCGCTGAATGCCAAGGGATTCACCTGTATTCGGTCGTACGCATCGAGGACGCCGGCTGACATCTGGGCCGTCCGCGGGGGCAAGGCCTACTTCATCCAAGCCAAGCTCCACGGGGCCATTTCCGCGAAGGAATGGGACGCGTTCCTCGATTATTGCCTGAAAGCCGGGGCCGAACCGATTATCTCGAAGAGGCCCGACGGCAAGACGAGGGGCGTGGAGTTCTATCGCATCCTGAATCGCCGGGGAACCGGTAAAAGGCCGTGGGAATTGCTCGCCCCCACCGACTTCGGCCTCATTTGATGCTATAATTGCAGACGGGCCGCGAGTCTCCCATACCACACGCGGCCTAACCCTACGGGCCTCCGTGTGATATAATTGATACACGCGGATTGCGCCCGCACATAGCTATCACGCCCGATCCCAGCGGGTTTGATAAACGACAACCCCGTCAGGTAGGCGCAATCTACCCGGCGGGGTTGTTCTCTTTTAAGGAGTGTCCATGCAAACGGAATCGTATGTCGTTCTCAGGCCGTTCATGGTCGAGGAGTTGGGCCTGAAGGGATCCGAACTCGTCGCCTACGCGCTCATCTACGGTTTCTCCCAAGACGGTGAGTCTTGGTTCACCGGGTCGGCCCAGTACGTCGCTGACTGGTGCGGAATCGCCCGCAGGAACGCTATCAATGTGCTCCAGAAACTCACGGACAAGGGACTCGTCGAGAAGGTCAGGACGGGTCAGGGTTGCGCCTACAGGGTGTGCAAAAACATCACCGGTGATGAAACATCACTGGTGATGAAACATCACCGGACTGGTGATGAAACATCACCAGCTGGTGATAAAACATCACCAGTTACTGGTGATGAAACATCACCCAATAATATAGGGGATATAACTAGTAATAAGGATAGTGATAATGCTAGAGAGAGAAGGCACAAGCTCGGCGAGTTCGGTCACGTGCTTTTGAGCGACGTGGACGCGGAGAAACTCGATGAGCAGTTCCCCGGATTCTGGCGCGACTACATCACGAAGGTCGACGAGTATTGCGAGCAGTCCGGCAAGCGGTACAGGAACTACCGCCTGACGATTTCCAAGTGGATCAGGAAGGACCAGCAGACCGGCTCGGTGAAGTCCGACGCCTCCTGCACCGCTCCCGTCGGGGAGGCGTACGTCGGTGCTGCGGAGAGGTCTCCGCGCGAGAGGCTCATCAAGGACTACATGAACGCCACGGGCAAGGGAGGGTTCCCGTCCTCATGCTGCGCCCACTACGACTGGTGCGTCGAGCATGGCGTGCCGGAATACGTCGAGGCCGACAGGCTCACCAAGGAGTGGGTCGCGGCCGGGGGCACCGAGCGGCAGTTCCCGCGCTCGAAGTACCCGTGGAACCCGAGGCCGTAGATGAGGCCGACGCTCGGGGACGCCATCAAGGCCTACGGCGTCCCGGTACCCATCGACCAGATATACGTGGCGAACAGCATCACCCGCGAGGAGCTGGACGCGATCGAGGCGAAGAGGCGCGAGAGCGCGGAGGAATCTGCGGCGGAGTTCCGCAAGGCGATAGCCAAGCGGGAGAAGGCGAGACGGGACGACGAATACGCCAAGGCACACGGTATGCCCTAGGAAGCAACAGAATCGGTTTCTAGGGCATGTTTAGGGCTTTTAGGTGTAGGCGCTAGGGTAGCCGGGAAACGGCACCTTAAAAACGATTTGGGAGGCACGTATGATTACAGCGGGATACAGCGGCACACTTGTCGAGCTGCCGGACGGCTCGCCGTTCTCGCTCTCGGACGCAGTGACGCTCGCATACCTCATCGACGGGGCTTCGTCGGATGGGGAATGGACGCGGTTCGATTATTCGGTGGTTGAGGGCGACCTGTGGGATGCGCGGTGCGGCGGCAGGGCGACGCTGCGGGCGAGACTCAGGATTCTATCGAGGCACGGCCTCATCGAGACGAAGACGGTCGGGGTCAAGGGCGAGTGCGGCGTGAGGACGTTCTATCGCGTCAACATGGCGGCTCTGGAATCCATCGAAGTTTCCCCGGTTGTTTGCCGCTATCGTGTGTTACAATGCTGATACACAACGAAACGGAAAGGAGTTGTCTATGTCGTATCTGGTCGTGTCGCAGGCCGCAAAGGAGCTGGTATCCGCGTGCGGTTCAGTGTCCAAGGCGGCCGAGGCGTGCGGGATCCAGCGCACGATGCTCTACCGTATCTGCGACGGTGATTTCAGCAAGTGCGGGCTGATGCCGCGTACGGTGCTGAAGGTGCGCGACGCATATGCGGAGAAGTGCGGGAAGTACTTCAGTCTTGAGGAGGTCTACCGATGAATCTGGACAGGTTCCTCGACGCGATCGACGGGACGAGCACGATGAAGGAGTTCAAGCGCAACCTCGGGATGGAGGCTGACAGGTCGTACGACGTGCTCGTCACCGTACTTTGCGGATGCGTTTCCGACCGCATTGAGGCCGTTAAGCACCCGGTCGATTTCTATGCAGACTTCGCGAAAACGCACCACGGGTCAACCGGCGACAGGGCCGCGCTGCTGTCGAGGGCCTTGTCGGATATGAAGGAGGCGCTCAGCGGTGACTAAGTGCGTCAACTGGCACGGGGCAGGACGGTATATGCTCTGCTCCGGCAAGATGAAGGCCATTCATCGCAAGACGGTCAGGTGCTCGACGTATGCGGAGCTTTCAAGCGCGGTCGAGGACATGGAGAAGTCCACCGGGTTCCCGGTGTGGACGTACTACTTGGGAAAGGTGCAACGATGAGCGGATTGGTGAGAGGCCTCTACCCGGATGAGGTCGAGTGCAGAATCGGCCAGGTATCCAAGAGCGGCAAGGGTCTTTCCCTGCTGCTGTACAAGACGAGCCGCACGGACATGGCGCTGCTCGACGAGACTTTCGGCCCGATGGACTGGCGCTGCGAGTACGAGGAGGTAAAGGGCGTCCTCAACTGCACGCTGAGCGTCTACGACGGGGACAAGCACATCTGGATTGACAAGCAGGCCGCCGGAACCGAGAGCAACATGGAGTCGGAGAAGGGCGAGAGCAGCGACGCGCTCAAGCGTGCCGGGTTCCTCTGGGGAATCGGTCGCGAGCTGTACACGGCTCCGTTCATCTGGATTAAGGCCGAGGACTGCAACATCCAGAACGGCAAGTGCTACGACACGTTCGCGGTCGATGCGATGGAGGTCGTAAACGGCAGGATCACTGCGCTCACCATCACCAACGAGAAGACGCGCAAGGTCGTGTACCGTTGGGCCATCGACCGCAAGCCGGTGAAGCGCCAAGAGGCACCGGCGAGCGTCCAAGAGCCACCTGCCACCGATGCCGAGGTCGAGGCCTTCCAAGGCGCCTGCAACGAGTTCTCGTTCCTGACCGGCAAGGAGGTGGCCGACATCCTCGACGCGCTCGAGAAGACCAAGACGCTCAAGGCCGCCGGCTTCACCCAGTGGAAGGACGCGCCGTCGAAAGTAATCACCACGGCGCAGGCAGTCGTGGAATCTTGGATCAAGAGGAAGACCGCCGAGAACCGCGGCGCGGTGGACAGCCTCACGGGTGAGCGATGAGCGCCGAGGCCATGCGCGGCGTTATCCTCGTATGGGCTTGGCTCGGCACCGGCTACCTCTTGGTCGATGCCGAGCGCTGGCCCGTCTTGGTCCGCGTCGCGTCGTACGCCATCTATACACTCATTACGGTATTGGCCGTCCAGACACTCTAGGAGAAGGTTATGAGCATCAACGTCGTCAACATCTCGGGAAATTTGACAAGGGATTCGGAGCTGCGCTGCACCACGGGCGGCACGGCCATTCTGGGCTTCGGCGTGGCTGTCAACGATAGACGCAAGAACCAGCGGACGGGCGAGTGGGAGGACTACCCGAACTTCGTGGACTGCACCATGTTCGGCACCCGCGCCGAGAAGCTGGAGGGAATGCTGACCAAGGGAACAAAGGTCTGCATCCTCGGCAAGCTCCGCTACATGAGTTGGGAGAGGGACGGGCAGAAACGTTCCAAAATCGAGGTGATCGTGGACGACATCGAGTTGATGAGCCGACGCGAGACGGCAAGCGCACCCGTTCCCGAGGACATCGACGAGGGCCTCCCGTTCTAAACTAATGGACTAACTAATGGACTAATCAGTCGTATTGCATTAGTCGTATTGCGTTTGTATGCAAGACTGCCTAAACTGGAGCAAGCCGCTTTGTATGTCAACGTGCTGATTGGCGCACTTGGGGAGCTTCGCGCTCCCCTTTTCTTTACGAAAAGTTGTTGCAAAGTTGATACAGTCGTTATAGAATATAGCCAATGCAATTGAAAGGAGCCGGACATGAAGACTTACGAGGACGCAATCAAAGAGGCGGCGGAGATTTACGAGGCTCTCGGCATCGCCGAGAAGTTCATCATCCGCAACGCCGAGTGGTGTGGTATGCGCGACATGATCGTATTCATCTACGGTAAGGACGCTGATACCGTACGCGCCGACGTCAAGGCCCTGTTGAAGTAAAGGAGAAGGCAATGAACAACATCGAGAGCGCCATGAGGGACGGTATCACCGAGAAGTGCCACAAGCAGTGCTGCTACTGCAAGCACTTCCGCTACCTCAACTCAGACATCATCGGAGTATGCGGGCTGGCCTACGACGAGTGGGTCGATGAGAACCGTGGCACTGTGAGCTGCACCGAGGCGCTGAAGTTCTTCGAGGACTACGCGATTCTGGACGACGAGGAGTGCGAGCGCACCGGGTTCGAGGAGTACTGATGGATCGCAGCGAGGCATACCGCAAGGTCGCCGACCATCTGGCCATGCACGGCACTTACCGAAACGTTGGCGAGAAGGTTGACGCCCCGGAGTGGTACGCTGGTGAGGTCGAGCCTATCGACATCATCGAGAAGGTCGTCGAGGGCCTGCCGCCCGACAAGGCTTACAGCCTCGGGCAGGTGCTCAGGTACTGCCTGAGGGCGGGCAGGAAGGACGATGTAGACGTGGAGTTGGGCAAGGCCAACAACTACGCGCACCGGTTGGTATTTGGACATTGGAGGAGCAGATGAAGACATACGTTCTAAAGGTCGAGCCGTTCACGAAGTTCGACGAGCCGAAGGCTCAGGCACTGAAACCGCTGGAGGAGGCTGCGGAGGTGTTCGGGGCGTGGCAGGCGTCCGGGATTGATGGTGCGGGATCCATCACGCCCGAGATGCGCGAGGACATCGTCTACGAGTGCTTCGACGTGATTCAGTCGTGCGTCAACCTCTTGGAGAGCATCGGCACGACGGACGCGGAACTGCGCGACGCAGCCCGCAAGGTATACGCGAACAATGTCGAGCGAGGGCGCTATGAGCCGTACTAGACACGGGGCTTCGGCCCCTTTTTCTCTAATAAAGTTGTTGCAAAGTTGATACACGTTTGGTAAGATATAGCCAAGGCAGATGAAAGGAGCCGGACATGATTCGCAAGTTCAGGGCAGAGACCGAGGACGCCAAGCAGAAGGTCTTCACGACGAAGGCCAAGACGCTCGACGGCATCGTGAGGGCGGGGCGCAAGGCCACCGGGGACGCGAACCTCGACGCCTCGCGCATCTCCCCGGCATGGCGTCCCGGCTGGCACCCGCTGAGCAACCCGTACGTGCGCAAGGCGCTCGGCATCGAGGGGTAGGCTGACATGTACATCGAGTACGTAACCGTCAACGTCCACAAGGTGCTGCACCAGATCCGAGAGGTCGGCACCATGGCGAGCGCGGTAAAGAGGCTTGAGGCCACAGGGTTCACGCGCACTGGACGCATTGGCAACCTCGAATGGTCGGACGGATACACCGACGCGCACATCCACTTTGGGAGCTTGGACGACGCGAGAGCGTCCATCGCCCGATGCATTCACGAATACAGCTTTCTGGACTAAGGAGAAGACATGCACCTCTACGAGATTGACGGACGGATCGCACAGGTAATCGAGAACGGTTTCGCACTGGACGAGGCGACCGGGGAGGTCTTCACGTGCGACGAGCTGGAGGAACTGGAGGCCAGCCGCGAGGCCAAGTTGGAGGCCGTCGGCCTGTTCATCAAGGACCTGAACGCCGAGGTCGCGGCATTCAAGGCCGAGGAGAAGGCGTTGACCGAGCGCCGCAAGGCCAAGGAGCGCCGGGTCGAGCAGCTCAAGGACTACCTGGCCTTCTCGATGCAGGCGCACGGCGATAAGAAGCTCGACACGCCGAAGGTACGCCTGAGCTTCCGCAAGTCCACGAGCACCGAGATAACCGACGAGAAGCTCGTACCGGACGAGTTCAAGACGGTCGAGACGGTCGTGAAGATTGACAAGAAGAAACTCGGCGCGGCCATCGACAGGGCGATGAAGGACGGCACGCCGGACGCGATCAAGGGCGCAGAGCGAATCACGCGGCAGTCGCTCATCATCAAGTAGGTGAGCGACGATGCAGGAGACTGGTGGAACGTGAACCAAGTCAAGAACGTCTCGAAGGCGAAGACCGGTCACCCGTGCCAGATGCCGGTCGAGGTGATGAAGAACATCATCGGCATACTGCCGGACGGGATCGGAATCATAGACCCGTTCCTCTGCAGCGGTACGACGGCGGTGGCCTGTGTCGAGCTTGGGGTTCCGTTCATCGGATACGAGATAGTCGAAGAATACGCTGAGATAGCAATCGAGAGAGTAAAGGAGCAACACGAATGATTGAGCTACCGAGGGACGCTAATGGCTGTGTGATCACGCTCGATACCAAAGTGCTGTATGACGAGTGCGGAACAAAGGTAAGCGTGAAGGAGTTTCTCTACAGAACGTCGGTTGAGAATCGGAGAACCGAATGGACGATTGAAGCCGCATACGAAGGCAACTTTTACTACAACAGCTTCAAGCCGAAGGACATGCACCTCACACTGCCCGACACTTGGAAGAGGCTGCTTGAGGACTTGAGCGAGGCAGGTGACGCGCGGTATTACGAGGCTTGCGCCTACTTCCACAGAGACAAAGACGAAGGTGGCTGTGTATCGTGCCCAGGTGGCGAGGACGGCTGCGCTCGAATTGCCATGCGCGACATCGCATCACGCATCCGTAAGCTGAGGGGTGAGGACTAATGATCGACGAAACCAAATCGAAGCACTGCCCGTATTGCACTGGCGAGCCCGTGGACTTCGCCGATGATGCGGACTACGAAATGACAATCTTTTGGAAAGGCGTCGGTGAGCCTGTTATCCGCTGCAACGAGTATCCGTATAGCGTCCTCACGCCCAACTTCCAATCGCGCCGTATTTTCTTCTGCCCGATTTGCGGTCGCAAGCTGACGAAGGAGGACTAATGACGGCTAAGGCATCGACCCGGTACAAGGTGAGTAAGAAGGTTATCAAGCGCTACCTAGCCGACCATGACCTCACGCAGAAGCAGCTTGCCCAGATGGCAGGCATCACGCCGACCGTCCTCAGTGGTTTGCTTCGATTGCAGCGCGACATGCGCATCGGGAACCTGTTCGCTCTTGCCGACGCAATGCGAATGGACCCGCGCGACCTCGTGGAGAAGATGGACGAATGATTACCGACAAGGAGCGCCACGAGAGGGCCAAGAACTTCCGAGATATGATCAGCGCTAGGAACTATGGTATACCCGGGACGGTCGGTTCCTTCGTCGACATCGACGATTTGCTTTCAGAGCTGCTAGGCCGCCGAGTCTATGACAGCGAGACGGCCATTGATGCCTGTGAGGCGCTTTTCATCGCAGACCTAATCGACCCGGAAGGGGGAGACGATGACTATCGATGAAAAACGCCGAGAGATAGCCGGAAACCTCCGATACTGCGCCAAGATGTGCCACAGCGTCGGCGTTCTAGATTCGGACGTTTTGAACGCGCTCGACATTGGTTGCGGCGGTACCGACGGCGTGTCCAGCGCGTACGACGTCGAGAAACTAGCAGACCTAATCGACTGTCCGACTTGCAGAATCATCAAGAGCGCGAAGATATACACGGCCTTCGGCGAACTCATCGACACGATGAACGTCTACGTGCTGTCGTGTGGGCATCAGGCGGTAGGCTTCGAGAAACCGGATTACTGTCCTAAGTGCGGGACGAGGGTTGGCCGATGATTACAGACGAGAAGCGCCGCGAGGTGGCTAAAGAGCTGCGAGACCAAGCCGAGGCTTGGCGCAACATCATGCCGGACATCCGCATGTCCGACCGCCGGCTCACCGACAGCATCCACATGGCCTTCGGCCTGAATGACAAGGACACGCCGGTACATGAGGCACTTGGCATGCTCGCGGACATAATCGAAGGGAACTAATACGATGGCAGACACCGACTTGCCTAAGACCGCGCCCATGCCGGGCATACCGAGAATCAGGTACACGGATGCCGAGGGACACGTCTACGAGGGTTACTACTTCTTCCGCGTGAAGCGGCAGTTGTGCCCGCTGGGCAACGACAAACTGAGGCCGGAGGACTGCCAGCATTGCATCGCCATGGACGAGCCGGCCGATTGGAACATGGAGCGCCGTATCCGGCTCGTCGCCATTGATCCGGACGGCGGTACTATCGAGATTCTGGAGGATTGATAATGGCAAAAGTGGACACGATGCCTATTTACCTGCGACCGCTCATGAGGGGTTGCAGCGTCAAGCTCAACCGGTGCGCGGGGCGACGTACCCGCTCAACCAGCACCACATCGTGAGGCGTTCAGCGGGGAAGATGTACGACTGTCACGGGGTCGAGCTGCCGAAACCGACCATCACACTCTGCGGAAGCGGGAACACCAGCGGGTGCCACGGGAAGGCCCACGCCCACAAGTTGCACTTCCGCTGGGTGGACACGGACGTAAATGACCGCTTGCAGGGCTTCGGCTTCGCTACAATCAGGGGCGGTCACTGGGAGGTCTTGGAGACGGACGAACCCATGCGCGAGTTCGAGGCCTCGCAGGTCGAGGACGGTTGGAGGCCGCTACGCGGTCAGGAAGACTAGGAGGGATGCTTTGAACGAGTTGAGGGACGTGGACGGCAAAGTGCAGCGTATCGTATGCGGGCAGTTCCCGCAGGAGGTCACCGAGTTCGAGCGCGTCGAGGTCGAGGGCGAACGACTTTTCAGACTTGGGAGGTACGGCAAACACAAGCTGTTCAAGCCGAACAAGAAGACGCGCCACATGGAATACGTCCGCTCCATCTGATACAATAAGGACGCAGGCAACGCTGCGAAAGTGGCGACGGAAGGCCGATGCTCTTTTGGAGTGTCGGCCTTTTGCTTTATAATGCACTCAGCCCGCGCGGGGCTTCACCCGCGCACCCATCCGGCTCGGGAAGGCCGAGCTTAATCATGACTTTAGAAGGGTTGAGGACATTGCAGAACATCGAGGAGATCCTGAAGGCGAACAACATCGAGGGCGACGCCGCGACGGCTATCGCGAAGGCCGTCGGCGAGAACTACAAGACCGTCGCCGAGGTCGAGCAGAAGGCCAAGAAGCTCACCGAGACTCAGGCAGCGCTGGAGACCGCCAACAAGGCGCTCGACGAGGCCAAGAAGGCCGCCGAGTCCGCAGACGTGGACGGCCTCAAGGCCAAGATCGCCGAATACGAGGAGGCCGCCAAGAAGCGCACCGAGGCCGACGAGGAGGCCAAGAAGCGCGCGGCATTCGACGATGAGTTCGGCAAGGCGCTCGGCAAGAAGGCATTCGCAAACAGCGTGGTGAAGGAGGCCGTGACGGAGAAGGCCTACACGCTGCGCAAGGCCAACGCCGACATGCCCATCGCCGACATCCTGAAGCTCGCCGCACCGGACGAGGCCGGAATCTGGGCGAACCCGCAGACCGACCCGCACAAGATGCCGGGAGCCGACGGCGCAGCCGGTGGAGTCTCCCCCATCACGTCACTCGACCAGCTCAAGACAATGTCCCCCGACGACATCAACAAGAATTGGGCCGACGTTCAGAAACTTTTGGCCCAACAGTAGAAAAGAGGTAACGAATGTCTACCGACAAGTTCATCCCGACAATTTGGTCTGCACGCATCCTCTCCGCGCTCGAGAAGCAGCTTGTCTATACCAAGTTCTTCAACCGCGATTACGAGGGTGAGATTCGAGACGCTGGCGATACCGTCAAGATCGGCCTCGTGGGCGCACCCACCGTCAAGAAGTACACCAAGGGTACCGACATCGCCGCACCCGACGACGTGACCGTTACCGACGCCACGCTGTCTATCGATCAGGCCGATTACTTCAACATCGCCGTCGATGATGTGGACGCCGCACAGTCCAAGATCAACCTCTTGGAGTCCGCTTCCTCACAGACCGGCTACGCCTTCGGCGACGTGACCGACAAGTATCTCGCCAGCCTTCTCGTCACCGGCACCGGCGGCACCATCGGCACCAAGGACGCGCCCAAGAGCATCACGGACGCAAAGCCCGAGGACGCCTACAACCTGCTCGTAGACCTCAAGGTCGCGCTCGACCGCCAGAACTGCCCGACCATGGGCCGCATCTGCGTCGTCCCGCCCGAGTTCGAGGGCTTCATGCTCAAGGACTCCCGATTCGTGGCCGTCGCGACCAACGACTCCAACGAGCGCCTCATCGAGGGCACCGTCTACAAGTCCGCGGGCTTCGAGATTCACGTGTCCAACAACGCACCGCATGAGGATGATGGCGGTTCCAAGGGCGATCAGACCGTCTACGACATCATCGCCGGTTGCGACCAGTCCGGCACCTACGCCGAGCAGATTCTGAATACTGAGGCATACCGTCCCGAGAAGTCCTTCAAGGACGCCGTCAAGGGCCTCCACGTCTACGGTGCCAAGGTTCTGCGCTCCGCGTGCGTCTTCAACGCCAAGGTGTCTTTCTAGGCTCGGAGCCGCTAACCGATAGAACAGCCCGGGTCGGGTACGCCGTCGTCGGCACATCCGTCACCGGTTAGTTGGGGAGGGCTTCGGCTCTCCCCTTTCCTTTAAGGAGGCAACATGGCAGAATCCATCAAGATGTGGAAGACGGGTGACGTCATTCAAGCCGAGGACATGAACCAGATCGAGGCCAACGCCGCCAACGCGATGAGCCTCTCCAAGACCAACGAGACGGACATCGCCGCGATTGAGTCGGGCCAGACCAACTCGATGGTGGCAGATACCCAGACGCCCACCGTACCGACCAACCTCAAGGTGACGGTCGGCCTCATCCCGGTATGGAAGGCCGTGGCCGACGTTCTGCTCCGCTCTGCGGTGGTGGACATTCAGGCATCGGCAGAGGTCACGCTGACTGTGGGCAGGGTTCTCGCAACGGGCCTCGCGGTCAAGGCGAACCAGACATATGCGGTTTGGTTCCACGACGCGGACGGCACCATGTCGCACAACACTCTTGCGACAAACTCGACCGGCAAGAGCATCACGCTGACCGCCGATCAGACGTTCAAGGCCGGTACGTCGCTCATGTTCGTCACCGAGAACGACATCTAAGGGGGTCATATGCGTACACATGTGTTGACGGTCGCGGATCGAGACATATCCACCGACGACCGTATTCTCTATAGGGGTACCAAAGACGAGGACCGCGTCTCGCTCGTCCTCGACGATGAGTGGGACGGCCTCGACATCCTCGTCGTCTTCAAGGGATCCGACGTTGTCTCCGCCCCGGCGAAGGGCGCGGACGGTTATTACGCCATCCCGTGGGAGGTAATGACCAAAATCGGCGACGTGTTCGCCAGCATCGAGGGAACCAACGCCGACGGGCAGGTGCTGTTGCACGCCGCCATGTCCAAGCCCTTCCGAGTTATCGAGACCGGGGCCGGCTTCAAGGGCTACGAGCCGACGTGCGACCTTATCACCGAGGCCATCAAGGAGGCCAAGGAGGCCGCTTCGACTGCCATGGCATCATCCGAGGCCGCTGACGCTTCGGCGGCAAGGGCAAACGCCGCAGCAGGGGCGGCTAATGCCTCGGCAGCCAACGCAGACACGTCGGCCCATGCAGCCGATGAGGCCGCAGAGAGGGCAGCTCAGGCTGCATCGTCAGCGAACACGGCGAAAGAAGAGGCCGTTGCGGCAGCTGGAAAGGCTGACGCGGCGACAACATCTGCGACCGAGGCGGCAGCAAAGGCAAACGCATCGGTCATCACGGACGTAGATGTGACGACACTCGGACCCGGCAGCGAGGCGACCGTCTCAATCGTCAAGGGCGAGAGCGGTCAGACTATTACGCTTGGGATACCTCAGGGGCCGAAGGGCGATAAGGGCGAGAAGGGCGACCCGTTTACCTATAACGACTTCACCGAAGACCAGATCGCGGAGCTTCATCGACCGGCGACCGAGGCGGCAGCAAAGGCTGACAAAGCCGCCAAGAACGCCAACGACGCGGCCGACACAGCGAACGCGGCCGCAAAGGCCGTCGAGCTTGCAGCCACTGGGCTTTCCGGTGTCCAGATGCGCGCTTTGGTGAGGACGGGCGACGCGCCGAAGGTGCTCTATCCCGGCGACCTCATCACGGCGGGCTGGACATGGAATGGAACCACCTACCCCATGCGCATGGCGGTGGCCCACCATTACACGGGCGCGGACGACGCGCACCCGCTCAAGGAGCTTGGGGACGGTCGCACGGGCAACTGCATGGACTTGCAGTTCATCGACGCGCTGCCCATCTCGTTCGCGTTCGAGCCGAAGCAGGCCTTCTACAACAATCCCGAGCTGGTGAGCGCGGGCCAGTACACGTTCACGGTCTCGGTGAGCTCTGCATGGGGAACGGGTGCCTTCAGTACCAAGGGCCAGTTCCCGTATACGTTCACGCTGGCCGAGGACGTTCCGGCAGATTCCCAGTGGCTCTGGGACGCTGGTAACTCTTCCAGTCTCACGCAGATTAAGATTTATGGGCCTTACGACGGTGCGCTACTCCAGACCGTCACGGTCGCAGCGGGCGGCACC